>Ga0210401_10005697_pt1 | contig 12790 bp, 9 predicted proteins | sample IncBWH32MmetaG_FD_150866 | JGI IMG/M metagenome (GOLD analysis project Ga0210401, IMG submission 150866) | Forest soil microbial communities from Barre Woods Harvard Forest LTER site, Petersham, Massachusetts, United States - Inc-BW-H-32-M | ecosystem: Environmental > Terrestrial > Soil >... | reverse complement strand
CGCCGTCGATGGCGGCAGCCTCGTTGAGTTCGGGACTGATGGTCTGCAGGCCGGCGAGCAGGCTGATGGCGTAGAACGGCACGCCGCGCCAGATGTTGACGATGATGATCGAGATCATGGCGAGGTCCGGATCGCCCAGCCAATTGATCCGACCGCTGATCAAGCCGAGATGGTAGAGCAGCCAATTGAGAACGCTGAATGTCGGATCGAACATCCACTTCCAGGCGAAGGTCGAAAGCACGGTCGGGATGATGAAGGGCAGCAGGATGAAAGCACGGGTGAGAGCCTTGCCGCGGAAATTGCGGTTGAGCAGCATGGCCAGCCACAATCCGAGCGCCAGCTTGAAGACGGTGGTTACAGCCGTATAAAGGAAAGTGTTGTAAACCGAGGTACGAAAGATCCCGTCATTGAAAATCTTGTAGAAGTTGGCGAGGCCGACGAACTCGCCCGGCACACCGACACGCGAATTAGTCACCGACAGCAGGATGCCGCGCACGAACGGATAGGCGATGAACATACCGAGCAGCGCCAGCGTCGGCACCAGCAGCACGAAAGCGAGCCAACGCTCATCCTCGAGCAGCCGAAGCCTGGGGCGCGGCGCGCCCGGCATGTAGACTTGGGTTTCAGCGATCGCCATTCCGCTTCACCTCGTTGCGCCGGGCATGCGGCAGCCAGTTCGCCGCCGCATGCACCCGTGCGCGCGTCAAGTATAGATCTTCTTAAGCTCGCCTTCCGACCATTTCACGGCATCCTCCGCCGACGCGCCCTGGATTGCCTTCGCGTACATATCGACGATGACGTACTTGGTCAGCGCCTCGGCCGCCTGCTTGCCTGCGGGGCCGGCGAAGCCAGGGGCCTGGCCGAGCTTGCCGGCGACCTTGAAGGGGTCCATCACTGGATCGGCGACCCACAGCTCGTGGCTTTCCCATTGCACCGTCGGCGGCGTCGCAAAGCCCTTCTGTGAGATGAACCACTTCTCGTAGTTTGCGGGAGTGTGTAGCCACCTCAAGAGGTCCTTCGCCGCCTTCTGGTTCGGCGAGTAGTTCATCAGCATATGCGAGAAGAACGTATGCAGACCGAACTGACCCTGTGGTCCTTTGGGCAGAGGCGCGTGCAGGATATCGGTCTTCAGCTGTGCACCCTTCTCGGTGATGTACTTGTCCGGATTGCGCAGCGACTCGATGTAGATCGACGCGCCATTGAGCGTGGAGGAGATGGTCTGCGACAGGAACGCGCGGTTGTTGCTGGTATCGTCCCAGGCCAGGCCGCCCTCGTCGCAGGTATCCTTGTAGAAGCTCGTCATGAACTTGACGGAGTCGATCGTGTTCTTGCTGTTGATCGCCACCGTCTTGCCGTCGGCTTCCACCTCCTTGCCGCCGAACGACCACATGAGCGGATAGACGAATGTCGGCGGATCGCCGAACGAATGGCTGGCAGCCTGGCCGAGCGGACGGCCCTTTGCCTTCAACTTCTTGCCGGCGTCGTAGTAGGCGTCCCATGTTTCGGGAAATTTCGTGACCCCGATCTCTTCGAACCAGGACTTGCGGTACGCGTTCATAGCACCGACGATAGTCCACGGCATCGAGTTGAATTTCTTGCCGTCGCTGGTAACGGCGCGCGAGTATTTGTAAAGCCCGCCTTCCCTGCTCGAGACCTCCTCGGCGAGATCGCTGAGATCGACCACGCTCTCCGCGTAGAGCGCTGACTGGTTGTTGAAGATCATGATAAGATCGGGACCACTTGCCGATTGAACGGACGCGGTCACGCGCGGCTGCAGGTCGTTACCGTTGACCGTCTCGAGATTGATCTTGATCCCGAGCGCCTTCTCGGCTTCAGGCAGCAGCTCCTTGCGCAGCAGCTGATCGGAAGCCGGCACGAAGTCGTTCCAGCGCAGCCAGTGTACCGTCGTGCCCTGTGCAAACGCGGGCGCGCGGCCAGTGGCCAGGATGCCGGCCATGCCGCCCATGAGCGCGGTACCGCTCTTGAGGACGTTACGTCTCGTTACTGTCGTCATGCATTCCTCCCCTGGGTGATGGTTCGCTCGGCCGGTCTGACGCCGGCTTGGAGTGCCTTTCAGACTATCGCATCTCCGTAGTTCAATGCATGCGCACGTTGTCGCGTGCGCAACACGCTGCCTCGACGATCATTTGTTGGTGTTTCCGCTGTTCGGACGCCGGTGGCGATTTCGACTGGAAACAAGGTGAATTCTTCGCAGAGCAGGCACTGCAGCCGGCGCGCGAACCATACCGCCATATCGATACCCTCCGCGCAGCAGTGATGTTGCCGTCGCCGAGCGAGTTTTCCCCGTCTTATAGAAAGCTTGGTACGTGCTTGCGCGACGTCATTGTCGCCGGTCGCAGCAGGAAATCAAGGGCTACCTTTGGTACGACGGCCATTGTCTCACCTCGCCAACTGGCCGCCGTCTACCATAAGTACCGAACCGGTTACGTAGGACACTTCGCCTGAGGCGCGCCACAGAATCGGATAGGCGACCTCCCCGCGCATCCGTCTGTAGGCCGAGCAGGCACATTTCCCGCCTCTTCGTGCGAGATCTTCGCGGGTCTGTCCTAAGACTTGCCGGTCGAAGGTGAAACGGCGTCAGCGTACCGTCAGGGAAAATGGCGTTCGCGCGGTCGCTGATTTTCCCGAGCGTGGTGGCTCTGATTGCCGCATATAGATTTCTGACGCAGTAACACCGCCCGCGGATTGTGTGCGGGAACGAAGTGCAGCTCTACGGCAAATGCGCGGCCGATGTCTCAGGTGGTGTCAAAAGCAACATTTGAGGAAAGTGCCGGTTCTGGCGCGAAGTGGACGTTGGCCGATAGCGTTGCGCGCTACGGCGGCTCGCAATGCGTGGATCGTCGGCAATCGTGCCGGCTAGGCAGGCGGAAATTTGCTCGCGGGTAACGCGGCGCAATGGTCGTAGATGGCCGACGGGCGGGTGAACCACACCTTTTCCTTCTCCGGATGGCTGACGATGTGCTGCAACGCCTCGCGGAGCATGCGGAGCCTGTAGGGCTGACCTACGATCATCGTGTGCAATGCGATGCCGCATACGAGCGGTTGTTTTACCGACTGGCGGAGCAGTTCTTCGAATTGACCAATGATGAAGTCACGGAATTCTTCCGGCGAGTGATGCCTCACCAGAATCTGCGGGCTGTCGTTGATCTCGATCGGGTACGGGACGCTCATGATTGGACCGGAGCGCGTCTTCATCCAGAGCGGCTGATCGTCGGCCGGCCAGTCCATCAGGAAATCGAACCCGACCTCCTTCAAGAGGTCGGGCGTATGGTGCGTGGACGCCATCCATGGCGCCATCCAGCCTCTCGGCGGCTTTCCGGACGTGCGCTCGATCGCGTCGCGAACCTCCTGCAGGAATCGCCTCTCGTCAGCTTCCCACATGTGGCTATGACGCTCCGCGTTGGTGCGGCCATGCCCAATGAATTCATCGCCTCGCGCTTTCAATGCGTCGACGATACGGGGCGCATAGTCGAAAACCGCCGTGTTGATCAGGTGAGCCGCCGGGAGGTTCAATTCATCGAACAGTTCGAGGCAGCGCCAAACGCCAACCCTGTTGCCGTAATCGCGCCAGGCGAAGGTCCGGGAGTCTGGAGCCGCTCCTGCTACGGTCAATAGATGACCTTCGCCCGCGCCGAAGGCGAAGTGTTCTATATTGAGGCCGAGATAGACCGCCAGCCGCTTTCCATCTGGCCAGGAGTAGTGCGGACGGTCAACGATTGGCGAATAAGCATAGCGATCATGATGTGGAAGCCGCATATCGGTATTCCTGCTAAGCTTGGATCTGCGCGGCTGGCCCATTCCTGGAGGCACCCGGTGAGTGCAGAAGATCCAATGATGGTTGGTGCTGCCACAATATTCGTCGTGACGGATATAGCCAAGAGCACTGAGCACTACCGCGACGTGCTCGGCTTCACGGTTACATTCGAATACGGAACTCCGACATTCTATGTGTGCCTGTGTCGGGACGAAGTTGCCTTGCATCTGCTTCGGGAAGCCAAACGAGCCGGCTAGGTGAGGGCGCATGAAGTCGACTTGGGAATAAATATCGGCAGCCAGTTGTCCTAGGCGCGAAAAATCTACGATCAAAGCCTTCGCAACTCAGAAGACTAGCTATCAAATCGGCCAGGTTTGATAGCGCACCGGAGCAAATGCTTATCGTTGAATTGGCGCCCGATACGGCCTTTTGGCTTTCGTTGGTCTACTAGTCCACCAATTGGGCCGGTCCCTGTCGTCCCGGGCAACACGGGTTCTTGCTTTGCGTTTTCGCCTTGTCAAATTTGTTCCATCCGGTCAGATTGGATCTGTCCGGCCGGGCATTAGGGAATGTCGGTTGAGATCAAATACATAAATTGGGAGGAATAAATGGGTCGACCTGCCATTTTAGCTGGCGTTTTGTATGGGGTCGCTGGTCTTCTAATAGGACCTGCCGGCGCGCAAGAGACCAGGCAGGAAACTAAGCCGGCGTCGGGCCTGGCAATGGTTTCCCCGGTAACTCAGGAGCAGCTCAACGCGGCAGACAAGAGCGTCAATAATTTTCTGCTGACAAACGGCAATTATGCGCAGACGCGCTTTCATCCCGCCCGACAGATCGAGCGCGGTAACGTAAAGAGCCTGCACGTCGCGTGGATCTTCCAGACCGACGTCAAGGAATCGCTTGAGACTTCGCCCATCGTCGTCGATGGAATCATGTATGTGACGACGTCGTTCAGCCACGTTTATGCACTTGACGCAAAAACCGGCGTACAACTCTGGCACTATAATCACAAGATGGGACTAATAACGACTTACTGTTGTGGTCCCAACAATCGCGGTGTCCAGGTTCTCGGCGATCTTGTGTACTTAGCCACGCTTGACTCTAAACTGGTCGCTCTGAATGCAAAAACAGGCGCAGTTGCCTGGCAGAGTGACATCGCGGATCCGGAGCTCGGCTACAGCGAGACGATGGCACCGACGGTGATCAAGGACAAGGTCCTGATCGGAACGAATGGCGGCGAATACGGCATCCGCGGCTTTTTGAAAGCCTATGATGCGAAGACCGGTAAGTTGCTCTGGACGTTCAATACGATACCGGAGAACTCAGTCGGCATCTGGGCGGCCAAAGACGCCACCGGCCGCGATATGCACCGCGATATCCAAGCCGAAAAGGACCAATTCGCCAAAACCGGCGACCCGTTCGCGAAACTTGGCGGCGGCGTGTGGCAGAATCCTGCCGTTGATCTGGCGACGAACCGAATTTATTTTGTGGTTGGCAATCCATCGCCCGATCTCGATGGTTCGGCCCGCCCCGGCGACAATCTCTATACTAACTCACTGGTTTCGCTCGATCTCGATACCGGCAAATACGTCTGCCACTTTCAGTACATCGCCCACGACGTGTGGGATCTCGATGCCGCAAGCCCGCCCGTGCTGGTGAGCGTCAAGGGCAAGGACGGCACGACCATCCCGGGCGTGATCCATGCCGGTAAGACCGGTCACATCTATGTTCACGACCGCAAGGATTGCAACCTGATCCGCTTTTCCGAGGCCATGGTGCCGCAGGAGAACATGTGGGTTCTTCCCACCAAGGAAGGTGCACGCATGCTTCCGGGCGCCAATGGCGGAGTCGAATGGTCGCCGATCGCCACCGACCCGGGGCAGGGGCTGGCCTATGCCATCAACCTGCATCAGCCGATGACCTATCGAGTCGAGAGCACGCCGTATCCTAACGGCAAGTTGTGGCTTGGTGGCGCCTTCACGGCGATCCCCGGCGAAACGCAGGCGGGCAACATTACCGCCGTTGACTACAACACCGGCAAGATCAAATGGCAGGTCAAGACGCCGGAGCCGATGATCGGCGGCATTCTCGCGACCGCCGGCGGTCTGGTTTTTACGGGTGAGGGCAATGGCAAATTCGCGGCCTATAATTCGTCCAACGGCAAGGAATTGTGGAGCTTCCGCGCCGGCGCCGGAGTTAATGCGCCACCCTCCACCTACATGGTGGGAGGCAAGCAATATGTCGTGGTCGGCGCGGGCGGCAACACCCAGATCGACTTTCACCGCGGCAATAACATTATCGCCTTCACGCTCAACTAAACGATGAGGCGGTCGTCGAGTGGTGAAGCGGGACCGGTTGCGGTCCCGCTTCTTTTAATTAGTCTTCTAAGGCGCCACGCAACTGGATCGGATAGATGTGCGGCAAGTTAAATTTGGGCATTTCCGGCGTTGTCGCCCTGGCCGCTGCATTGAACGTCTGCATAACGCCGCTGCTTGCACAAAGCATTGAGGAAAAGACCCAGATCTGCGCCGGATGCCATGGCGCGGACGGCAAACCGGTCGACAAGACAATTCCCAACATTTGGGGGCAAGAAGCGGGCTACATCTATATAGAGCTACGCGATTTCAAGCGGGGCGACCGCAAGAGCGACATCATGCAACCGATCGTTTCATCGATGGAACGGGACGACATGCAGGCCATCGCGGAATATTTCTCGAAAAAGCCATGGCCTGATCTGGGCCAGCCTCGCGCACCAAAGGAAATTTCGGACCGGGCCTCGAGCGCCAACCGCTCCGTGGGCTGCACCGGTTGCCATCTCGATCATTTTCAGGGCGACGGCACGGTTCCTCGGTTAGCGGGCTTGAGCAAGGAGTACCTGACAAAAACAATAGCTGACTTCCGCTCCCGCGCGCGCGGCAACAATCCCGGCATGTCCGACCTAATGCTTGCCACACCTCTTGACGACCTGGCGGCGTTGGCGGCATATCTGGCAGGTCTCTGAGCCTCGGTCAGCGTGGCGTCAGCCGTTCACGCAGCGATGATAATACTGTGAGATCTGCGGCGCGCTTTCCGGCCTTATCCTTGAGAGAGGGATCGGCTCCTCGCGCAAGCAATAAATTGGCAATCTCCGCGCGGCCGCCTTCGGCCGCAATCATAAGAGCCGTGCGGCCGCGGTCATCCCGATCATCGATATGCGCGCCGGCGTCCAGCAGATATGAAACAACCTTGATCGCCTGCGCTTCCGTCGCTTTTTCATCCGGGCCTGATGCCCACATCAGCAGGGTGAGATCATTGGGATAGCGGGCGTTGAGATCGATATTTCGTGCCAGCAACCGCTTCACGATGTCGAGCCGTGCGCCGGCCGCCGCATAAACGATCGGCGGCTTGCCGGTTTCGTCGGTCGCTCGCTCGTCGGCTCCACGAGCGAGCAACGCTTCGACAATCGCGTCGTTGCCGGCATAGGCGGCGGCAGCGACCGGAGAGATCCCACTGCGCCCAGCAAGTTTGACGTCGGCGCCGCGCTCGATAAGCCGCTGCACGATCAACGTATGGCCGCCTTCGGCAGCAAAATATAGCGCAGTGGCGCCGGCGAGATTGCGTGCATTGATCGGCGCGCTGCGTGCAAGCAGCAGGTCAACCATCTGGAGATGGCCGAACCTGGCGGCGTGGCTAAGTGGCCGGGCGCCAAACCGGTCGCGCGCGTCGACCGACGCGCCGTGGTCAAGCAGTTCGGTCGCTATAGCAATGCAATTCCCGTCAACAGCTGAAAATAGAGTCAACGACACTTCAATCGCTGTGATCTGCGGTTTGGCAATTTCAAACCGGCGACCCAGCTCCTGGCACCGCTCAGAGTCCTCAGCGAGAGCTGCAGGCACGCCAGTCAGCACGGCGAACACGATCGAGCATAGAAAAACCAAATGGCAGTACAAAGCGATCCCTCCTGTGGCACGCTTGTTCGTTGCAGTATGTCCACGCCCTGAGGGTGGCACGGCGGCCAGCCCATGCCAATAAAGGAGACGGCTTTTAGAAAGATAAAATAAACGCCGCACCTGCCACAAGCGGGCAGCCTCGCCGTGGTTCAACGCCAATCAACGACAAGCATTGTTTCCTGCTGCCGGAACGGCCAGGAAGGTAATTGTGGCCGGATTGAACGTCACAGTATTGGCGGTCGTCGGAGCGCCTACGATAGGCGGCAGCTCATCCCCAGCACCCAGCGCCAGCGTAGTGCCGTTCAGCCGCACGGCTTTGTCCCGCAAACCCGCCGCATCCAGGGTGAAACGTTCTGAGGCATAAGGAAGCGTCAGCGAGCGCGGCGCGTCGCGGTTAGTGTTGATTACCAAAAGAGTCACACCGCCCGGTGTCCCGCGTTGGCAATGGGCATAGACGTGGAAGCCCGTTTGAATTGGCATACCCGAATCGAGTACGGTGCTGCCCATTAGTCGTCGCCACAAAAGTGCGGCCCAGTAATTTGGTCTGGGTGCCAGCGTTTTCTCGTCCAGCAGGCCGTAGTCGCTTGCCGCGAGCGTGTTGTGCATGACGACCTGAACGCCGGCCCTTGCGAGTCGCCCAAGCTGATCGAGATACCTGAACGTATCCAAAAATGACGCGGCCCAGCGATTTCCGCCGCACGCTGCATCTGCGGTCTCAGTCAGCCAGATTGGCTTGCCAGGCTCGAATTGGTCTCGAAGGGTCCGGTAGAAATCTATGGCCTGATCCGTCCGAGAGAGCCAGTCTTCGGAAAGAGCGGCCTCGGGTGTACTCGTACCGCTGCATCGCTCCGACCGCGTTCCGTAGTGATGATACGAAAATGCATCGACGCCGCCGGGACCGGCTGCAACGAGGAGTTCTGAAGCAGAGGCGGTCTCACCGACTGCGCCAGGGCCGAGGACTATTATCTCGGGAAAGTTTTCCTTCACAAACGAAAGGAACACCTTGAAGTCACGGCCGTATCCGGCCGCGTCATAGTCGGCTGGTGCGCCGCCCGTCGCAGCGAGGTTCGGCTCATTCATGAACTCTGCGGCTGCGATAGTACCTCCTACCGAGCGAGTATAGGTGAGAAAGCGGCGCGCCTGGTCCGGTACCCAGACGCCGGTCGCATTGCGGGTGCCCGGGCTTATTGCGAATGACGTCACGATCTGCGCCCCGACCCCTTGCGAGAAATTAACCACTCCTCGCCATTGCTGTTGGGAGAGAATTCCGTTGAATCCAGAAGGCGGGGCAGATGGCGCGGAAGCCGAATCTGCAAAATAGGTGGCGTTTGCCCAGGTTCCGCTGACACGCATATAAGCAGGCGCCAATGCTGCAGCCAACCTTTGTAACCGAGGGTTAGTTAGATCGATCGGTGAACGGTATTCGTACAAATCCGAATGTACATCGGAAGTGATCGGCCCATACGGCTTCCAGAATCTTCCGCCAGTCACTTCGATCATTTCGACATTATAGGATTGGAAGCGTTCGTCGACCGTACCGACGCGAGCCATGGTCGCGAGTGTGACCGACAGATCGTCGGCAAGAGCTTCGGGGCAGACAAGCGCGATGAGCAGCGTTGATTTCAGACAAGCAAGAAATCCAGGACCGACCCCGTAAATATTACGCAAGCAAATTCTCCGCGTCTCAAGAGAGTCCATTCACCGAAACAAAGCGCCGTCGATTCTCCTGATGACTAACTTGCCCCGCTGGAAGACTAGGCGCGGCTTCTCGTTATCAAGATTCCTTCCCATCACTACTTCCGAAACCTCTTTCCAAGCGCTTAAATCTTGATCGCATGCGTAGATGGAAACATCATCCCATCGGAACATGGAGCAGGTGCTGCGTCGCGGCTTGGTCCGGTCGATCGGCACCTTGCAGTTGTCGATCGGCTGTCCACTTTTGCCAAGCCGCTCCATTCCGGTCGGTGCCGTCAGCGTATTTTATTGCTGCGCTCGGAGTCGACGTCATCGTTGGCGTAATATGTCCTCAAACTCAACTTTTGTTTTAAGCCAGAGAAATCCCGATTGCCATCGCGCCGCCTTTCTGAGGTTCAGAGATAGTCACCAAAACGAGACTGGACAAAATCGGGAGTTCCGTCCGCGGAATGAGCGGTTATGGAATGATCGCAGTTGGCGCGAAGCGGACGTCCGCCAGTCTAGGACGCTGGGTCGCCCAAGAACCAGGCGCGGGCGCGTTTTCGCGGGAGTCAGGTTCATTGCCGCGGCAAGCAGGTTAAGCTGAACGGCGGCCGCTGTTCGGCCGGGTCTTTTTGCCGGCCCCGCGCCCCACTTCGACAGGCGTCACCATCCCCAACTCTGCAAATTCACCTCAGACTGCGTTGGTCAATGTGCCTGGTTCCGGCGATGGTGTTCCTGTTCGGTCACCTCTCGATAACGTGAATATATGACGATTATCATGCTATTGACCGGCGAAGACGTGCGACTAACTCAACCGCTGCTTAAATTGCGTATGAGGAGAATTTCGGGCCATGAAACAGACCAAGCATTCAATCAAGTCTCATCGCCATGAACTCGTGCACGGCGAAGATGCCGACTTTATCGCCTATCAGCGGAAATTTGGCGATGGCCTTTGGCGAACGGTTTCAACATGGATGATCCCGCGTACGGAGTATCGGTAGCCGTCTTGGAAACCTGCCCGTCGTTGTGATGGACCCTACCACTGGAGACCAATCGATCTCTCAGCTGGGTCCACGCAGCTCATGCAATCCGAGGAGATTCACGAAGCGTACGAGCGAGCGCAGAACAGGACGATCGATGACATACGAACACATCACGGCCCCCACGCAGTTCGTTGAAGCCAACGGTATTCGCTTCGCCCACCGCCGGTTCGGACAGGAGGGCGGCACGCCGCTTCTTTTCATGCAGCATTTTCGGGGCGGAATGGATCATTGGGATCCGGCGGTCACCGACGGTTTTGCGAAAAATCGGCCGGTCATTCTATTCGACAATGCGGGGGTCGCCTCCTCGAGCGGCGAGACGCCGGACACGATCGATGCGATGGCGGAGCACGCCGCCGATTTCGTCTCGGCGCTTGGACTTTCGCAGATCGATCTGCTGGGCTTCTCGATCGGAGGATATATCGCGCAGACCCTTACGATCCGCCATCCTGAACTGATCCGCCGTCTCATTCTGGTAGGCACCGGACCGCGAGCGGGTGAACCACCGCAAGACCCCAAATACGCCGAGTACGGCGGTTTGACCGATCCAAAGACCGAACAAGCCCCACTGGAGGCATTCCTTTATCTGTTCTTTCGCCCGTCGGAGACGAGCCAGTTCGCCGCAAAGGCGTTCTGGGCGCGACGGCATGCGCGGATGGAAGATGTCGACGTGCCCACGTCGGCACAAACGATGGCGGCGCAACGGGCAGCGATCACCGAATGGCGTCAGACCCGGGGTGAGAAATTCGCGGAACTCAAAGCCATCACCCAACCCACGCTTGTCGTAAACGGCCATAACGACATCATGGTTCCAACCATCAATTCGTTCACGCTCTCCCAGAAAATTCCCAACGCTCAACTCATCATCTATCCGGATGCTGGGCACGGTTCGTTATTTCAGTTTCCGGAACTCTTTGTGACCCATGGGCGGATCTTCCTGGACGGACCCCTTGCCGCCACCGAGACTAAGAGAGTTCCCTGACACGCAGCGCTCGAACCCGCGAGTTCTGCGGCCCGCTCCAGCAAAGCCGAGGCAAGCAATGAAGATCGCAATCCTGGATGACTACCAGAATGTCGCGTTGAGCATCGCCGACTGGTCCGCGGTCGCCAAAAAGGCAGACATCACAGTCTTCAACGATCATATCGGCCAAACCGACGCATTAGTCGAAAGGCTCCTGCCGTTCGACGCTATTTGCGTCATGCGCGAGCGCACGCCCCTGCGCCGCGACGTCATCGAACGTTTGCCGCGGCTGAGGTTCATTGCTTCGACCGGCCCGCGCAACATCTCCATCGATATGGTCGCCGCGAACGAGCGGGGCATTTTGGTCGCCAACACGGGCTACAGATCGACGCCAACGATCGAATTGACCTGGGCGCTGATCCTGGCCAGCGCCCGTCATCTCGTTGGAGAAAGCGACTCGATCCGGGCGGGTGGCTGGCAGACCTCGCTCGGCCACGAACTCGACGGCAGAATCCTTGGGGTATTAGGTCTCGGCAACGTCGGTGGACAGGTCGCGAGGATCGGCCGCGCGTTCGGCATGAAGATCATTGCCTGGAGCCAGAATTTGACTGCGGAAGCGGCGGAGGCCGCGGGCGCCGAACTCGTGACAAAGAACGGACTTTTTCGGCGGGCGGACGTCGTTACTATCCACCTCATCCTGAGCGAGCGCACCCGCGGTCTCGTTGGCGCTGCCGAGTTGGCACTCATGAAACCGACGGCGCGGTTGGTCAACACGTCGCGCGGCCCGATCGTCGATGAGCAAGCACTCATCGAGGTCTTGCGCGCAGGGACCATCGCGGGAGCAGCAGTCGATGTTTTCGATACCGAGCCCTTACCGGCGAAGCACCCGTTCCGATCCCTCGAGAACCTCTTGGCGACGCCGCACATCGGATTCGTCGCCGAAGATCTCTACCGGACTTTCTACGGCGACGCGGCGGCGGCGATCGGAGCATGGATCGAGAAGCAGGTTCCGAGCCCATGAGCATCTGAAGGAACATAATGGCCGCGACCCGCCCCGAATGCTCGCCCTGGGACAGCGCGAGATCCGAACATTTCGAAAGCCGCGGAAAGTAGCCGGCAATCCGTACCGTAAAGAGTTGCGGCGATGTGATTCATGAGCAAAAGGACTGGCGATAATGGGAAAGTTACAGGGAAAAGTGGCCGTGGTTACCGGAGGCACCAAGGGAATAGGGTTCGCCACGGCGAAGCGGTTCGTCGATGAAGGTGCCTCCGTCTTCATAACGGGCCGTCGCCAAAAGGAACTCGACGAAGCCGTAAAGGCGATCGGCAGCGAGGTTGCGGGCGTTCGGGGTGACGTCTCCAAATTGCAGGACCTCGATCGACTCTACGAGACCGTGAAGGCGAAGGG
>Ga0210401_10005696_pt1 | contig 12792 bp, 14 predicted proteins | sample IncBWH32MmetaG_FD_150866 | JGI IMG/M metagenome (GOLD analysis project Ga0210401, IMG submission 150866) | Forest soil microbial communities from Barre Woods Harvard Forest LTER site, Petersham, Massachusetts, United States - Inc-BW-H-32-M | ecosystem: Environmental > Terrestrial > Soil >... | reverse complement strand
GATCCTCGAAAAGGATTAGCTCTTCATCGAAGCAGCTGGAATTGAGCTCCGAGTCCTTCGCCCGTTTGAGGCGTTCGAGGCCGCGCACGGCCTCATCCACCCCGCGATTCACTAACAGAATTGCTTCATACAGATGGGCTTTTTGCATTGAAATCTCTCCATTGCTTTCGGCCGGAACGCCGCAGTCCGGCAGTTGATCGAGGTGTTGAGACACACGGATAGCGAGGCGGTCGGAAGTCCGACCGGAATCGATGCAGCCAGCTTAAGGAATCAGTTGGGAGGAGATTCAGCGACCGGTTCGCGAGGGAATTGAACCGGAAAAAATGAGCGCGATGTGAGTTGCGCGAGGAATGGAAAGTGGATAACTTCTTTTGCAGCCATCGTCGCCTCCTTTGTAGGCACGTTGGTTAGGGGCGCGTTCGGTGGTCTAACACCAGCGCGTCCCGCTTCTTCAGGCTTTCTTCTTTTTCTTTCGACCGCCGCCTTTCCAATAAATCGCTTTCCTAATTGCCTTCAGGGTTTCAATATCGGCCGCTGACCATAGCCGGTAACCCACGGCACCAATCAAAGTTGGCTTGGGGGCTTTGATTTTCCCTCTTGCTATCCATCTGTTGAGCGTGGTGAAACTGATCCCCGCACGTTTAGCAGCCTCGGAAGTCGTAAAACTTCCATTAATCATGAGTAACCTATACCATCTTTATTTGGTTGTCAACAGAAAACCCAGGTTCCCCGTCACCTTGACAGAGCACTAGACATCCTGAAGGATATCTCAATTCTTGTAGGAATGAGAGCGCCGAAGCTTGGGGCAACGAAAAGCTCCCCCGGCACCCAAATATTCCAGCAACTCTGCTGGGGAGATTGGCCGTCAGCAAGAACTTCCGCGGCCGCAACATTGGCGAACTGCTGCTGCTCGATGCATCTGGAAATCGTGGACGCGCTGCGCCAGCACGGAGCCGAACCGAAAGCGGATATGAAAGTGCTGTGGCGGCGGCTGGAGTTCAATATTCTGATTTCCAACACCGACGACCGCCTGCGCAATCACGGGTTTCTCTACGCGGGCGAGGCGTGCTAGCGCCTGTCGCCGGCTTATGATCTCAACCAGGTGCCGACCGACATCAAGCAGCGCATTCTCGCAACGGCGATCAATGAGGATGACAATACTGCCTCTCTCGCGCTGGCATTAGACGTTGCCGGGTATTTCGAACTGGAAGTGGCGAACGCGCGCAAGATAGCTGCCGAGGTCGGCAACGTCATCGCGAAGTGGCGTGACGAAACCGCGGGGCACGGTGTGAGCAAGGCCGAGATCGACCGCATGATGTCAGCATTTGAACATGGGGACTTGGAGACGGCACGCCGGGGATAAGATTGCCCGGCGTGATAGGGAGGGACGAACGTCGAAGTATCAGCCTGGCGACTTCATGTCGATCCAATTTCCCAAAGAGTCGTCTACGTATTCAGTGGTCGGCAATCTTCCCGACAGCATCGTAGTTCATTTGACCCGTTGGCCGACCAATCTGGTCGTAAGAGTACGTGCAACGCAAGTAGCTTGAATCAGATTGTTGGATTACCTCGATTATGTGGCCTTGTGGATCACTCTTCTGATAGGTATGGCTTGTACGCTGCCAATCAGGGCCCCGATTATCATCGCGGTCCATCGGAAGATCGGCAACGCTAGACGGCTGAATGAACTGGGTTTTGACACAGGCTTCCTCCTCGGTAAATCCTGATAGACATCATCTCATCGGACGGGCCAGCCCTGGCAGGGTGATGCACCTTCATAAGGTGCATCCGCCACAGCTGCTAGCGGCCTTGTTCTCGAAGAGGAGCCTCTGCCTCGGCGCATCCGCAGCGCAGGCAAACCCGAGAAAAGCTAAATATTGGCTCGACACAATAAGCTAATAATAGTACAACATAAAAAGCTAATTACCGTACGGCGCAATAACCGAGCGGAGGACGCAGCTGATGGCCACGCCGCCGAAAAAACTGGCCGAATCACTCGAACTGCTGGAAAAGCTCCAGGCCGCCGGCGGCGCGGCCGCGATCCGCGCGCGCGACCTGACGCGCACGCACAGGGAGCGCCTCATGGCCGCCGGCTTTCTGCAGGAAGTCATCAAGGGCTGGTACATCCCGAGCCGTCCCGACGAGGTCAAAGGGGAGAGCACCGCCTGGTACGCTTCCTTCTGGCGCTTCTGCGCCGGCTATCTCGATGAGCGGTTCGGCGGGGACTGGTGTCTTTCGCCCGAACAATCCCTGTGTCTCCACGCGGGGAACTGGACCGTGCCCCGCCAGCTGATGGTGCGATCGGCCGGCGCGCGCAATAAAATTACAAAACTCCCGCACGGCACGTCGCTGTTCGACCTGCGCGCCGCGCTGCCGGCCGCCGCCGACCGCGCCGAAAAAGACGGCCTGCGTCTTTTCTCGCCCGAATCCGCGCTGATCGAATGTTCACCGGGATTTTTCACGAACCACGCGACGGATGTGCGCGCGGTGCTGGCGCTGATCCGCGATGGTTCGCCGCTGCTGGAACGCCTGCTCAACGGCGGCCACACGGTGATTGCCGGCCGGCTGGCGGGCGCGTTCCGCAATATCGGGCGCGCGCAGATCGCCGACGAAATCCTCGAAACCATGGCGACCGCCAGCTACGACGCCCGCGAGAACGATCCCTTCGCCGACAAGCCCGCCCTCGTCTTCGCCGCTCGCGAGACATCACCCTACGTCAACCGCATCCGGCTCCTGTGGGAAAAAATGCGTGATCCGGTCATCGAGCGGTTTCCGAAAGCGCCCGGCCTGCCGAAGAACATCGACGCCTACATGAAGCGCGTCGACCATGCCTATGTCACGGACGCCTACCATTCGCTGTCGATCGAAGGCTACCGCGTGACGCGCGACCTCATCGAGCGCGTACGGACTGGGACGTGGAACCCGGAGGCGAACGAGGGCGACCGCGAACAGCGCAACGCCATGGCGGCGCGTGGCTACTGGCTGGCCTACCAGTCGGTGCAGGGCAGCGTGCGCCGCGTCGTCGAAGGCGCGAACGCCGGCGACGTCGCTGCCGCCGATCACCGGAACTGGTACCGCGAGCTGTTCGCGCCAAGCGTGACGGCCGGTATTCTCAAGCCGGGCGATCTCGCAGGCTATCGCAACGGCCCGGTCTACATCCGCAATTCCATGCACGTGCCGCTGAACTGCGAGGCCGTGCTGGACACGATGCCGGCATTGTTCGACTTGCTGCGCGCGGAGACGGAACCGTCTGTCCGCGCCGTGCTTGGACATTTCATATTCGTCTACATCCATCCTTATATGGACGGCAACGGCCGCGTCGGCCGCTTCCTCATGAATGTCATGATGGCGTCCGGCGGCTATCCCTGGACGGTCATCCCCGTTGAAACCCGCACCGCCTACATGCACGCCCTCGAAAAGGCGAGCGTCGGCGAGGTTATCGCACCGTTCGCTGATTTTGTCGCGGGGCTGGTCGAGAAACGGCTGGCCGGCGAGCCGCTGCCGGCTGTTCCGAAAGGCTCCTAGGACATGGAACGCGAGAGGTTTTTCAAGACATTCAATAGCGGTATGGACGCAACGGTTGTATTGCTACCGGGTGCGGACACTGGACGGACGGTGGAAGCAGAAGTCGGAGATACTATACGGACTGTCTGGCCGAAGGGAAGCGCGTTCGCTGCTGGGCCAGCGTATCTAAACAGCATCCAAATGGGTTCCGGGGGTGGCCGGCCTTACCATCCGTGAATTCATGGAGTGTCGCTGGAAGCCCTACCGTTACGAGGTCCCATCCGTCGCGAGTCGCATTTTTCGTAAGGAAGTACGCAGTAATTGGCAGCCCGACGAAGAACGCTGCTACGAGAGTGGCGATTCCGACGCAGGCACTTCTTAGAATTACTGTAAGCATCTCCATCCTTCGTCCAGAGCGCGGGTCCCCCACGCGCCTAATCCGCACGGAACTTCCAGTTCACCCTACCTGCCTCCTGTTCGCGCTCGCCTTCCGAAAAAGAGGCCATGGGAACTCACAAACCCGGCGGCAATCGTCACAGCTCTTCTCCCTGTTTGGTCTTCGAGGCGAGAATCATCATCCTCACGAGAATGCCCGTCAGTCGTCGTGCGTTAGGGAGCACAACGATGGGACAAAGGTCTGAGAACTGTAGTGATGATCTCTGGCACGGTTGGCATGATTTTTCCTCGTTGTTCGCAGTAGCGCGATAAACTGCGCCCAAATTTCAGGAAAAATCGCCAACCCGTCCGAGTATAGGCTTCGTCGCAAGCAAAAAGATATTGAACATGGGTGTTCCTGGACAGGATTTTGAAAATCAGAAATTTGCGAGATGAGTTCAGAGCAAGGAGAGAGTTAACCCGAACAAGGCCGCCCAACTCGTTACGAGAGCTTACGCAGCCGTGGAAGCGGCCAAGGCCGATCTATTAGTTATTTCAGGAAACGCTCAGCCGCTGGACAAGGTTTGCCTTGATGTCCTTTGGCCCGGTGGCGCTTGATTTCGATGTATAGGTTCTCTCGTTGTTGCTGAACTTCCTCCCGACCTTGCTCACTGTGTAACAAAGCCGGACTGAGAGTATTCAATTTGTTGTTCAACGCGATGAGCCGATTCACAAGATCGTCTTTCACTTGGCACTGGTTTCCCGAAGTCATATCGTCAAGCCTCTACTCAATTAGATGCGTGACTGACTCCTTTCGACTGGAAAATGCGGAGGTTGGACTGGCGCACTGGACGTATACGTTCTTACCGGAGAACTGGGTTTTTCCCTGGCGAGATGTCCGTTTGCGCGAGTGATGGGGTTTACGCTGTACCCCATCCACTGGTAGGCATAGGTGGCAGCACGATTAGTTCAAAGGTCGCAGGGGGCGGCATTTTTTTTACCGTCTCTGTATCCTCTCTGTAGAATTCCAACTCGACTGGCCTGCCACCAACCACATGCAACACCATGTCGATCACAGCGCCGTCTTCGTCTTTCCCCTCCGCTTCAACTGGGACTCTTTTGACGACTGGTGCTTTCCCCTCAACTTGACTGGAGTTCCAGCCCGCCGTCCTTATCAATATTTCTAACAAGAACATTGCGCAGAAGAGGGGATAGTTCGCCCCTCCCGGGAAAGTCAGCTTCGAGGAGCCGCTCTAGCAAACCTCGCTCTATTGCTGTCGGTTGGCGAAATTCGCTTTCCACTTTCAATCGCATACCGTAGTCACCTACAAGTCACGACGATTGTAATCCCAACTCCCGTAACAAACGTCGTCTTTACCGTCGAAGTGAAGTGCCAGCCGCGAGGATGTCCGGTGGCGCGACCAACGAGTCAAGTGGTGATAGACTGCGATTCGTCTTCAAGGCAGCGGGAACCTCGATAATGGAAATTCCAGCAAAGACAAGCGATGACGATCCACCTCCCTCGCGGAAGCGTCCAGCGGGGTGGTGGTTCTTGTTGCTCATCTTCACTTTGATTCCAGTCCCGTTTGGCCACTGGTGGCTGACGATAACGTCCCTGGCGATATGCTTTGTGTTGGCATGGCTGCTTGTCCGTTCGCGCGAGTGATCGGGACTATTCACATCGGAAGCGGCTGTAAACGGGCATGGCGGAATTCTGCTACGAATGCCTCGGGGTGGCACGACGCGGGGAACTTGCCGTTAGGATTGCTGTCGCAATAGATGAAATCACGAACGCAATGATCAAGAACGCAACGAATCTCGTTGCGAACGAACCTCCCGAGAGGAACGCAGATGCCTCCAAGTAAAGAACAACAAGTCCAGCAATCCCCGCAGCAAACGAAAACACTGTGAATACAAAACTCAGGCGGAGGATGATATACGGCAACGACCCACCAATGGTCGCTACGAGGGGCGTGACGAACCTTGTGGGATTTCTATCCGTAATTGAATAGTGCTCCAAGCAGTAAAGAAGAGCTATCCCTGCTACTGAGCCGAGCCAAATACCCACGTGTTGTGAATGATCCTCTCGATATCTTCGAGGCCCGAACGGAAGAGCAACATCCAAGGGAGCATGTAGAGAACCCGGAATACAACTTCGTGAAGTGGAGTTTCTGGAAGGCGGGTCGTCATGCCCTCCATAGCGTATGTAATGCCATACATTAGAAGCAGGGCAGTTGCGGCAGCCGTTACTCTCGATATCCCTCGCAACAACAGCATCACGGATGATCCTACTCGTGACGTACGCAACTGCTGATGAAATGCCTTACCGGAAACGTGATTTTGCCCTGGCGGGATGTCCGGTTACGCGATCAATTGGAGTTAGCCGCCTTGCAAAGTCCGATCAAGGGCCATGAAGGGAATTTATCGATCACCACTAGCAGCAACTCGTTTGGCCCCTCGATCTACAACCTCAGTTACGCCTGCTCGTTTTCCAAGTTGCAGAGCTTGTTCCGGTGTTGTGGTCGCAAAGAGATGCATCACCCTAGCGATAATTCCTGTCCATCCGGTCTGATGGCTCGCGCCGAGGCCAGCTCCGTTGTCTCCGTGGAAGTATTCGTAGAACAGCAGGAGATCGCGCCAATGCGGGTCTTGCTGAAATTTCGCGGTTCCCCCGTAGACGGGTCTCCCGCCGTCCTTACCGCGGAGAAAGATGCTTGACAGTCGCCGCGCGAGCTCTTCTGCAACCTGGTACAGATTCATCCTTCGTCCAGAACCTGTGGGACATTCGATGGTGAATCCATCGCCGTAATACAGGAAGTACATCCCCAGCGCGCGGATGATGAGCCCGTTGACGGGCATCCAAATCGGCCCCCGCCAGTTGGAGTTGCCTCCGAACATGCCTGTGTCGGACTCTGCCGGCAGATAGGACACGCTGTAGTCCTTGCCTCCTGCAGCAAATACATAGGGATGCTCGAGGTGGTAGCGAGAGAGAGAGCGTACGCCGTAGGGGCTCAGGAACTCATCCTCGTCGAGCATCTTGCTCAGTACCCGGCGGAGTTTTGTCTCGTTCAAAACCGCAGTCATTGAGCGGTCGGAACAGCCAGCCTTAGTTGGGTCGTGGATCGATGCTGTCAACTCTGGGCGAGCGGAAATCAATCGCCGCACACTCTGAAACATCTCCGGATATTTTGTTCTCAGTTCCCCTTCAAAAACAGTAACCGCACACAGGGGCAGCAACCCAACCATGGAACGTACTTTCAGACGCTGCGACGATCCATCCGGCAGACGCAGTACGTCATAGAAGAAGCCATCTTCCTCATCCCACATGCCCGTGTCCTCGCCTGCATGTACCATCGCGGAAGCGATCCACAGGAAATGGCTCGAGAACTTGGCGCACATCTCTGCGTAGGCAGGTCGCTCCAGCGCCAATTGCACTGCGATCTCGAGCATGTTTTGGCAGAAGAGTGCCATCCAGGCAGTACCATCAGCCTGCTCTAGGTACCCGCCAGTCGGCAGCGGCGCGCTGCGATCAAACACTCCGATATTGTCCAGTCCGAGAAAGCCGCCCTCGAACGCATTCTTTCCCGTGCGGTCCTTGCGGTTCACCCACCACGTGAAGTTAAGCAAGAGCTTCTGAAAGGAACGTTCTAGCCAATCAAGGTCACCGCGGCCACGACGCACTTGCTCGAGGCGGTAAGTGAAAATGGTGGACCAGGCATGCACCGGTGGGTTAACGTCGCCGAAGTTCCATTCGTACGCCGGGAGCTGTCCATTTGGGTGTATGTAGCGTCCCTCGAGCATCAGATCCAATTGCTGTTTTCCGAACTCCTCATCCACCAGCGAAAGAGCGAGGACGTGGAAGGCCAGGTCCCAAGCCGCATACCAGGGGTATTCCCACTTATCTGGCATTGAGATGATGTCTGCGTTGTACATATGGTGCCAGTGCTCGTTGCGCGGGCCGTGCTGTTTCGGCTTAAACGGGTCAGCGCCATGCTCCTCGAGCCATTTGTCGACATCGAAGTTGTAATACTGCTTCGACCAGAGCATTCCCCCCACTGCTTGGCGCATCACGTTGGCCGCATCCGCATCCAGCTTCGATGGAATAACCGTGGCATAGAATTGGTCGGCTTCCTCCTGGCGGGTTCTTACAGCCGCATCGAAATGTTCTCCGAAGGGATTTCCTTCCGCCGCAGGGTAGATTGTGTTTAAGCTACTGGCAGCGATGTTATTCAGCCGCAAGCGTATGACTTCGCACTGGCCAGATCTCACTGTCGCGCGGTAGTGCGGCGAAACCTTTGTCCCCGTCTCCTCAGAATTTACTCCGCCAGACGCTTGATGCACGACATAGTTGTTGATCCCATCTTTCACGTATGGAGATCGGTTTGGTGTGCCGAAGATGCGTTCGCTATTCGTTTCATTCTCCGTGAAGAGCAGGGGCACGTCTCCTTCACAATAGAGGAAGCGCTCTCCCAATTCCGGATGTGATGTGGCCACGACACTCGCACGCGTGACACCTCCTGCTCTGCGAAGGATTGGTCTGACCGCTCCCTCCGTCCACGACCATGTGTTGCGGAACCAGAGTGTGGGGAGAATGTGCAATGACGCCGGCTCTGGGCCGCGATTCCAAACACTGATTTTGATGAGAATGTCTTCCGGAGATTCTTTTGCGTATTCAACAAAGATATCAAAGTAGTGGTCGTCGTCGAAAATTCCCGTGTCCAGGAGTTCGTACTCGAAATCTTGGCGCGTCCGCTTCTTGTTCGTGGCTACCAGATTGTCGTATGGAAATGCCCGCTGGGGATACTTATAGAGGTACTTCATGTATGAGTGCGTTGGCGTGCTGTCGAGGTAAAAGTAATACTCCTTCACATCCTCCCCGTGATTACCCTCACTGTTTGTCAGTCCGAATAGTCTTTCTTTGAGGATTGGATCCCTACCATTCCAGAGAGCCAGAGCAAAACAAAGTTGCTGTTGATCGTCGGAAATGCCGGCCAGTCCGTCTTCGCCCCAGCGGTAGGCACGCGAACGCGCCTGATCATGACTGAAAAAGTCCCAAGCATTGCCGTCCTTGCTGTAATCCTCGCGGACGGTGCCCCACTGTCGTTCGCTCAGATAGGGTCCCCATTTTCTCCAGGCTGTCCCCTCACGGGCTTCTTCCAACCGTCGGATTTCTCGCGTCATACAACACTTCCCCAGTGCGGTTGCATTCTACTATTTCGGTTTGCAAGCACACAAGATTCGTGTTGCCGGCGGACCGATGGTGCGACGCGTCCACCGAGCCAAGTCAATTAACGTTAGCGCTACTTCAAATGAACGGTCACGCAACTTATTGAGTTAGCCGTGTGGTCAGTTCACTGGAGATAAAAAATTCAGGCCCGGTGCGAGACGCAAGACCGTTCTTCACCTGTCACTTTTGCCAATAGGCGCCATAACCTCGAGTTGCTAGCTTGTCGGTGCTCAACTCAGACTCCCTCGAGCACAATGCACAATTCTGAAGTTGCTTGCCGCAGTGATGAGTGTGTGATGTCTGCCGTACGAGAGATCCAATACATGAAGGAGACGAAGCGATCATGACGAGCTCCAAGCGAAAGATTATTGACTTCCGCAACCGGCCGCCGCTCAAGCCTTACAAGGGCCTGTTCGACCTCAAGAACAACATGCTGATGAAGACCCACCTGGGGATCAAGAACCGCGGGGCAAACACGAGTTCACCCACCATAGAAATGGGAGTAGACAAGCCCGGCGCAATGGAGCAGTGGTGGAAAGAAATCGACGATGCGGGAATTGACGCGGTGGTAGTGAACGGCCGCTATGTCGGAGGCATGCCTGACTTTTGCATGGACAACGACACGCTTGCGGGCCTGCAGAACAAGTACAAGGGTAGATTTTTTGGATTGTCCCAGGTGAACCTCGATCAGGACCCGGACAAGACCGCTCAAGAGGTTGAGAGAGCCATCAAAAAGCTGGGTATGGCTGGTGCCAATTTGGAGCCGGGCTATCAGACGGTCGGGCTAGGAAAGATGGGAACGTTCACCGACAACCCGTCCTTTTGGCCGATCCTGGAGGTGCTCAACGAGACCGGTGCGTTCCTACTGATCCAGACAGGACTTTTCGCCGGAACGGACATCTCGTTCAACAATCCTCAAGCCCTCGACCGGCTGCTGTTCTCATTCCCGAAGGTGCAGGTAGTCCTCGCCCATGGGGGCTATCCGTACGTTCAAGAAGTGCTGGGTCTTTGCGCCAAGTGGCCCCAGCTCCACCTCTCTGCCGATGTCTACATGTTTTGGCCGAACGGGTTTCTCTATGCCATGAACCTGGAGCGAATCCCTGATCAGCTCGTCTTCGGCAGCGCTTTCCCGTTTACTAATATGAAGGTCATGGTCCAGGACACCTTGAAACTCCAGGATCAATTCCAGGTTAGCGACGAGACGATGGAGAAGTACCTCTACTCCAACGCCGCCCGATTGCTGAAAACCGAAAAAGTCGGGGCGCAGAAAGTAGCAGCGGGCAAGAGATCGTAAGCACGTATCGGCTAGGGCTAATCAAAACATTCAGAAGATAAGGAGATCAAGATGGCTACACCAGCGGTTACGCCCAGCATAGCACCGGGACTTAGAGGCAAATTGACGAAAGAGAACTTCGGGGCTTCCATGCCTTCTTACGCGCCGACCTACCCTGAATTCGGCCCGGAAGGTTGGGACTGGCTCGACACAGACATGGTGTTGATTGACTATATGACGGATGCGGAGGCCGCTGCCGAGTGGCTGCCGGCTCAATGCGAACTCATCAGCATACCGATGGCGCCGGGCCAGACGGCAGTGAAAGTGGTCTTCGCAAACTATCGCGCAGGCACGCTCCCGCCATACAAGGAAGCCATTCAGACGATTCCATGCCTATACAAGGGGCAGATTTATCTCTATGTGGCCCAGATCTGGGTGGACACTGACTCTGCCATGACTTCCGGCCGTGAAGCCGGGGGCTACCCAAAGAAACTCGCCGACATCGGGGTGGAGTGGCACGGCGAAATGGGCACCGGTTACCTCGAGCGCTCTTATGAGCGTCCGATAGGAAGCAAAAACCGGGTCGCGTCTTACACCTTCCGGAAGACCGGCAAGATGGTCTCGATGCCCCTGCCGGCAAACAGGAAGCCGACCTTCCCGTTTCCCTACAATTTGACGCTCCCGCTCCCTGAGCCGACTGGCAAGGCGCAGGGATTGCCGTACATGACGATCTGCACGCGTTTCATACCGTACGCGGCTGGTCTAAAGAACAAGTGGGCATTGTCGCAGTTGACCGGAATGACCTGGTCGCTAGAGAGAGGTGAACTCTGGGCTGGTGACGCAACTCTGGAGTTCCGCCCATCGGACAATGATCCGTTCTACAAGCTGCCGGTGAATCAGATCCTCGATGCAATGGTCTTCTACGGCGACATGCACGCGAAGATGAATTTTATCGAGGATCTCTAAGAAAGCTTGTAAGCCCGTTAACTTGCACTGGCCCTCCTCGAAAACGAGGAGAGCCACTCCTCTGTTGACCAGACGGTTCAAGGAGAAACGTATGTCAACGCGGCCTGCGCCAAGCAAGTCAACTGTACCGAGCAGCGCGGAAGTCGCGCCTTGGATCGAGGGGAAAGACAGACGGCTTGAGGTAATGTCCGGAGTCCCTTCCGTGCTATCCACTCCGGTCGGTTTACTGGCCGAACACCGTATTACGGATAAAAAGTACCTCTTCGTCCGCAATGTCCAGGATTTGGCCAAGGGTATGACCATGGAACCCCTGCCACTAGAAGGATGGGAGACCGATCTTGTCGGACTGATCAGGCCCTTCCGCGTCGTCATTCGCGGCGAAGAGTTGCTCAAGATGGACCAGGTTGAATACGAAATGATCCTGCAGTGCTCGGGAAATGGCCGCTCGCAATACCAAGGAATTCCCGGGACGCCCTGGAATCAGGGCGGAGTGGGCAACGTTGTCTTCGCAGGTGTTCCCCTGAAGGCGATACTCGAAAAGTACAACGTCAGCGTCGATCCTCAAGTAAAGTTCGTGACTGCTGAAGGCCATGACTTGCCCTTGGGGCTTGAGAGGCCCGATTTCGAGCACAGCATCCCGGTGGCACCCGTGCTGGAGAGAAGTATTTTTGCCTTGAAGCTCAACGGCGAACTCCTGCCGGGTATACACGGCGGGCCCGTGCGTCTGGTAACACCGGGATTATTTGGCACCATGCATATAAAGTGGCTTCGCCGGCTGCGGTTCGAGACAGCCGAGTCCCCGAATTTCTACCATGCGACTGAGTATCGTGTTCCGTTAGCTCTCCTCAAGCCGGGAGAAAAGTTCAGATTCACCCTGGAGAACAGCCGACCGACTTGGGACATTCGCCTGATGAGTTACATCCTCAAGCCGGAGTCGGACGCTAAACTGAAAGCGGGCGCCGTTACCGTCAGCGGTGTGGCCTACAACGATGGTTCGGTACGCTTGGAGTCGGTGCTGGTGTCGTGCGACCGTGGCCAAAGCTGGCAGCCGGCGAAATTTGAGGTGCCCGAAAGTCCCTACGCCTGGTATCGGTGGACAATCCAGGCGAATCTCAAGCCTGGCGTCCATGAGATTTGGTCACGAGCCATCGACGCTCTTGGCCGAACCCAGCCGCTCGAAGGCTCAATCTTCTGGAATCCGAACGGCTACGAGTGGACCGGCGTTTACAAGGTTCAGGTCACCGCGAATTAATCGATTCAATCTATCAAGCGGGGCAGCGTCAACTCCGATAGCGGGGAAGGTCGCAGCAGCAATAGCCGCGCCGTGTAGGCACGAACTGGGTGGATTGGAGCAAACATGGACGGAGGTTTAGTTCATCAGTCCGAAGGCAGGGTCACACAAGCCGTCATCGCAGCGCTAGCTTTGGCCTCGCTCGTCCTGCAAAGC
>Ga0210401_10005694_pt1 | contig 12794 bp, 8 predicted proteins | sample IncBWH32MmetaG_FD_150866 | JGI IMG/M metagenome (GOLD analysis project Ga0210401, IMG submission 150866) | Forest soil microbial communities from Barre Woods Harvard Forest LTER site, Petersham, Massachusetts, United States - Inc-BW-H-32-M | ecosystem: Environmental > Terrestrial > Soil >... | reverse complement strand
GCGCGGGGTATGGGCCGAGCGCGGGGATGCGAATGCCGTCTTCGGTTTCGGATGTGAGCGCGCGCCATTGATCGGGCGAGCCGTAAAATTCGGGCGGCATCCAGCGTTCGATGTGCCAGCGATCGACGGGCAAATACTTCGGGACCTGGCGTAGCTCGATCGCTTCCCTGCTGATGTTGCCGTGGGCGTCGCGGTCAGTCCAGCGACCGCCGATCCAGGTGAGGCGCGCGCCGCCCCAGACGACGCGGAAGTTCGGTTCGCCGTAACAATTGGTGCCGCCTGCTCGCGTGATGCGGGCGGCGATGGCGGCGGGGGCGTGGTGCGTTTCGCGAGTGACACGGATCCGCGGGCGTGGAGACATTTGTACTCTAAGGTGGACGAGCGAAGTGTGTGAGATAAGGACGGCGCCGAGGCGGGTTTCGGAGAGTGCTCCCAGCGGGGGTACTGGACACGCCTCAGAAGCGTCGGGGGCTGGATACAGCCTCAGGAGTTCGAGTCTCCCACTCTCCGTTCACTCCCTCGATGCGTAGCTGAAGAATTACTTGACGCGCTGTTTGGGCACGCTATACTGAAATTGCTTCTGAGGCGTGCCCAGTGCGCGTTGCGAATTTTGAGGGCGGCTGCAGCGATGCGGCCGCCCTTTTTGTTTTTGGTAGCACAGGCATTCCTGCCTGTGGCCTGCGTAACAACGCAGCTGGATCACTGATGCTGGGCTGGGATGCGACTCCGTTCCTTTCAGTAGGGCACGGCCCCGCGAACCCATACGGGATCTATGACATGCCGTGCCCCTACTGAGAGGCAAATGCAAGAGAACGCGAGCGCGTGAGTGCCAAGCATTGGCGTCACGCGCCGCGTTTTGGCTTGTGGCACAAGCATCATTTTCAAGAGCGCCTGCTGGCGCGGCCTGTGCTACTGAACGGCAACGGCGAACGGCAACTTCTAGTAGCCGGTGGGGATGGCCAGGTTGTCGATGAAGGCACCGCTTCTTGGCGATTCGTTCCAGACTTGGAAGCCTGTGACGAAGTAGAAGATGTATGCCGAGGCCAGGCCGCCGCTTGCGCCGTAAATCGGGAACACCGTTTGGCCGCCTACGTCGTAGAAGTCGATGTCCTGCATCACGGCGCGTCCCCAGTGCGAGAGGTCGAGGAAATCCACGCGCGACTGGTTGGCGTTGATCGAAGATTTGATCGGAACGCCGGCCATCGATTTTTCGCCGGTGAAGAGCAGATCGAGATCGCTGGCGCGCCCGCCTGCACCTTCCTTGATGATTTGCGAGATCGTCACGCCGAGCTGTTCCCACTGATGTTCCTGCTCGAGCGACGTGTACGCAATCAATTTGCTCACCTGATTCGTGCCTAACGCTTTGCGCACTTTATTGATCGCAAGGCGGACGGCGCCGGGCGTGAGAGTGGAATTATTTCCGTTCACGCGGGGAGTGGCGAGTTCGACGGGATACGTGGCGCGATTCAAATTGAGCCACGTGCCGGTGGTCGCGTTCGACTGGTGATAGAGCAGGCCGAAGAGCGACACGGGCTGGGCCCCGGTGAGGCCGTCGTGAACGATAACGTCGTTCGCGGTGGTGCCGGCTGGCACTGCGTCGACAGTAATCGTGCTGGCGAAGGGATCGACGGCGGTGACATTGCACGAGCCGCGATTCGTGGTAAGCGTGGGATCGTAGACCTCAATCGTCTGGTTGTAATAGACCAGCACCGAACCTGGCGGCTTGGCCATCGTGAACGTGGTCGAGGCGATCGAGTTGATCGTGCCGAGCACGCCGTTGCCGTTGGTCTGCATCACTTTGTCGAGGAAGGCGCGAAACTGCGCCATCGCATTCTTCACTTCGCGCTTGGCGGCGTTTTCGATCGCTTTCTCGGGCGCGTTCGATGCGTACTCGACGAGCTTGGTGATTTCGACGGCGTGGCGGAAAAATACGGGCGTCACTTGCGCGACGTCGTAGATGGTGCCGGAACCGCGGCCCAGATCGCCGCCGTCCATATTGGCGAGGCCCGCTTTGCCTCCGGGACGAATTTGCAGCGGGAGGCGCATGTTGCGCGAGCTGACGCGTTCGACATCACCGCGCTGTTGGATCATGGTGAGCAGGATGTCGTCGCGTTCGTAGAGGAGCGGAAGTTTGTCGCGAACTTTTTCGAGTTGCAATGCGACGGATTGCGAATTTTGCATTTGTGCCATGGGGGAGTCTCCGTTGTGGGTTTTGAGGTAGCACAGGCGTCCGCCGAAAGGCGGCTTCTTGAAAACGACGCCTGTGCCGCGGGTTGCAGTGGCGTAGGCTTCAGCCTGCGCCGCAAGATGCCAGGTGCGAGGTGATGCGAAGCGAGGAAGCGAAAGAACGCGTTGTTTGGTAGCACGGGCATTCCTGCCTGTGCCGCAAGTTGCTAGGTGCGTGGCGTCGCAGAGCAAGGAAACCAAAGAACGCGTTCTTTGATGTTGCACGTCTAGCGAGCACCGCGCTGCGTTCTCACGTTGGCACAGGCGTCATTTGCAAGAGCGCCTGCTGGCGCGGCCTGTGCTACTGAAAGGCAAAAGCTGGGCGGCGTGATAATCTTTTCTTATGACGCGACGGTGCGGAATGATGCTGAGAGGAACGACGCTTACGCCGATGTTGTTTACGCTGCTGCTGGTGGTGTTTTTTGCCGCGGCGGCTGAGGCGCAGGTAGGACAGCAGCCCAACCGCAATCGGCGGCCGCCGCCGACAGCGCCGCCATCTTTTAATGTGCCTGGTGAAGTGCCTGGCGCCGGGCAGTCAGCGGATCCTAACTCGCTGCAGGCGTCCTATCCTGGCGCAAACGCAACGCTCGAGCGCGCGTTCATCGCGATGAACTTGCGCAAGCCGGATAGCGCGCCCTTTCATCAACTGGTGCGCTTTCACTACGAAGTGGCTGGGCAGGTGCAGGACGGCACGTACGAAATTTTCTGGTCGGGCACGCAGCACTACCGCGAAGTGTTCCAATTGGGCGACGCGCGGGAGACCGACGTGGCTGTCGGCGACAAAATGTACACGACGCGAACGAGCGTGGCTGTGACTTTACCGCTGCGCAATGTGCGCGACCTGGTGAAATCGCCCATGCCCGGATATCTGATGGTGGACTACGACGTGATCAGTGTTGCGGACGAGCAGGTGGATGGGCAGACGCGCTCGTGTATTCACATCAGCAAGCGCGACGCGAACACGAACCAGCAAGGCACTGCGCAAATCTGCTTTGAGCCCGATTCGAAGCAGATCGCTTCGATCAGCGCGCAGGGGAATTTTCTGAATGTGCCATCGGACGTGGAGCTGACGGCTTTCAAATCGCTGGGCGTGAAGCGCTACCCGATGCACATGACGACGACGGTGGCCACGGAAAGTATGCCGCCCGCAAAGATCGAGGCGAACGTGGAGACGCTCGAGAGCGTGACGAAGTTTGACGGCGATCCGTTTACTCCGCCGCCGGATGCAGCCGTGCGGGATTGGTGCTCGACACTTGCTGCCGCGCCTTCGCTCGAAGATTACGACCAGCCGTCGTTTCCGCAAGATGAGCTGAAGAAGCTGAGCGAATTTTTCGTGCTGGTGGGCGCGGATGGGCGCGTGGTGCAGGCGGAGCCGGTGCGTGCGGCGGCTGATCCGGAGGGCCAGCAGAAAGTTGCGGCGTGGATCAAGACGGCGCGCTTTCCGATTCAGAATTGCGGTGTCACACCGGTGGAGTACGAGACTTTTTACACGCCGAAGCTGAAGCGGGTGTATTAGGTTTAAGTAGCGTAGGCTTCAGCCTGCGCCTGCGCAAAAACACTGTAAAACCAACGATATTTACCTCCCGCGCGATTGCGTTGTTTTTTCGGCGAACGTAAATGCAAGAACGATGCCAGCGTTTCCTCGTCTTCGCGACATCCAGCACGTAGCTGTTTGGGGCGCAGGCTGAAGCCTACGCTACTGAGCTACAAATTCAGGATGTCGGCGTCGGTTAGGCGGGCGTAGTCCAGGTCGCGGGGCGACATGGATCTGCGGCCGTCGTTCCCTGCTCCGCTGGAGCCTGCTATGTCGATGCGGCGTTCGGCTGTGCGCTGGCGGGTGCGGCGTTCGTTGGCGGCGCTGACAATCGTCGAGGTCCATTCGCTGAGCACGCGTTTGGCTACGCCGGGGAGCGTCTGGCGGGCGCGTCCTGTGAGCAGCGAGACGATGGCGCGCTGGTGGCCGTCATCGAGCGAGCCGGAGCGGAATGCGTCGCGCAACTGCGCAGCAAATTGCGGATTCGAGCGGAGGCTTGAATCGAGCTCGCGATAGATTTCGCCGACCACGCGCGTGCGCGCATTTTTCGCGACGCCTTCGGGAAGCAGGCGCTGGACCTGCGCTTCGATCGCGGCGACGACGCCTTCGACGGCGGCGGCGTTGGCGGCGTGGAGGAAGGCGAGCTGCGATTCGTTTGCGGTGGCGGATTGCGCGTGCGCCTGGTTTTCGGTTTCAGGTAGCACAGGCATCATTTCCATGGGCCGCCTGTCGGTGGACGCCTGTGCCTGCATATCACGCGGATGAGTGGATGATTCGTTATGCGAGAACGCGGCCTGTGGTGCGTTTTCTGACGGCTTGGAGTGCGGTTGCAGGTGTGGCGTGATCGCGCTGGTTGTTTCTTGGGGCACAGTCGTCATCTCCATCAGCCGCCTTTCGGCGGACGCCTGTGCTACTGAACCTGCCGCGATGCTTTGCATCGCTTCCGCTAGCGAGGCGAAGGCGGCGGGATCTAGATTGGCGATGGCGCGGGCGAGTGAGGCGTGATCTTCGGGTCGGCGCGAGAAGAAGAGCGCGTCCATGTGATTGACGTCGGCCAGGAGCGCGGTGGCTTGGCGGGCGGCGTCGGGCGTGGCGAAGGATTCGCGGTAGGCGGAGGCGTCGCGCCAGGCGGAGCGCAGTTCAGGGTTGGCGTCGAAGGTGGCGCGGAGGTGCGCGGGTTCGGGGATGGTTGTGGCTTGGGCGTTCGCGGTGTGGGCGACGGGCGTGTTTGAATTGTCATTTTGCGCGAAAGGTAAAGGCGCCGACTGCGCGGCGAGCGCATCAGAGAACGTCCCGGCGGTACGAAAACCATCGGCGCTATCTGCGGCATCGGCGGCGTCGAAATCGAATTCGAGCTGCTGCGTGTCGCGTGGCGGATTTTTTCGCGGGGAGACGATACCGAGTATTTCGTCGTCGGTGGCGCGTGGCGGCGTGGGAGCGGCGTTGCGCGATGGCGCGGATGTGGATGTCGCGGGCGACGGTGCGGCGGGCGCGAGTGTTGCGGATGGCATGCGGTTCTCCAGTAGCACAGTCAATCCTGACTGTGCCGCAAGTTGCTACGTGCGCAGCGTCGCAAAACAAGGAAACCAAAGAACGCGTTCCTTGATCTTGCAGGTCTAGCGCAGCGATGCTGCGTTCCTACGCAGGCACAGGCAGGATTGCCTGTGCTACTGAAAGGCGTTTTCGCCCTTGGGCGAAAGCTTAGTCCTGGGCTGAAGGTACAGGTGATGTTCCAGGGGCGCACCTGTACTTTTGCACCGGCTGTGGAAAACTATTCGCCAACGGCGCGGCAAATGCTGTACTTACGAGGTACCGTGGAAAATGGTACGGGCCGGTTTTAGTTTGAAACGAACGTACTATTTCGCTGGCTTTCGCTTTTATGTACATCTATATCAACGGGGAGCACAGCAAGCTGCGCGTTCCTGAGGAAGCGATCACAATTTCTGAGGTGTGGAAATGAGCACCATCCCAACGACCTCCGCAGAGGCTCGAAGTAAATCCGCTACTTCCGGTTCCAAATCATCCTCGAATTCAAATAATCAGAAAAGTAATTTGTCCGGGATCGAACGCCGCCGCCGCAAGCGCGCGAAAATTTCCGCGCAGGTGCACGTGCGGGTGGTGAATTCGCCGGAGCCGTTTGAAGAAGTGTGCAAGAGCGTGGACGTGTCGCGCGACGGCTTGCTTTTCACGAGCGCGCGCGCCGGTTACTGGAAAGGGCAGATCCTCGAGGTGACGTTTCCCTACTCGACGGCTGCGGGCGACTTCAACACGGCCCAAAAAGCGGAAGTGGTGCGAGTGGAATCATCGCCGAGCGGGAGCCAGCAGCACGGAGTGGCAGTGCAATTCTGCGCGGCGAAGGCGGATGCGAAGAGCGAGAAGAAAGTGCCGACGGGCGCGGGCGCGTCGGGTGGTGCGTACGCGTCGAACGGTGCATACGCTTCGAAAACAAAGTTGAGTGTGGCGGATCCGTTTGTGGATTCGCCGCTGGCGCATTCGGCGGCGACGCAGGAAGCTTCGAGCGCAGCCGCGAACGCCGCGGTGAAGCAGCAAGCGATCGTGCTGGCGGTCGAGTCCGACCCGCGCACCGCGGACATCATGCGAAATATTCTGCAGTCGGACGGCTACACCGTGATCGTGGTGCCCACGGCGCAGCAGGCTCTCGAAGTATTGCGCACCACGGTGCCGGCCGTGTTCCTTGCGGAAGTGGAAGGCGAGGACATGAGCGGGCACGATCTGTGCCTGATCATCAAGCGCAACGATCGCCTGCAGCGCGTGCCGGTGATTCTGTTGACGCGCTCGGCGCAGCCCGCCGATTATTCCGCGAGCCACCAACTGGGCGCGGTGGTCTGCATGGCGAAGCCGTTCAAGCCGGAGCGGCTGCTGCACGTGGTGCGATTGGTGGCGCCGCCGCCGTCGCAGAAAAGCGTATACGGCGCGTCGCGCGTAGCGGGCAGCACAATCGAGCGCACGCTGTAACGCGTTATTGATTGGGAAATCCGGCAGCGCTGCTCCACTAGAAGTGTTAAAATCCCAACCATGAGAAAGAAACGTGCTGCCCGTTCGACTTCCAAGACGGTCGTGAAACCCGTCACAGTGAAGTTTCAGCTGAAATCGGGCGGAACGATTTCGGTGAAGGCCTACCGCACTCGTGCTTCCCGCACAAAAGAGTAGATGAGGTCGATCTATCTCGACAGCAACATCCTGATTTCGTACTACTCAACCGATTCGCGGGAAGCCCCAAAGAAAAAGATGGTTCAGCGTGCTCTGGATGTATTCGCCCGCGCGCGCGACGTCTACCTTTGCACTTCGACTTGGGCGCTGACCGAAACTGTCAACATCCTGATCTCCGAAAAGAAAATGGCAGCAGCGGATGTCGCGGATATCGAACAGCGTCTATTCATCGAGAGCTTCGGAAACCTGAAATTGCACTTCAAAGATGTTAGTCCCGACAAGAATTACGATTTCGACAGATTCTTCTACGACGTCCGGGAGGGAATCTTGCAGTACCACTCTGGCGTCGGTGACGTGATTCACAGCGTGATTATGAAGAACAACGGTGTCGATTTCATTCTCACCTTCGACGAAAAAGATGACTTCAAGCAAATTCCCGGGCTGACCGTTTTTCATCCGAAAGATTTTTAGGATTACCACACTCCACATCTGCAAAGCACAAATCACTTCGTTGGACGCGGGGGGAGCAGGGTGGATGGGTGCTGCAGCAACGCGCTTTGCTGCTTTAGCAGGTACGACTTGTGCAACATGGCGTGGGCGCGGACATTGGCGTAGCCGGCGGGGGCCTCGATTTTGGCGACCTGGCCTGCGTCGGAAGAGAACCAGCGCATGCAGGCTTCGAGTTCGACGCGATGATTGTCGGCGAATTCGTCGGGCATGATGCTGGGTAGCATGGTGACGGAATCGGCGGTGGCGTTGTTTGCAACTGGACCTGCGACTGGCGATTCCGCGACCAGTTGCGCGATTTCACGGTATTGTTTGGTGCGGGATTCTTCGTCGGGGATTACCAGCTCTTCGAGGCCGATTAGACGCTTCACTAGCGCTAGATTTTCTGGATGCGAGAGCACTGCTTGCATTTCTGGATCTGGACTGCCTAGGAGCTGAAGCAGGACGCCGCGCTGTTGCGACCATAGCGTTGGATACTGCTCATCCGTCTCCGGGTAGCTGAATAAATTTCCTTTCAAATCTGCGAGGCGAATCCACCTGGATTCGAAGGCTGCGCCTGCGCCGAGCAGCGTGACCTCCACATCATTTGGGCGATTGCGGCGGAAGCAATCGACGGCGAGCAGCATCACGTCCGCGTGGAAGAATTTCATGCGGCGCCAGACGAGACCGATGCGGCCCATGGCCTGATCGCGCGCCATCGCGTAACCGGCGGCGGTGTCGTTATTGGCCATCGCGCCGCCAAACAGTGCGGGAAAAGCGCCGGTGAGAAATTGCGCGACGGGGCCCATTAAATTCGCGGCGTGCTCGGCGAGATCGGGCGGCACTTCGGCGGGCGCCGGTTGAAAGAATCCTGCGGCGAGCGATTGGCCGGGCTTCGAACGCGCGGGATAGTGCGCGCCGGGCTCGGCGGTTTGATTTTGAAGCGCGTCGAAATCGAGCACTTCGCTATCGGCGTAAATCGGCGGGATGCCGTACTCGTAAGTTTCGATCTGGAGATTCGAGAGCGTGTTGAAACGCTCCTGCACGCTGATGAGCGAGTCGCCAAGTGCTGGCCGGCCGCTCGAGCCGTCGCCGGGAAGCGCGTGGAGAACGCGCCAGTGGTCGTCCATATTTTCGTTGCGCGATTCGCAGTAGGTTTCGCCCGCGAATGCAACGTAGGCGCCGTCGGGGAAAAGTTGCAGGAGTTCGTCGCGCAGGGATTTATCGTCGAGCGCGAAAAAAGCCCACGGACGCAGCCAGGTGCGCTGGAACGTGATGAGGTTGATATTGAAATCGCCGCCTTCGGTGAGCGGTCCGCCCTGCGATTGCGCGAGACGCGCGAGGCGTTCGTATTCCTGCGAGCCGGTGGCGACGGGCGAGCCGATTTTATCGGCGGCGTGCGGATACGCGGCGCGCAGGCGCGCCTGATGCACTTCCATGTTCCATTGGAGGTACGGATATTCGTGCATCTCGCCGGCCCAGGGCGGAGTTTTCAGCTCGAGGCCGCCGACGATGGTGATCACTTCCTGGCCGTTGGGGACGCGCAGGCGCGTTTCGACGGAAGGCACGGTGACGGTTTCAGCAGCGACGAAATGTTCGGAGGTGAGGAATGCGCCGCAGGCGGTGCAGTTGGTAGCGTAGGCTTCAGCCTGCGCCGCAAGCTGACGGGTGCTTGAATTCGCAATTTCAGGCGACGATGGCTGCGTTGTTTCCGGGTTCGCATCCTGCGCGGAGGAAAAGAACGATGTCGCGTTGGGTGCCTGGCTGGCGCGATCTTGCTGTGAGTTACGGTGGCGCAGGCTGAAGCCTACGCTACTTGAAGGCGTTTCTTCGCCGCAATCGGGGCAGACGTAAACGTCTTCGCCGATTTTTACTTCGCGGGCGGCGATTTCGGTTTCGGGGTGGAAGCCGAAGCGCTGGCCGTCAACTACGAAGCGAACGTAGGCGCCTACCTTGCCGTCGGTCCAGAGATTGAACGCTTCGTCTACGATTAAGTTTCCGATGCGATTGTTGCGTTCGACGAGCTGCGCGACTTCAGTGGCGGCTTTCGCGGCGGAGACATCTTCTTCGGCTTGCGCGGACGAAGGAAAAAAGCGGACGCGCGGCACGTCCTGCGAGAGCACGCTGACGATCGAGAGGCCGAACGCCTGGTAAATATTGGTGACGAATTCGTAGCGCGGTAGGTCCTCGATCGAAGACCCGTCGGTGAGTTTTTGTTCGAAGGGGAGATGCCAGTTCTGGTCGCGCTCGCTCCACCAGAGGTATTGCAAGCCGCGCCAGAATTGGTGGGCCTGCTTGATGCGGCGAATTTCCTGGCGGCGCGTGGATTCGGATTCGGTTCCGAATTGCTGGACGATGCGGCGGAGCGCGGATTGGAGGCGCTCGGGGAGTTGTTCGTTATTCGCGCCAAAGGGCGCGGGGGAAAAAGACGAAGGCAAATGCGCCGGCCGCGCGGTTAGCGCGTCAGAAGTGGCCCCGGCGGTACGAAAACCGTCGGCGCCGCTAAGCTGCGCGGCTTGAGCCGGGCCTTCGATGGGGACGATCGAGGCGTCGGGTCTTGCAGTTTGATTCGAAGTGGGCATTCGATTCTCGCTTGGTGATGGCGGTTCTTTGATTTCGCGCGTGGGTTTAGGTAGCACAGGCAATCCTGCCTGTGCCGCAAGTTGCTAGGATCTGTTGTTCGCGATCCGAGGAAACGTTGGCGTCGTTGGGTTGACGTCAGTAGGAAAGAAAAGAACGATGTCGAAATACGCGCCAAAAATCAGCGATGGAGGCGAGTTGTTTCGTTGGCACAGGCAGGATTGCCTGTGCTACTGAACGGCAAGTCGGGAGCTCGGTGATACGGTGCGTTTTTTAGTAGCGTAGGCTTCAGCCTGCGCCAACGTAACTCTGGGTTTCGATCGCTGATTCTTGGCTCGCTTGCGGCGTCGTTCTTTTTTTATGCGACTTCAAACCAACGCGGCCGGCGTTTCCTCGCATTGCCGACGCACAGTACGTAGCAAATTGCGGCGCAGGCTAAAGCCTACGCTACTGAACTGCTACTCGATTACTACTGTGGTTTGGCCTCGGGCTATGGCTGTGGCTAGGCGGCCGCCGCGATCGTCGGAGGGGAAGCCGAACATGCAGTGGATGAAGCGGACGTCGTGGAGGTCCACTTCCCCGCCCTCGTAGCGGAGGTGGGTGCCGATGAACGTGACATTTTTCCAGTGGATGCCATCGAGGGTTTGCGCGGCGCCGACGATGGTGAGGTTTTCGACGTGCACGTTGTCGGCGAAGATGCGCGACGGAGGTGGCTCGAGAATTTCGGCGCTGGAGGGCATGCTGGTGGCGTCGAGAAGATTGCCGCCGAGCGACGCGGGATTGAGCACCGCTCCGATGGCGAGGATTCGTGGCGCGCCGACGAAGACTTGACTCGCGGCGACGTTCGGCGCGGATTTGGAATTACCAGCAGATGAAGCGTTACTCGCGGACTTGGAATTACTGGTCGCTGGAGCAGATGAAGAATTCGCAGCGGCTTTGGAGTTACCGGCAGATGAAGGGCTACTCGCGGATCCGAAATTGGTGGCAGATGAGGAATTATTTGCGGATTCGGAATTGCCTGCAGGCGCCGAATTGGACGATGCCGCTGGCGGCTGATTCGCGCCCGATGGCGCGCTTGACGGCGCGCTTGATTTGGCAGCGGCGCTCGATGGCGGCGCGGTGGCGCCTGTCGCGGTGGCCACGAGCAGTTCGTCAATGTTGAGCGACTGTGGCGTGCCGGGCGGGACGGGCTCGATCGAGGAGCGCAGTTCGGCGAGTTCGATGCGCGCGTCGGTGACGTGCTCGGTGAGCCGCGAGTTGGTGTGATAGGCGGCGAGAATCTGGTCAAGCTTCGCGAGGGCGTCGTCGAAAAAATCGGGCGGCGTGGGCTGCGAGCGGAGACGCGCCACGATGACGAGGGAGGCGGCGCGATCGACGGCGACATTCGTCTCGGTGGCGTCGCCTTCGGAGGCGTGGCGCTGGGCTTCGTCGAGCGCGACGATCACATCGCGCTGCCATCCGGGAATGATGCCGGTGGCGGGATTTGTGGCAGAGCGGCTGGCGGAGGTGAAGTCCTCATACACCACCACATTTGCGCGCGCGCCGCCATGGCGACTGCGCAGGGCGTATTGAATGCCGCGAAACGTGAGCACTACGATCAGAGCGAAGGCGAGAAGAATGATGAGCGGACGGATGAACCAGGGCGCTGTCGGTCGTCGGCCCCGCCGCCGTTCCCAACTGCGCACGCGTCCACTGGGCGAATCGGAGAAGCGTTGGCTCATGGGCGAGGTGCGGCGTGTTGTTCAGCGCGGGTCATGTGATGTTCCGGCGCGTGATGCGCGGTGCGCCGAAATCGCACATGAAGTATACGCGACGCCGCGCGATTCGGTTACAGGGTGGCCCGGTTTCAGTAGCGTAGGCTTCAGTCTGCGCCTACGCAACAATGCAAGAAATTCCAGATCGATGTCGCAGCGTGCGATTGCGTTCCTTCATCCGCAGTAGGGGCACGGCATGCCGTGCCCGGCGAAAGAACTTGCTGGGATTGAGCCATTCGTGGCGATATTCAAAATTGAATGCGGAGGCAAAACCACTTGTAGCGGCGCAGAGCGTGGATGGTGCGTGCTTGCTCGTGACGCGTTCGGGCACGGCATGCCGCGCCCCTACTGGGGAAACGGCAGGGACGAAAGAACGCGTTCTTTGGTATTTCAGGTGTGGCGTGACGTTCGCTGCGATTGGATTGGGGCACAGGCAGGAATGCCTGTGCTACTGGGAATCTTCGGCGAATTGGTCGTGGAGGAAATTGGTCAGGTCGTTGTAATTCGAGAAGACGTGGCTTTCGGGGGCGGAGTGCATCGAGGCTTGTGGCATCGAGGAGCTTGGCGACGCGTTCGCGGATGCGAGGACGTTTGCGGCATTGCCGTTGGCGCGACGATGGATGCGGGCTACGAAGCCGCGCTGGGCGCGTCCTGAATGTGCGGGGACGAGTTCGGTGGCTTCGATCTCGACGCGATGGATTGGGCCGGACGCGGATTTCGCGTAGGCGTCGGAGCTGGACTTAGCGCCGCTGCCGATTACGCTGGACGAGCCTGCGCCGGCGTCATCTTCTTCGCCTGTCTCACCGCGCGCCACTTTTGCGGCGTGTTCGAGAGCCTGTAGCGCCGCTTCGGCTTCGCGCGCGGCTTCGAGCGCGTCGCCCACAACCGGATTCATGTAGTAACGACCGCGAATGTACGGCATGTTTTCCTCCGGGCGTAGCGCCGGCATCCTGCCGGCGTTTTTGAATTTACGTTTTGCTGCTGATCTAGCATTTCTATTCGTGCAAAGCGAAAGACAAAACGGCCGGCCGGAAGCCGGCGCT
>Ga0210401_10005693_pt1 | contig 12798 bp, 11 predicted proteins | sample IncBWH32MmetaG_FD_150866 | JGI IMG/M metagenome (GOLD analysis project Ga0210401, IMG submission 150866) | Forest soil microbial communities from Barre Woods Harvard Forest LTER site, Petersham, Massachusetts, United States - Inc-BW-H-32-M | ecosystem: Environmental > Terrestrial > Soil >... | reverse complement strand
GCCCAGTCGCACATCCGAATCGGCATGCCTCATGATTGGACCCACCATCACGTCATTTTCAGTAACCCTACAACACCCGAACTCGCTCGTGCCGCTTCGATGGACGCGCGCTACTGGCACCAAAGGTTCCGGATGCAATCCGAAACGACCCGCCGGGAAACGGAGAGCTCGAGAGACGCGGATAGAAACGAGGACGGAGCTGGAAATAGCGACATAGACGGAGCGGCGGACAGAGACAGACGTCACCATAGAACGAGACAAGTGGATTGGAGCGTCAACCTGGGAAGCGTGGCCAGTAACGTCGCTTCGGGAATGTATCCCGCGAAGTACACTTTCGACGTCAATGCCGCCCCGAGTTGTGCAAAAGACTTCGTCATCTTCGCCCTGAACACCAGCGGAAGCAGCAGCCAGGCGAATCTCGTTGCCTACAACAATCTTTACACCGAGCCGGGCGGCACCGGGCTTTGCCCCGGCACTGGCCCGACGGTGATGTGGGCATACAACGAGGGACCAGCCATCACCACATCACCGGTGCTCTCTCTGAACGGCACGCAGGTGGCCTGGGCCACCACCAGTGCAGGCCTATCCGTTTTTCATGTTCTAACCATTGGAACGACTGGAAGCAACGGAACCGGCGTGACGTCCCCCGCCGTCCCGGGCGTCGGTAACAATGCCAACGACACAGCGATTTCCTACGGCACAACCGGGAATACACGGTCTTCTATTTTCGTGGATTACGCGCAGGACGCCGGCTATGTTGGCTCGGACGATGGCTTGGTGCACAAGTTCTCAACGGTTTTCGGAGGGACACCCCGAGAAGTCACCATAAGATGGCCGATCTTGAATAACCTTGGAACTCATGTGCCCATGACCTCTCCGGTCTTTGACTCCATTTCGCATAATATCTATATCGGAGACGCCCAGGGAAATCTCACCTACATTCGTGATGTTGGCAGCACGGTCGGATTTTGCGCTTCTGGAACCACCCTCCCCTGTGCCGGCCTCGGCGGTGACTCTTTGACTGCTTCCCTTCACCCGTTGGTTGACCCTCCCATCGTGGATTCGACGGCACAGAAGGTGTTCGCCTTTGTCGGAAGTGACAACGCCGGTGCTTCTGCCTTCGTGGCTCAGGTTGACTTGAACCTTATGACGAACCTGAGAACGCCGTTCATGGGCAAGGCAGGCAAGAACTTTCATCTGGGAGCCTTTGACAACAACTACTATGCAAGTCCCACCACCGGATTCCTGTACGTTTGCGGTCATTCGTCCACCGATTCAAATGCTACCTTGTACCGCATTGGTTTCGATTTCTTCGGGAATATAAATTTCACTCATGACTCAAACTCCCTGGCGCTAACAAACGTTGCGGGCGGCACGGAGTGTTCGCCCATGACCGAAATTTTCAATACACCCGCAGGCCGGGACCGGCTCTTTGTCAGTGTCCAGAATGGCTGCATCGCGGACGGCGCCGGGAACGGTTGCTTGTTGAGCTTTGACATCACGAGCGGCTTTCCCTCGGCTGTCGCCCATTTCCAGCCGGAAGCGGGAGGCACGAGTGGAATCGTCATCGATAACGTCAGCACCGCAGCACAGGCCTCAAGTCTTTACTTCACAACCCTGAGTAGCGCCACATGCGGCGACGGAGTTTCCGGCAGCCCCTGCGCCGTTAAGCTCACGCAATCCGCATTGCAGTGACTGCTGCCCTCCGATTTGGCTGCGGATGTTCAACGCCAGCGCGGAGCTGCGAGAGCTCGCATCAATTTGAATTGGGCGGTGAATCAGGCAGGAAACGTGCTTGCGATGGTTGGCGAGCCTTGAATCTGCACGAGTTTCGGAACGTGCCCTGTTCGGGACAGCAGGTTGACGGAGGGAATCCCGGTTCTCGCAAAGGATTTCTCGCAGTCCTGGATAGAAGGGCCGCGCATATTGCCTTCCATGTAAGCCAGCCCGGGGCAGCGCGTACAGGCGGAGACGTGCGCACAACTCGGACAACCGGTGAGGTCCCGCAAGCGGATGGAGCGAACCTCATTCATTTGTGCGGAATGCTGCCAGATATCGGCAAAGCGCTGACGTCTGACATTTCCGCTCGGAAGAGGGAATTGCACGCACGGGTAAACATCGCCGTAAGGGGAAATGTAGCAAGCGGTGTGCCCAGCACTGCACGGAAGTGCGTCCAAATCATTCGCGCGAGCCGGCGCTGGCGGCGCGCAAAATTCCTCCACACTCCCCACCAAAGCTTGATCGCGGAACACCTCTTGGAGCGTGGAGCTGCCTGCGTTCAAGTTGAGAATAGACCGGTTCCCGTCCATTTTCGGCGTGATCGTGGGATCGAGCGTGAACTCTGCGCCAAGCTCAACGGCCAGCGCGCGGACGCTAGGATAATCGCGCGTGTTTTGCTGCATGAGGACGTCTGCGACGATGACTTTCAGACCTTGCGCTTTGAGGAATCGAATGGCGTCCAAAGAGCGCTCCAGCGACCCCTGCACCTTGGTAATGGCATCGTGCACTTCCGAACGATGTGAGTAAATACTGACTTGTATCGAGTCCACGTCCAGGGAACGAATGTGCTCTGCTTCGGCCTCGCGAATCAAGATCGCATTGGTTTTCAGCTTGATGCAGAAGCTCAACGCGCGGGCGTATTCGAGGATTTCAAAGAAATCCTTGCGAAGCAGGATTTCGCCGCCGCTCAAGGTAAGAAAAAGGACGCCGGCCGTAGCAAGTTCGTCGAGGAGCTTTTTGATTTCGCTGGCGGTCATTTCGCCGTGATCGTCGTGGTCGAGATAGCAGTGAACGCAGCGCTCATTGCAACGATAAGTAAGATCGAGTTGGGCGCTGAGAGGAATGCCGAGTCCGAGCGCCTTGGCGCTCATCTCCTGCATCAGCGCGCTCATGGCTTCACCTGACGCAGCAATTTCGGCCCGGTGAGTGGCTCGCACGATATTAACAGGATGCCGTATCCTGCTAATCCTTCAACCAGCGATTCAGCGTCCGCCAAGGCCTCGTCGCGCTCAACTTCGAACTGCGTGCAGATCCTACGAGCGACAATCTCATCGAGTGGCGTCGAGCCGTCGGAAGCTTCCCAAATGATCGTGGCAATTTCGTCCAATGTGAACAAGGTCGAATCGTGGCCTGACATGATCATCATTTCATCGCCCAGCTTACGCGCCGCGACGCGTGGGCTGCGCGTCACATATAGGTTGCGGCTCATGTAAACATCTCCCAAACGCGAGAATCAGGCAGGAAAGCGAGACGACAAACCGGCACTTGGCCAACAAACTCGCATGCGGAATGAAATACCGAGCGGACGAGTTCTTGATCCTCGGCAAAGAAAAGAACATTGGAGAGAAAAGCGCGACTGGCCTCGGCGCCGGTAACGGAGGCAATGTGGTTTTGTGGTCCTTTTTCCAGCAGATACAACGCGGCAATCGGCGCAGACACATTTTCGCCAGATTTGCCCAGCTCCCCCGTAAAGGGCGTGCCAAACGCGATGTATCGGTTGCCCTCTTTCCGGATGTAGGAGATTTCGTCGGTCAGCAGTGTCGCGTCGGGAGGCGCCAGGCTTGCAATTGTGGTCTTACCCGCACCAGAAACCCCGGCAAAGACAAAGGCCTTACCATTTCGGATGGCGCTTGCTGCATGCAACAGGAAGCCGCCCTCCTTGGCCAGTAACAGCGTGTGCAGAATACGAAGGATGGCATCAATCGAATAGGGGTTCGGGGACTGACGGATTCTGCCATTTTTCAAATGAGGATCGAACTCGGCGAGAAAATCGCCGCGCTCCACGCGCCACCGACCGGAATTCAGAGTGACGCAAAGATCCGCCTCCGGATCAAGTGTCTTAGGCTGTGCCAATGCAATGTCGAAGTCGAATTTCGCGTGCTCCCCAGAAGTCACAAATCCTGCGTACCGGCTTCGCAACATCTCTAAGAAGCTGGTGTCGGTCGTATTCAGACGCACCGGGACCCCACCGATTTCGATGGTGATATCGGCGCGAGCGGTTGTCGTCGTCAACTCTTGCACGGCGTTTCTCGTCTCCACAAATGACCTTGAAGCCGGCGCACGAACACTAAGATGCGAGCTACCCACCCGAAGCGTCGAACGAGGCTGCCTAGCAGGAGCGCCCAAGAACCCCAGTACACACGCGGTTCCACGTACTCCCCCGCGCGCAAAATACCACGAACGCTGCCAAGCAGATCGGCTGGCGAAACGGGATCATCGGGCGAGAGCAGGCCGTCACCCCGAGTGATCACGCCTACGTTCTCGCCAACCGCCATCTTCGAAAGCACGCGATGAACAACCAGCTTGCTCTTTCGAGCGAAGAGGACGATATCTCCATCGGCGATCTCTTCCATCTCGCGCCGTTCAATGAAAAGAATGTCGCCGGGCCAGACGGAAGGAAGCATGCTCAGCCCTGTAACTTCCAAGCGCAACGTGCCGAAGGAACGCAGAACCTGCGCAGCAAGCTCGCACTTTAGTGCGTGCGCGCAATCCCCGGGATCAGCGGGCAGCTGTTTCACGACAGTTTTCTGTTCAGCGTGCAGGAAGCCTGAGTGACGCTTACCTTGCCGCACGACAGGGCAGAGGTCACGAAGATCCGCTCATAGCGGAAACTAGGCTTCTTGTACGCTCTTTTCTTACGAGGCTTCTCAAAGGTGCCTGCCCGCTCGGCGTTCTCTTTTTGAGCGTCCGTTGTCATGTCGGTTCGATCTCGATCTCATGATGCTGGGACTGCACACCGGTTGTGCATCCCAAACGATGCAAAGAACGAAGCCAGAGCGCGCGATACGTGAGTGCGCCAGATTTCATGCATGCGCTCCCAAGTTCCTTCTGAGCATGTCTTCGACTAAATAGATACGCTGTTAGAGTGGATTGGCAAAACGATCTGTTGGGACGAGTGGCCAACTGATACACACCTAAGCAAGAAATTCATTCGGTGCGCGCGCAAGAAGCGTGTTCGCCAGTAATCCGCAACTGGGGCCGCGTGGAATTCGGGGTTTCGGTTCCGTTCTGGGCATGCCTGGACGGAGCGTTGATGAGCTGCGAAGCAGCCCCGGTCTCAGCACAGCGAGTTGGTCAGCGTTCGTGTCTACTGCAGGCCTGACTGGGTAAGCTTGATCGCGCTCTGCGTGGGATTGCCTGTAGGGGACGACTCGAAATAGATACTGGAAGCTTGGGCTGCCGAACTCACGTTATCCACGACGATGCCGCTCACACTAAAAGAACCTCCGTTCGTCGCCAGCGTATATGAGCTGAGAATCCCTGAGGGAAAGCCATGGCTGATGTCGAAACTTTCAATGCATCCGTTGGTGCTGCCGCTCGCGCAATTCGCATCGATTCCCAGGAACAACCGATCTTTCGCCGCCGAGAAACTAGGATTGAAGATCTCCGTCAGGGGCGTCGGCTCACTCGTAGTAGAGCTGGTGGTGAGAATCAACGGTCCGGAAAACGAGGCGTTCATCGTCTTTCCCGTGAAGCCGACGGCAAAAAGGCTGGCAACACTGTTCACCGCCCCTGCAAGGTACAGCAACCCAGAAGAGGGGCTGGTGAAGTAGTTGTTGTCGAACGTTCCCGTATAAACATTCACGGTTCCAGCAAGTCCGGCGAAGCTTGTGCTGCGCAGGAGCGTTCCGGAAGTGTCATATTGCCATATTTCTAGGTCGAGGAACGAATTCGGTCCGAATACGAACACCGTCTGGTCCGTGGAATCCACGATCGGATCTGACGGCGCGAACCCAAAGGGAGTGACAGAAATCGTGTTGAGAATCACACCCGAGGCGGCATTTACGACGAAGAGCATGCCGAAGTGGTCCGTTACGAAAATTCGCCCGCTTACGGAATCGCAAACGGGAGACTGAATGAGGCTGGGCGCAGCGCGAAGTTGGACGGGCCAGCCGTTCCCGATCACCTCCGCTGGAGTACCACTGAACACGGAAGTTATCTTGTGCAACCGTCCGGCATCGTCGCCGACATATGCGGTGTCGTTGGCGTAGTCGACAAACGGACTAGAGTTGGAATCGCTGCGCGTATTGTTCAACACCAGCGTAGTCAGGCATGAATTTCCAGGAGAACAATCGCCGGGCACGGCTGCCGAATTCCACGCCGTGCCCTCCCCAGCCTTCCATGTCAGGACATGGAACGCAGCATAGTTATTCCCTGAGCCGTTATTACTCTCCACGAATGCGATCTTCTTCCCGTCAAGAGATAGAGCCGGTGACAGGTATGCCATTGCACCAGTCATTGTTGCCGTGTTGTATGCGAAGAGCACCGAAGGCTGGGTTGCGGGCGACAGCGGCGTCGGACAGATGCCTGTCGGCCCGGGCCCGGTATAGAGGTTGTTGAAAGCCACCAGCGACCCGCGCACACCGGGGCCACTGGCCCCCGGCACATCGATGTTGCTCGATGGGAAAACGACGTAGTCATTCGCGCAATCAGGAGTGGCATTTGCATCAAAACTGAATTTTGCCGGAAATACGGTCGGCCCGATTTGCACACCGATTGGCATCTGCCAGTCCGTTGCTAAACGCTTGTGGTGATGACCTCCCCTGTGGAGGGGAAATTTCCGTGGGTCCGTTTCTAGGGCGAGTGTTAGATCAGGTTCTCGCGGCTCTACACGATGACCTGCGTGGTTTACCCAACTGTGCCACGCGCGCGTGTCGGCATCAGCGGCGGCGGCAATGTTTTCGAGTGTCAGACCAGTGAAGACGACGTGACGGCTTGACCAATCATGAACCAGGTGCTGAGGTGGCACGAGGTCCTGAGCAAAAGTGGCATAGAGGAAGAAGCCAAACAGGACGGGGATGGCAACGAACCGATCCAGCCTCATGGAAATGCCTCAGTTCAGCTGCTGCAAGAATCCCTATTGAGTGGATTCTAAGACACTGCCAAAGCGTCGTCCACATCACTTCCAAGTGCTGGCTACCAACAAGCTAACTCACTGAGGGACTGCTAAAAGGGGAAAAAGTGAGGCTTGCGGAGATAAAAGAGCATGCAGTGAGCCAAACGGAATGAAACCGAATGTCAATGGCAGTTGTCTGTCTCTTAAGACTCCTCTTGCTTGCGTTGGGCTCTGCCGTTTTGGTCGGATTTGCTTCAAGCTTTGCCGCCGCGCCCAAAAAAAAGGCGGTTGCCCCGCCAGGAGCGCTAGCCCCGACTGCTTCGCCAATCCGAAGTCCATCAGCTTCGTGCCAATCCGGTTAAGTTAGGAGCGGTGTACTTTTTCCCGTCAGCAATCGCGAGTTTTCTGGGAAGCCTATTTGTTCAGGCCAATGCCGCGGGATTTTTCAGATATCGCTTCACGATCGCGTCAGCGGCGCGATAGGTCAGGGCCAGGATGGTTGGCGTGGGATTCGCAGAAGCGTTCTGTGGGAACGACGATGCGCCCAGCACAAAAAGATTCGCAACATGCCAGTGCTGCAAGTAAGGATTGAGCACTGAACAATCGGGAGAACTTCCCATGATGACGCCGCCCTGAACATGGGATGATTGGTAGCGCGTCGCATCGTAACTTTGCAGGCCCGGAAATCCGGTAACTTCGTTCGCACCCATCTCACGGGCGATTTCCACTGCTTTTGCGATCACATATTCAGCCATTTTTCGTTCGTTCTCTCGCCAGTCGAGCGTGAGACGAAGCAAGGGGTCGCCAAAATGGTCTTTGTAGACTGGGTCCAGATCCATGTAGTTCCCTTTATAGGCCAGATGCTCACCCGAAAAACCGATGCGGCCGGTACGGTCATAATAGTGGAGCGCCGCCTTTTTCCACGCCGAGCCCCACGTAGCCTTCACGGATTTTGGAACGACACCACACTCGCTAATGGGCAGTGACCGTGCACTTCTGGCGCTCAGAGTTCCTCCACGCAGAAAGGAAAGTTTGCCATGGTCAAAGAGGTCACCGTCCAGGTCACTGAGCATAATTCCCGATGCGCCAGAGCCCATGAAGCGGTTCAGCGGCTTTTCAAAGAAGGCGGTGGCAGCGGAGAAAACGACTTGATGCGTGAGGTTGCGTCCTACCGTTCCTTTGCCGGTGGCGGGATCGTAGGCTTCTCCAATGCCGGAGAGAAGGAGCAGACGAGTGTTGTTGAGAGTCCAGGAGGCGAGAAAGATCAACTCCGCAGGCTGAAAGACTTCTTGACCATTTGCATCGATGTAAGTGACACCGCGGGCCCGTCCTCTGTTCTCGGACGCGTCGCGTACGACGCGGCGAACCCAGGCACCCGTGCGAATCGAAACGTTTTTGCGCTTCGCGATAACGGGAAGGAGCGTGTTGGTAGGTTGAGACTTTGCGCCGATCATGCAGCCGAAGGTTTCGCAGTAACCGCAATAAGTGCAGCCGGCGCGCGAAACGCCATCGGGATTTGTGTAGGCGCGGCTGGTGGTCGCCGCGGGCACCGGGTAAGGATGATAGCCGAGAGACTTTGTGGATTCGGCGAACATTGCGGAAAAGTACGGGACCTTGGTTGGCGGCGTAGGGTATTCCGCGCTGCGCCAACCTTCAAAGATGTTGCCTCCTTCGATCTGTTTTCCATGAATGTTGCCCGCCATCCCCGAAACGCCCATCAGGAGCTCGGCCCGCATGTAGTACGGTTCCAACTCGTCGTACGTGACGCCCCAGTCTTGAATCGCGTGATCTTCGGGCAAACGATTAGCGCCGTACTTCTCAATACTTCGTGAGAACAATTCGAAGCAATCCGGCAAATTTCGAGGGCACACGGCGCTCCAGTGCTCACCAGCGCCACCGACGCCGGAGCCGGGAAGGAAAGACCCGTGCTGACGAAGGGGAAGAGCCTGTTGTGTCGTATCATGACGGAGAGTCACTGTTTCCTGCGAGACATCCTGCATCATGCGAAGGCGGACCGAATAGTCCAGCTCATCCATGCCGTCGTCGTATTCTTCGGTCTTGCGGGGCCCTCCGCGTTCCAGCACAACCACGGAGAGTGCTGTACGCGAGCCAAGTTCTTTGGCCATGAGGAGGCCAGTCCATCCGCCACCTACGATGACCACGTCCACAGAGGGCAGGGTTTTCATTCCTGATCCTCGCTGGGACGGACCTTGTGCCCCGTCACCTGGCGCAAGCTCGCGGCTTTCGGGCGAAATGCCTCGCCAAAGTGTTTATCCACATCGTCATAGTTGCTCATGCGCGGACCTGGGAACCCGATGAGCTGCCAGCCCACCATGTCGATGTTCCCACCGTGGATCGGATCGCAGAACATGCCTTCGATGGTGTTGCGCCGGAGGAGCGAAAAAAATAAAGTGGTTTCGATCTGCACCAGTTTCTGGTCTTGCTCAGCAGTCTTTAGGCGGTCGAGGCCCTTCAAGTCTTTCAGCCCCTGGCGATAGATCTGTCGCGGCGTCGCTTTGCCTTGATAACCGAATTCCTGCGGAGCATCCTCTTCGAACGGCTCCTGAGTGTAGCGATGGCGGTCTCGTCCCCAGGGTCCAGCCAGCTGCCGGTCGATGTAGACCGCAACGCCCGCTTCCCGCGCGCCCGGACCTGCTTCATCGCTCGGAAATATTCGTGAGGCGGCCGCGGCAACAATCAGCGCTTCTGCTTGGGAGAAAAATCGAAGAGGAACGCGAATAGATTGGTCAGCTTGTGCGGAAAGTCGAGAGACTTCGCGATCAAGAGAGTAGACAAGCACTCCGCCGATGCTGGCCGCCGACAGGGTGAGGAACTCACGGCGTCGCATGACGCGGTAGCATAGCAGATGTGGCCGCGTTCTGAGGGAGACTTGGGCCTTTCAATTTGAGCCCCCCAGGCAGTAACTGCCGAATCGTCGTCAACCCGGATTGCCGACAACTCGCCCAGAACCTTATTTTTACGCTTCCCAGAACTCCTTTGCGCACGTATCGTAGACCGAATCGCGCTCCTCGGAGTAGGAGGATGGGATGCTTTTTCTAAGACGCCGACTGCTTCAAACCCTGTCATTTGCTTGCGGGTCGAGCTTCATCTTGGGGCGGAACCAACTCGCCATAGCGGCGCAGACAACCGTACAGCCAAAGATCTCTCCTCTCCCTGCGGAGGCCGCTGTTCGCGATGGGATCGCTGGGGGAACGGAAATGGAAAAAGTGACGGGTATTGGAGGACTGTTCTTCCGAGCTCACGATCCGAAAGCATTGGGGCGTTGGTACCAGCAACACCTGGGGATCTCGCTCACACCATCGAGCTACGAGGATTCCGTTTGGCAGCAAGAGGCAGGGCCCACCGTTTTCGCTCCTTTCGAGGAGACGAGCGACTATTTCGGAGATGCCCATAAGTTCTGGATGGTGAACTTTAGAGTCCGGGATCTCGACAAAATGGCGGCCCAGCTACAAGCTGCGGGAATCGCAGTCAAGATTGACCCGCAGTCTTATCCCAACGGCCGATTCGCCCGCCTTCATGACCCTGAGGGGAATCCGATCGAATTGTGGCAACCTGCAAAGCCAGACGCTCCACACTAGCTTGCTTAGCAGTTCAGGACTGTTTCTAGATTTCTCCTGGGTTACGGGCGAGGCGGAAGTAACCGAATTACTGTCGCGGATTGCCGACAATTCGCCCAAGACCATGTTTTTAACGCGTGCTGTAGCCTCAGTGATCCAAGTGTCCTTCTAACGAACGTGGCGGTGCCTGGCCACAATCACAAACACCGAAATTAGATAGTCATATTAGAAATTATATTATTGCGAAAGCCGGGCAGCCCGAATCCTTCAGGCTGCCCAGCGGCTGACTATATGGTGATCGCCGTGCCGTCGAACTTGGTGAATGTAAAGCCACTGAAGGGCTCGTTGTAGGTTGCGCGCTGGTCCCGCAGGATGCTGATCGTGACCGCTTCGCCGAGCAGCAGAGCTTGCTGGGAATCCGAACGCCAGTGCACGCCGGCCATGTCACGCCCTAAGGCAACATTGTTGGCGAGTTTATTCAGTTCACCGCCCACATTGATCTGCCCTGCGTCAGGACCAGTGTAGGCGGACAAGCTCTGACCATCATCGGAAGCTACCACCGGCTTGGGTATTACGAAGGTTTCGTCGAAGAAGGCCTTCAGGGCGGTAACGCAAGCGCCGGCGAGCACGCCATGCCCCTCGCCGTAAGACGGATGCTGCGGATTCCCTTCGGGGAAGGCGGCCGGCAAGAGGTATGAGCCCGGGTTCTTTGCGGAGATCTGACCGATTGCTGCGGAGTTCAGAACGTCACTGTGGACGGGGTATTTTGCCACTCCCGTGATCGTGTTGTGGACAAGGCCTCCGTACGCCACGGGTCGCAAGGCCCGGTGCACAAACCACTTCTGATACCACATGGCCTTGAGCGCCCGGTTCGAGACTTCGCCTAGCAAATCTTGAATATGTTGAGGTCCGAAGGTTTGAACCCCCGCCTGATTCGCTATTTTGAGGTATGGGTTCCCCGGATTGAAAGGTGCCTTGTTTCCTAGAAGCCACTGTGACGCGAACAGATAAGCTTGGTAGGCAAAGTCCAGATGGACCCAGGCCCCGATGTCGCGACCGTTCTTGAGGTAGGTGGTAATAGGCGAAATGGCGTTGGCTGGGAAAGGCCCCTGCCCGTTTTGCACCTGCAGCCACGACGTGAAGTCTGTAAGATAATCTTTGTCAGCGACGTAGGTGTTGTACTTCTGCGCGATGCTAAGCGTTCCAAAGATCACCGGCAGGAAAAAAAACTGAGACATGTAGGGCCCGATCAAGTCGCCCGGTGTAGAACCGCGGAACAAAGTGCCCGCCGTGACCTTGCCGTTCACTTTCGGTCCTCGGAAGTCGGACAGTTTGTTGAGGTCGATGATCGCCGCTGCGGTAATTGGCTCATTCCCGTATTGAGAGAAGGGGATGTCGCGGGCTAAGGCCATCCAGTAGTCTTCTACCATCTCGCCTGCCCGCTCCGCGCTGGCCAGGGCAGGTGAGGGCGGGATGGTCAGTTGCCCGCTATCGGTGCCTTCCAGATCAAAAGCCAACCCTCCCTGAGGGCCAGCGAGCTTCACATTTCCGCCGAGGGGAATTTCCGCGAACTCGTCAGGATCGCCGGTCTTCACCGCCGTCAACAGCGCGCGGTACGCGGCCGGATCAACTTCGCCGATGCTGTCGTGGGGCAGACCCTGAGAATAATTACCGATAAAGTTGTGATACCGGGCTTCGTCGCCGTTGTTGATCTGGGGTGGAGTTGGAACCTTGCGTTCGGCAGTCGCCGCCTCCACCCGAATTTGAAAAGATCGCCCTTTACGCGATGAATCATCCTCGTCGTCGTCGTGGTCAGTGATGCGGGCGAAGCCGCGAGCTTCGACATTTTCAGTTAATAACAACGCGGGAAAGCCGACACTTGCGGCCGCGATAGCAGTAGAAGTTCCGGCACGACCCAAAAACGAGCGCCTGCTCAGGGAATTAGACGTCGAGTTCGTTCCGGAATCCTGAGCCTCCGCGTTGCTGTCCAACCGAACTTGAATCTCCTCGGAGTGTTTCTTCGCCTGGTTTTCGCTCATATAACCTCTCTTAGTGCACTTCGCTCATTGCCGTTTTTGTCCGCCACGGGGGCCGGAAATCCTTTCCAAGAAGGCAGACGAAAAAACAATTGGAGAAGGGAATGGAAAAAGTGAAGCAACTCTGCGTCCGCCACCTCGGGGATGTCAAGCAAAAATTTAGTAATTAAGATAAGAAAGACGGATCGTAACAAGCGATTATTCAGACAGAGCTCATCATAAGAGCTATGTCGGACACGCACCCCGCTCCAATCATCATTCCAGTGGCTCATTGGCCGATTGTTGTTGCGGCCTTTTCCACCTCACTCCTCGTCATGGTGCAGGGATTGCAGTTTGTTCTGGTCGTGTG
>Ga0210401_10005692_pt1 | contig 12798 bp, 20 predicted proteins | sample IncBWH32MmetaG_FD_150866 | JGI IMG/M metagenome (GOLD analysis project Ga0210401, IMG submission 150866) | Forest soil microbial communities from Barre Woods Harvard Forest LTER site, Petersham, Massachusetts, United States - Inc-BW-H-32-M | ecosystem: Environmental > Terrestrial > Soil >... | reverse complement strand
ACATCTGATGGCGGTGTTCATCACGGCGCAGGGCCAAGCGCTAAGAACGGACGAGCCGGCTCCGGAGTGTGCGGCCGGGCTCGGTCTCTGAGGAGTCCCGAAAGCCTAATGGCGCCTGGGGCGGCCGAAGCAGGCTGGCCATGGCCTGCGCGAGGCCGCGTCCACGAAGAGTCAGTTGCGCCGTGTAGAGGAATGCGTCTTCTACACGGCGCATACCCGGCGACGCTAGATGAAGTGCGGGAAGTAACATGGGGCAGCGGATATGAAAAAGGCGTCCGGACTTGTCTGTGCCTGCTCGTCCAGTAGGGCTTGATCGCGCGGTACTCCACCTGTTTGGTCCCCGCGACGATTTTCCGCAAACCATCTGCGCTTCGGGGTCGTGGCGATGACGTTCCAGGGTCTCGGTCCGCCCGGCAGGATCAGGGTGCGGGATATCTAGTGGAAGGGGCTGTGGAGTTACCGAAATATTAGAAGTGCTGATCAAAGGGGGGCGGTCATTCGACAGGCCGAAAGGGGAGCGTTGGCGTTGCATTAAGGAGGCTATCCAATGCGTATTTTGGTCATCGGAACCGGGACTATCGGACGCGCCGTCGTTGCTGCGTTATCCGCCGGCAACGAAATCATCTCCGCCAGCCTGCGCAGCACGACCCTCAAGGTGGATATCGCCGACCCAGCGAGCATCCAGCAAGTGTACCGTTCGCTTGGAAAAGTGGATGCCGTGGTCTGTGCTGCCGGACCGGCAAAGTTCGCTCCGCTTGCGCAGTTAAGCGACGCTGATTTTCGTTTCAGCCTGGACAACAAGCTGATGGGGCAGGTGAACGTCGTGCGATTCGGTTTCGAGCATGTGCAAGACGGTGGGTCATTCACGCTTACAGCCGGCAGCCTTGCTCAGGCACCGATGCCCGGCAGTGCGGCCGTCAGTCTTGTGAATGCCGGCATCGAGGGGTTCGCCAGGGCGGCCGCGTTAGAAGCGCCGCGCAGGATACGCGTCAACGCCGTCAGTCCGCCGTGGGTAACCGAAACGCTGCAAGCGCTGAAGATGGATTTATCCGAAGGTCTGCCGGCAGGCGTCGTGGCCCGAGCCTCGTAACCGGTACTGACACCGGTTCGATACTTAAGCCCTCTGCCTAGCCGTGACGCGAACTCATTTTTTTAAGCTGGAATTGCGCTCAAAGTTCGTAGGTGAGAGCGTTATTCGACTGCACTCGCGCGCATCGACGACCGCCGCGATTACCTCCTGATCGCCGCCGCGTCGGAGTGTTCTTGTGCCGAAGCCGAACATCTTTAGCCGGATCTCTCTCTTTCCACCGGGTCGCTTCGATCCGCGCGCGCCAAAGTCGCGCCTGTCAATCCATCCTTAGCAGGAGCTGCGATTTGCCCGAAGTGGCATTTCACTCAAAGTTCACAATTCGCCGTGAACTCCGCGGCGCGGTGCCGTCTCCAAACGTGGACCACAGAGGAGGTGGCCACCATGCTCAACAGGAATGTTTGCGTTCGCGCGCTCGCGGTCTCGTCTCTCGCGCTGTCCGCTGCCTGCGACATGCACGCGCCGGCCGCACCCACCGGCAAGGCCGTCGATTTGCCCGTGCGAGATTCGGAGATGACGGAGATCGTCATCACTGCTCCTCGGCTTCGCCCTGACGAGCATCGTATGGGACGCACTGCTGAAGCCCGGGTTGCGCAAGATCCGAGCGTCGAGCGGCATGGCGGATGAGCGACTGAAATTCCCCTCGTGCTCGCTGGTCATTGCTGAAGGCGATGATTGGGTTGCGAGTTCGTGTCAGGGCGCCACGTTCAGCCGTCGCGACCCTCTCTGCCAGTCTCTTCGCTGCATTGTCTCTGGGGTCGAACTTCAGGTGCGAATGGCGAGCGACATTGGCAGCGAGAGCGCTCATCTCGAGCGCCTCTTTGTTGGTCGACTCCTATGGCCCCGGTGCACTCGCCGTCTCATCAGTCGGCTGGCTGTCCCAAATGCGAGATAAAAACGTTCAGCAAATCGCCCTTTGTTCTTGCTTTGAATGGCGGACGGTACTGGGATCGAACCAGTCGCCCCTGCCGTCTGAAGGCAGTCTTTAAGTGATGAAACCGCATGCTTTCACTGCACGCGTTAGTCCCGGCGATGAAGCTGATGGTGACCGTCGGATAATGGACCAGCAGGGCGCTGGGATTGTCGGGCTACCGTGATTCCTTCGGGCACCCGTCCGTGCCTGGCGGCATAATCACGCGAAGCGTTGCCAGTTCGGAGCATTCGATGAAGCCGCTGGTGATCATGCACATGATGTCCAGTATCGACGGTCGCATCGTCACAAGTGACTGGCCGGAAGATGTCGGCGGGGGTGGCCTCTACGAGCGGGTCCACGCGGATCTTCGGGGGGACGCATGGATCGTGGGTCGGACCACTATGGGGGAGTTCGCAGCAGGCGAGCCTCGTCCGGTTCGTACGGAGAAGCGCTTTCCTCGAGAGACCTGGAAGGCGTCGAAGGCAGGCAAAGGCCCTTACGGCATCGCCTTCGATCGTCGCGGCAAACTCCACCTCAACAAGGGCGACGTAAACGGTGATCCGTTGATCATCGTTCTGACGACGAGCGTATCCGATGATCACCTGGCCGAACTCAGGCGGGACGGCATTTCTTATGTCTTTTCGGGAACCGATGATGTCGATCTCGCCGCTGTACTGGAAATTCTCAGAAAGGAGTTCGGCATCGAGCGGCTGCTGTTAGAGGGTGGGGGCGGCATCAACGGCGCATTTCTGGCAGCAGGATTGATCAACGAGATCAGCCTTCTCCTTATGCCGTTGGCCGATGGAGCCGAAGGCACGCCGACCCTTTTCGATCGCATTGGGAGCTCCGCGAGAAGGCTCAAGCTGCATTCGGTGACAAAGCTCGAGCATGATGTCCTGCATCTTCGATATGAGGTGACGTAGCCGCCGCACGTTAGGCGGCCGCGGCGGCCTACCGATTCTCAGATGGCGGGGATCCCCGGAAGGCCGTGGCACCCCTGCGACGAGCTCCGCAAATGAGTGCGGCGAGAATCTGAAAGACTCACAACAGTATGTTCGTCGTATAGGTTATGCCGGGCTTGTAGGTTCCCCCGTTCGATCTTGTTTCCCTCTGGATCAATTACCCAGGCAAATTTCCCGTACTCGGATTCGTCAACCCTTTCGAGCGTCTTGCAGCCTTCTTCCTTCAACGCCTTGACCAATTTGACTTCGCGTGGGATACCGCTAACGCTTGGGGCTCGGAACATGCTGATCGAACAGGAGCGTGTTGCCGTCGGGGTCGGTGACCTCAAAGAATGCGGGACCCTGGGTCGTCACGTCCGCTTCGGGCGCCATCGTCAGACCGCGCGCCTTCAAGGCACTCTGCAGCTCGCGCACGTCCTGGAAATCCGTCAGGGCCACTTTATCCTTCGTCCACCCCGGGTTGAAAGTCAGGATGTTCTTGTCAAACATTCCCTGGAACAGCCCGATCCTTGCGGTGCCGTTCTGCAGGACGACCCAATTCTGCTCGAGCTTGCCGCCGACCTGCTTGAAGTCGAGCTTCTGATAGAAGGCCATGGATGCCTTAATGTCTTTGACGGTGAGACTGACGGAGAAATTTCCCAGCTCCAGGGTTTTATTCTCCCCGGCTCGGGTGGATTGGGCCGTGCTCGCGCCCACCATGTCGAGTAAGGCTATGGCACCGACAATCAAGACGGTTCGTACTTTCACGCGATTCTCCCTAAGTCCTTCAGGCGAAAGTCTGCCGACGGGCAGAGACAACAAATCGCCTGCCGTATAAGATGCCCTCGAACCGCAGAAGGCGCTTGCCAAATCTTGCGAACTTACCGAAAAGCCGAGAGCGCCGTCTCCGTGGACTACGTCGAGTGCGTCAACCGCGCGATCGATCACGTAGTGAGCAACCTCGCTCATCCGTTGACTCTGGAGGCGGTGTCCAAGGCGGCCCGCTTCTCCCCGTTCCACTTTCACCGCGTGTTCAGGGCCTTCCTGGGGGAGACGCTGAACCAATTCGTGAAGCGGCAGCGGCTCGAGCGGGCGCTGTTCCTGATGTCCCACGCGCCTCGGCGGTCGCTAACGGACGTGGCCTTAGACTGCGGCTTTTCCTCCTCCTCCGACTTCTCTCGCAGCTTCAAACAGCACTACGGCCTTCCCCCTAGCGTCTTTGACATCGAGACCTTCCGGAACTGCCGGCGGGAGGAGTTGGAACGCGTCTTGTCGAGTCAGAATGGATCGCCGCGCATAACGACCCTGCCCGCGGGACAAAATCCGGACGGCTTCGAGGTAAAGCTTCGAAATCTACCCGCGCGAAGAGTCGCTTATATACGCGTACTTGAGCCCTATCGCGAGGGCGTGGCGCAGGCCGCCTCCGAACGACTCCTCGCTTGGGCGATCGAGCGCGGGCTCGCAGACGGCCAGTGGCTGGGCTACATGTGGGATGAGCCCGAGATCGTCGCCCTCGCGGATTGTCGGTACGACGTCGCGCTCGTGGTCGACGACGTCGACCCGCAGGGTGAGATCGGCCGCTTCGACTTCCCGCCGATGCGCGTGGCCGAAGTCGTCTTGAGCGGCGACATCGCGCTCGAGGCACGCGCTATCGACTGGCTGTACAAGACCTGGCTGCCGCGGAGTGGCTATGTTCCGGACAATCAACCCGCTTTCGAGGCCTGGATCGGTAGGCCGTTCGCCCACGGGGACGAGCATTTCGAGATCGCTTGTCAGCTCCCGATCAAGCCTTCGCTCTGATTGCTTCCCAGCGCGGAGGACCACGATAGAAAAAGACAATGTCCCCTTTGGTGCTAGCCAATACAAGCGTCGAATGTCTCAAGGTGGCCGCGAACTGCCCGTCGCTCCGCCTTGGCACGACTCTCGGGAATACGACCGCTCCTGACCTGGGCTGTGTGAGAAGGGGTGGACTGAGCAGCCGCAGATAGCGGATGTTGGCGGCGAACGGAGAATTGACGCCACTCAACGGGTCAAATTTCGCGCTGGGGATGGCATTTATCACCGGGGACATGACGAGCCGCGCGATCAGCAACTAACGCTCGTCAACGGCAGGCTCTCCGCAGCCAGTTTCCTCCGGCAATGCGAATTCTTCGCGATGCCCCGCGGCCGAGGTTCCGCCACCGCCGCCACCTCCGCAGCCTTCTTGCCGCAGTGCGAGCAGCGCAGCCGCGTGCCAGGGCCTTGAGCGTCGCTGACCAGCCCGCAAGGCGCGCCACCGCGCAGATCTGACGGTGGGCTGCTATGTGGCCTAGCGTACAGTTTCCCCATCGCTTTTGGGTGTATCAAAACAAGAAATAGGCGGGGCCGCCGCTATGTGGCGCGGCGCCCAATGACTCGGAGGTGCAGAAATGGCAAGGATGCGAATTTCGTGCGCGCATCGGGGCGCGTCAGCTCCCCCCCAACATGCCGTACAACCGAGCTATTACCGCGACCGGGCGACCGCCATCCGTGCGCGCCTTCCGACGCTACAGGATGACGAGGCCTTCACCGAGCTCTATCTACTCGCCTCCTACTACGAGCAGTTAGCGGAGTTCGCCGAATCATCCGGATCGCTCGGGGGTTTTTCCCAGCGCTAAATCGGGTTCTTCGGAATGCCACACTGGCTCAGCGCCATGGCGCCAAATGATATGCCCCAAAGATCGTGTTAGTTGCGGCGCTGCTGCAGACACCGTTCTTGCCCCTTTGTCGCCACTGCCGAGTGCTTCGGCCCGGGCTTCGAAGATCGCCCGACCCGAACGCATGCAAGAATGCCTTTTAGCCGCGGACGCCCGCAAGGTAGGCCTCAACAGAGCTCGGGCTAATAAGCGCTGCGCGGCGTGGAAAGGCCGCCCCGCCGAAGACCCTGGCTCGTCGATGGCACTGCAGAAAGTCGCAAACTCTAACTTGCTTCTCACAACTCCCAACATCACGCCGTACAGCACGCGCACACATCCGTCACTGAATAGACGCCCCGCAGCACTGGCGGCAGAATTCGCCGCCATGCCCCCGCAGCTCACCGACTACGAACTCGAGACCGCCGCCCGCGCGTGCCGGGCACTAGCACACGTCGAGCGCGAGAGCGCCGAGAAGATAAGCGACCCGGCGTTGCGATCACCGGTGCACCAGCGAGCGCAGTGCGCCGCGACACTCGCGGAGAGGTTCGAGCGAGCGAGGAAGCGATCCAAGGCGTAGCATCGTGGCGTGACTGATTACACCGACTTGGTTGCCCGCTTTTCGGACCAGCTTCCGGCTGAGACGTTGGCGAAGTTCATCGCATCCTTGGGAATTCCGTGCGATTTGGTGGACGTTTCAGGCACTTTTGACATCGGATACTACGGCATTCGCGTCGCTAGAGAATTGGTTCCCAACTTGCGAGGTTTACTAAAGCTGGCGCGCCTGACGACATGCGCGGGTGATATCCCCGCCACTGTGATAGCGGTTGGGCTGGCGCGTGCAAAGATCCCCTGCTACATAGGCGGGGGCGCAGTGTACGGGCCGTTCCGTCTCGGATCTGCGGCAGTTCCGCTGATCGAGACAAAAGAAATGGGAAGTGTGATCTTCGTTCCGGAGTCGATGCTCGAAGCCGCGCAACAGCTTCTGAGTGATCCACCGCTATCTGACGAGGAACTCACCAAACTTGCCTTGCGCACGACGCCGAGCCCGGACGATCCAATTTAGCATGAGCGGCGCGCCGCTCGCGAACACCGAAAGGTGCGTCGCGGCACTGGCGGAGCGGTTCGAAGCCGCGCGAAGACAGCGCCGCTCTGCGGGTTAGAATGTCGGCCGTCCGCGCGCCGTGTGAGCTGAAGGGCGATGCATGTGGGATTGGGTCAAATACTGCTTCAAGCACTACGCGGTGTTCGATGGAAGAGCCGGCCGGCCGGAGTACTGGTGGTTTTACCTCTTCACGTTCCTCGGCAACTTGGTGCTGACCCTCCCCGCACCCAGATCCCTAGTGCTCCCAGGATTGTTCCTGCTGGTCACACTAATTCCGTCCTTGGCCGTGACCGCTCGGCGTATGCATGACACGGGCCACTCATTGGGGTGGGCTGTTGCGGCGCCCTGTCTCGCGGGCACTGCTCTCGCCGCCTACGGCCACGGTATGACGGTGGCCGCGGGCGTCGCTGTAAAGGTCTTCGCGCTTCTTATGGTGGCGGCCGCGGCCGGCTTGATGCTTTGGGTGCTGAGTGTGCTCTGCCGCATCGGCAATCCTGGCCCAAACCGTTACGGAAACCCCGCGCCGATCACGCCAAGCTGACTTCGGCGCAGTACGCCGGCGGCGCTGGCGGAGAGGTTCGAGCGGGCGCGCAGGGAGCGCTAAGATCCGAGCATTCTCGACTGGACCAAGGAGTCGACGTCATGGCAAAAATCACCGTGTACCACTTCGAGGTGTGGGACCCCACCAACGACCAGATGGTGCGCTCCAAGCGGATGGGCACGCCTGAAGCCATTAAAAACACGGCCCACGGCCGCGAGGTCGGCCCCGGGATAGATGTTGACGCGTCTGACGTTGGCACAGAGATTCACGGATTCACTGTGCGGAATTACCAGCCACCGGGGGCTTCCGGCAAGAAACCCGCATGACCAGCACCCCCAGCCTCCGGCAGATGTGGACGATGTACAAGAAGTTGTTAGTCGAGGACGGGATGAGCCGCCGCGACCAGGTGCTCGCGCAGGCGGCGTTCTCTCCGCCGCGCGGCGTGCTGAAGGTGCTGGGCTACCTCGTCGAGGAAGGCGACGTCGAGGAGCTCCAGCGGGTGATCAGCTGACACGCGCGGACGATCCGGGTGCTCCAAGGGATGACGCCCCGAAAGCGGCGGCACTGACGACCCCCTAACTGTCTCGACCGGCGCGTCCATCTCACCCTCACCAAAAAAAGCCCGGCGTTGAGGTTTCTTGACGGTGCCGCTCGTGAGTTCGACTTACTGTTCGCAACAGTCACGCACAGGCCCCCCTAACTGGTCCTGCGTGATTAGGCGCTCGCGGCTGGACCGCATCCAGTCGTGGGCGCCGCTCCTTTGGAGCACCCGACGCTTATGAACATCCAGGCTGTGCCGGAAGCGATCGTGATGGTCTGGTACTCCCGCGAAGACTACAAGGCCGTGTTGGCTGTGATGGACGACGCCGCTGGTCTGCCCGCGACTTACGACAAATGGCGGAGAAGCGCCGAGCGGGGAGCGGCGCGATTCGCGCGCGAGGGAAAGCGGATCATCAGGACCCCACTCGATCCGCGGGAATTCGCACTCTGGTGCGAGGCGCGCGGCATACGAAAGGACGGGCGGGCGCGTAATCAGTTCGCGGTCGAGAAGGCACGTCGCGCGTTCGACCGGTAGCACGAGCTGCAGCGGGTAATCGGTCGACACGCGCGCACCATCTGCGTCCTGCAAGGGGTGGCCGCCCTGGAAGCGGCGGCGCTAATGAGCAGCTCGGTCGCCATCCTGCTCACTACTTCAATTTTTGATTGTCGGTTTGGATGAGCGCAAGCCGGCCGTTAATGCTCGTCAATAGAGCCACGATCTCGTCAATTTTGAAGTACCGGAGCACAACCGCCCGAAGCAGCATGAAAACCACAACTGCAATTGCGATCCCCGCTAGCGTTTCGCCCAGATGCTACTCAGTAGGTATCGTAGGTATCAACTAACTGTGAACACGACACTAAGTGTCCCATAGGTCTATAGGACATAAGGTTTACCTAGAGGACCAATGGGACGGTCCGGCCGGGACCTTCCGCCTCAAGGTTTGACCGCACCGGGTAGCGTGCGGCTGGGCGTCGTGACATGCTCAGATCGATCTCGGTCGCCTGTTGGAAACGAGGGGGACTGATCAATGCGCCTGATACTGACCTTCGCCCTTGTGGCGATCCTGACCGGATGCGCAGCCGCCGGGTATCACGAGACCGGGCCGCTTGCGAGTGGAACACCGGCCGCGGCCGCACCCAAGGCGAGCGCAACGAGTCCGAACGTTGATCTTGCGTTCCCAGCAGGCTGGCAGACGAAGCACCCCACTAATTGGCAACGAACGGCCGGAATGGTAATACAGGCAAGCAACAACACAACAAATTCGACAGTGATCGTGATTGCAGTGGATGCAACAGGGCTCACTGACCGGAACGCGTACATGCTGAACCGTCGTGCTGCACAGGAGAGCCGGCTGAAAGACGCTACTCATTCAGACGTTACCGATGTCACGGTCAACGGGCGCCCAGGCAAGCAGTTTGAGGTGACCGGTACGAACTTCGAAGGTGTGCGCGTCACGTTCCTGTACACAGCCATCTTCGGGCACGTCGAGCTTGTCGTTGTCAATGCTTGGACGACGGCTGCGAACTACAACGATCAGAAGGCTGCATTCCAGTGGCTTGCTGAGCGCGTCTCAGGGATTCAGTGACGAGCATCCTCATCGAGCTTGGAGACGAGCGCCGCAAGCGCGTGCAGCACGCGCGGCAGAATCCGCCGCCATGCCCCCGCAACTGACCGATTGCGAACTCGAAACCGCCGCCCGCGCGTGCCGGGCGCTGGCGCACCGTGAGCAAGAAGACGCCGAGAAGATTAGCGATCCGGCGTTGAGGGAACCAGTGCAGCAGCGGGCGCAGTGCGCCGCGGTGTTGGCGGATAGGTTCGAGCGGGCCAGGAAGGGCGTAAAGTCGGGCGCACGATGACGGAAAGTAGGCACGGCGTGCCGCCATTAGAATACTGTGGGCTCAAGATAGCGCGGGCAAGAGAGCATCGAGATACCCTTGCCAAGTATGTCGCTGATACGTTCGCGGTCGAAGCGAACCGATTACGTGCGAGAACTAGATTCGAGCCTGATAGCAGCGAGTCCATCCTCTACGTGAGTTACATGCCTGATCTCAGCAAGTTTCTCAGCCAATGTTCCATCATCCTCGGTGATGCCCTCTACGCGCTCAGGTCCGCTCTTGACCATCTCGCTTACCAACTGGCTTTCTTGGATACCGGCGGTAAGATTCAGGATCCCTGTCGTATCCAGTTCCCCATCTGCGATACGCCAAGCGCTTTTACGAAGGAAGAGAAAGACCGTCTCAAGGAGGTTGATCCGGCACATATCAAAATCATCGAGACATTTCAGGAGTACCCGGGGGTGGGCACCGACCGCCCTCTCTCTGAGCTCCGCAAACTCTCGAATCAGGAAAAGCACCGATTGCCGATAGACATAGTGGTCCCTCTTAGCTCGTTAGAGGGCGTCACGCATCCTCAGACCAGTGCAGCCTTCGTCTTCGGCGCGGTACAACAGTTTCTGCAGACTGGAAGCCCCATCGTCTTTGAGCGCGCGAAGCTCGGTGCCGTAATCATGCGGCGCAAAGTGCCATCTGCTCCCCCGCCGGATGAGGAGACGACATGTTACGTAGCCTCGAACATAGCTTTTGATGGGGACAGGTTAGTTTTCGATGCGCTCGACAAGATCGTGGCCACCGTCGAGGATGTAATCCGCGCGTTCGAGCCAGTCTTTCGGCAGGCGTGACCGACGAGTGAGTAGCCGATGCCGATTCAGGCGGCGCCCGGGCGGCGCCCAGAATCTCAGCGCTCGCGATTGGGAGTTTGCGCTTCACCATCCGGACGTGTCGTCGGACTCGTTCGTATCCGCGTCTTCGTGATCGTGAATTTCCTTCGTGCCGTCGGGTCCCTGAGACGGCTCGAATGGTGCGGGCGGCGGTTCGGGTGTAGTAATCAGGGGCTTCTCGACCGACATGGTTTTCTCCGCGGTCACAAGGACCGAGGAATTTGACACTGGGGCGGCGCACGCGTTCAGCAGCGCGGAGTAGGCAGTGGCACGGACGAGCGGGCGGCAAGGAGAGTTTTGGGGCTTCGCCAGGGCTCGCGGCTCTTTATGAGCCGACTAGCGGTCCGGTACTGGCAGAAAACTGCCAGAAGCCTATAGGCAGCGACCAGTGAGACACATAACCTATTGATTTATTGGCGCTCCCTACGGGATTCGAACCCGTGTTACAGCCTTGAGAGGGCTATGTCCTGGGCCTCTAGACGAAGGGAGCGGTGGCTGCGGGGCCGTGGGCAAGAGCGCGGTATTATAGTGAGCTGTCCCGATTGCTCAAGCCGAAAGCCAAGGAATTGAATCCCCCCGACGCGTCCGTTGCGACGCCCGCCGCCACTCCCCGGATTATCCCGCGATCCGAGCACGCAGTTTCACGCGCGCATATTTCGCCAAACGCACTGCGGGTTCTCTACCGACTCCGTGATGCAGGTTTCATGGGGTTCTTAGTCGGCGGCTGCGTGCGCGATCTGCTGTTGGGTTTGGAGCCGAAGGATTTCGACGTCGCCACTGATGCGCTGCCCGAACAGGTGAAGCGGCTGTTCCGCAACTCCCGCCTCGTCGGCCGGCGCTTTCGCCTGGCGCACGTGTTCTTCGGTCGGGAGACCATCGAGGTCGCAACCTTTCGGGCCACGAGCGCCCCTTCACAGGGCGATGAGCCTCTGCCGCCGGCCGATCCGGAGGACGGCGAGGTGCCTGAGCTCGACGAGCCTGCGCTGGATGATGAAGCCGCGGCACCGCTCCCCCGCGCGGCGGAGGACGATCGTGACGATTCGATCGACCGCGCGTTCGATGCCTCGGGACGCATCCTGCGCGACAATGTGTATGGCACGATCGACGAGGACGTATGGCGACGCGATTTCACGGCCAACGCGCTCTACTACAACATCGCCGACTTCTCGATCTGGGACTACGTCGGCGGGGTCCAGGACATTGCCGCGCGCACCCTCAGACTGATCGGCGATCCGGAGACCCGTTTTCGCGAAGACCCGGTGCGCATGCTGCGCGCGGCGCGCTTTGAGGCGAAGCTCGGCTTTAGCATCGACCCGGCCACGGCTGCACTGCTCGGGCCGCTGCGTGACCTTATCGCCGGCGTGCCGCCCGCACGGCTTTTTGATGAGACTCTGAAGCTCTTTCTGACCGGTCACGGGGCGCGCAGTTTCGAGGTTCTGCGCCGTCGCGGGCTGCTCGCGGCGCTGCTACCGAGCGTGGAGGCGTACTTCAGCACCCATCCGGGCAGCCTGGTCGAGAAGCTGTTGCTGCAGGGGCTCAAGAATACCGATGCTCGCGTGCTGGCTGATAAGCCGGTAACGCCTACCTTTCTCTTCGCACTCCTTTTATATGGGCCCATTGCGGGCATCATCGAAGCCACGCCCCCGCAGCGCTGGCACGAGATGTCCACGATCCTGGATGCCTGCGATCGGGCCACCCGCGAGGCACAGACCCGCCTTGCCATTCCGCGACGCTTCACGCTCGGCGTGCGCGAGATGTTTGCCCTGCAGCCGCGCCTCGAGCACCCGCGCGGCCGGCGCGCACTGCGTGCACTGGAGCACCCGCGCTTTCGGGCCGCCTACGACCTGCTGCTGCTGCGCGCGGAGTTCGGACTGGCGCCGCGCGAGATGGCCGATTGGTGGACCCGTCTGCAGGAGGTCTCGGTCGAGGAACGCGGCCGTATGGCTGATGCGCTCGCCGGGGACACGCGCGCGCCCTCCGGCGCCCCCCGCCGTGGCCGCCGCCGGCGCCGCCGCCCGGGCGCTGCCAGTTCCGCCTGAGCCACCCGGCGACATGCAGATCTGGCAACCGGCCTACGTCGGCGTGGGCAGCAATATCAGCGATCCGCGCCGGCAGGTGGAACTCGCGATCGAGCGTCTCGCGACGCTGCCCCGGTCGCGCCGTGTGCTCGTGTCGCGGCTTTACCGCTCGCGTCCCTTCGGCCCGATCGCGCAACCGGACTTCGTTAACGCTGCCGTAGGAGTGCTGACGCAGCTGTCCGCGCACGAGCTGCTGCAGGAGCTGCGGGCGCTCGAGAGCGCTTC
>Ga0210401_10005691_pt1 | contig 12799 bp, 10 predicted proteins | sample IncBWH32MmetaG_FD_150866 | JGI IMG/M metagenome (GOLD analysis project Ga0210401, IMG submission 150866) | Forest soil microbial communities from Barre Woods Harvard Forest LTER site, Petersham, Massachusetts, United States - Inc-BW-H-32-M | ecosystem: Environmental > Terrestrial > Soil >... | reverse complement strand
CACCATCCGACGTCGGGAGCAGTCCCCGCGCCGTAAAGCCCATTGCCGCCGACGAAGCTGAAATAGAGCAGCAAGCCTCCGAACGCGGTCATCCAAAAACTGAAGGCGTTCAGCCGGGGAAAGGCCATGTCCCTGGCGCCAATCATCAAGGGAATCAGATAGGTGCCGAAGCCAAAGAGGACGGGCATGACCATGAAGAAAATCATCGTGGTGCCATGCATCGTCATCATGCGGTTGAAAACTTCGGGAGAAACGAAATCATTGTGAGGAACAATCAGCTGTATGCGGATGATGACGGCTTCGATACCACCAACGACGAAAAAGAAAAGCGCATAGAGGATGTACAGAATCCCCAGCCGCTTGTGATCGACGGTGACAATCCAGTCGTGGAGCCGCTCGCCGATTGGCCGGGCATCGGGGCCGACTGTGCTGAGGGCGATGGTTTCTGACGACACCGCTACCTCCTCGTGCTCATCGCAGCGTCACCAGGTATGCCGTGAGCGCGTCGAGATCGTGATCAGTCAGTTGCATTGCGGGCATTAAGGAACCCGGCTTAATCGAGTCGGGACTTAGGATCCACGCTCGCAGATTCTCGCGATTATTCGATGCTACGCCTGACGCGATGGTGTCGCGGCTCATCAGATGCGTGAGGTCCGGCCCGAAACGTCCGTTCGCAATGGTTCCGGAAATGGCGTGGCAGTTCACGCACGCGGTAGTTTCGAAGATGCGGCGGCCTTCCGCGACCGCGTCATTACCGACGGCCGGCCTCTTTTGCTCCTCGACCCACTGCTTGAATTGTTCCGGTGAATCAACGTAAACCCGCAGCAGCATTTTGGCGTGCTGTGTGCCGCAATACTGAGCGCACTGGCCAAGATAGAGTCCTGTCTCCTCAGGGTCGATCCAGGTGTGATTCGGGTGATTAGGAATCAGGTCCGTCTTTCCGGCCAGGCGCGGCACCCAAAAACTGTGATCGGTATCGGCAGAAAGTAAAGTGAGAAACGTGGGTGTCGAATTTGCAGGGTTGCTGACTGGCACATGCAGTTCGTTCGCGGTGACTACACCTAGAGCAGGGTAACGAAATTCCCACCAGAACTGGTGACCGATGGCGGTCACTACGATGGCCCCCGCCGGTTGGGGAGCGTCCTGGATGGAGCGAATCACGCGCGCGGTGGCGAGGAACAGCACCAGCACGATGAGGATGGGAATCACCGTCCAGGCGAGTTCTATTTGATTGCTGCCGTAAACTTGCGCGGGTTCGCGGCCATCATCACTAGCGCGCTTGCGGAACTTCGCGACCGAGTACGCCAGCAAGCTGAAAACAACCGCAAAAATAGCGCCGGTAATCGCCAGGACCAGCAATGACAGATGAAAGATGGAGTGCGCGGGCGTTGACAGCGGTTTGAAGATGTTCGTACTCTGCGAGGGGTCCGTAGGAGCGCCGAAACACAATGACGCAGCCAGCAAGCCGCCCGCGAGCAACACAGCGATTCCCGCTATGCGGCTCCCCAGGCTACGAGTTTGCCCGCTGAATTTCATTTGCTTCGAGCCGGTATCCCGCCGCTCGCAGCGGCTACCGTCTCGCCTCCCGAACGCGTGGCGAGCCGTTCTATTAACATGCTGTCGCGCTCCAGTTCAAGTTTTTCTATTGAGCGATTACGGCCTCAATGGATCGCGCTGCTGACCGGACCCATCGAGACTGCAGTAGCCTTTGGACACTTCTCACGCATCGCCGCGTATCGCGAGTTGACTTGCGACTGAGAGACCCCGCCATTACCTGAATGACACCTACGCCGGCAATGGCGGGCTCAGCTACTCGTAGATCGGCCTAGATCGACTCCAGTGCCTCGCCGGCATGTCGAATATTGCCCTCGATTGTGGCCACCACTTCGTCGATGTTGCCGGAGAGGACCATCTTTCCCATGGCCAGCGCGAAACCCACGGCTTGCGATCGATCCGCATGAGAAGGTATCGAAAGAGCATTGGGATCGGTCACGACATCAATGAGCGCGGGCCCCTTGTGCTCCAGCGCCTTCTTGAGGCCCGAGGTCACATCGGCGGGGTTTTCGACTCTTACACCCATCATGCCGACGGCTTCGGCAAGCTTGGCGAAGTTTGGATTCTTGAGGTCCGTTTGATAGTCGGGAAATCCCGCTGTTTCCATCTCGAGTTTCACCATTCCAAGAGCGCCGTTGTCGAACACGAGTACCTTAATAGGGAGGTCGTACTGAGTGATTGTCAACAAGTCACCCATGAGCATCGCGAAACCGCCGTCTCCGGACAGGGAGATCACCTGTCGTCCGGGATAGGTACATTGCGCGCCAATGGCCATGGGGAGAGCGTTGGCCATAGACCCGTGGTTGAAGGAACCGATGATGCGCCGGTTCTTAGAGGGCTTGACGTGCCGGGCGGACCAGACGTTGCACATGCCAGTGTCCACCGTAAAGATCGCGTCGGGCGCGGCGATTTCACTGAGTGCGGCGGCGACAGGCTCGGGATGCATGGGCGTGCGTTTTCCCACGTGGTCAACGTACACATTCATCTTTCGAAGCTTCTCTTTGTGTTTGGCGAGCGTATTAGCCAGGTATCCTCCGTCCGGCTTTGTATCCAACATCGGCGCCAGCGCTTGCAGCGTCTCGCGCACATCGCCCCAAATTCCAAGATCGATTTTGCTTCGCCGTCCCAAACTCTCTGCCCGGATGTCGACTTGCGCGATCTTCGTCTTTGTCGGCAGGAATTTGTCGTACGGGAAATCAGTGCCCAGGAGCAGCAGAAGGTCGCATTCGTGGATCGCCTCGTAACACATCCCGAAACCAATCATGCCGGTCATTCCCACCTCATAAGGATTGTCGTATGCGACGTACGGCTTCCCTCGGTAGGTATAGCCAACCGGAGCTTTCACTTTCTCGGCGAGAGCGACGACTTCGTCGTGAGCATTTTCGCATCCAATTCCGCAGAAGAGCGCAACCTTCTTACTGGAGTTGATCAGGTCCGCCAGCTTTGCCAGGTCCTTTTCGCCGGGACGGATGCTCGGCCGTTGTTTCACCAGGGAACGCGAGCCGGCTTGCGCCGGTACTTCCAAGGCAACCACGTCGCCGGGCAGTGCGACCACAGCTACTCCACCTTTTCCAATGGCACTCTGCATGGCGATGTGCAGAACGCGCTCAAACTGAGCCGGATTCGTGATCAGCTCGCAATAGTGGCTGCATTCCTGAAACAGATTTTGTGGATGCGTTTCCTGAAAATACGCCGTGCCGATCTCACTGCTGGGAATGTGCGATGCGATTGCCAGCACTGGAGCATTGCTGCGATGAGCGTCGAACAGGCCATTGATCAAGTGCAGGTTGCCGGGTCCGCAGCTCCCCGCGCAGCAAGCGAGCTTGCCAGTGAGCTGCGCCTCCGCGCTGGCTGCAAACGCGCCGACTTCTTCGTGGCGCACATGAATCCATTTAACTTTGTTGTTCAGCCGTAGTGCATCCGTCACTGGATTCAGGCTGTCGCCCACTACACCGTAAATCCTTTCCACGCCCGCTTCGGCAAGTCTCGCGATCAACTGATCCGCCAGTCGGTTTGCCATCGCTTTAATCCTCCTTGGAAATTTCGTTGTTCCCTGCGTTATTTTGAATTCAATTTAGAGCCACTCACCCAACCGCAACCGATCGGTGCGGGACTCTATGTTTGCTTTGGCGCCGGTTGCGGCTGCGCCGCGCGTCCGGTTTCACGAAGAAAGAAGCTCACAACAATTGCAAGCGCACAGCAGGCCATCCAGAAAATTACACCCCTCTGAAAGTGCACCGCCAGGTTTGGCGTGTTTCCGGTGCCCCTGCCGATACGATGTGCGTAAACTGGGCCCAGGAACGCTGTAAGCGCGAAAACGAGGAAATTGATCCCGCCGGTCGCGCTGCCCTTCACATTGTCTGGATTAACTTCCTTGATGATGCTGTAGGGGATCATCGCGGCGCCGGATGCCACCCCGAAGATGAACATCCCCAGCTTCGCTGAAATCGGCAACGGCGTGAACGCAATTTGCGCGCCCGCCAGTATCATCACTGCCGCGCTCCCCACGATTACGGGCTTTCGCCGTCCGATACGGTCGGAGAGCCAGCCGAGCAGCGGACATCCGAATACCCAGCCGAGAGGAACCATGGAAGCGATCACCACTGCGTTGTGGTAGGAAAACTGAAGATCCTTTTGAAATGCCGCGACTCCCCAGATCATGTCTCCGATTGTGGTAGGTGCGAATAGCAAGCCGGCAACAATTCCGCAGAGATACGACTGAGGATTAGAAAATACAACTTGGTACGGCTTTAGCAGCGAGCCGAGGCCGCCCTCTTGCAGGTGCGCTCCGAGCTGTTCCTTGGGGGTGGAGATATAGAGTAGAACTGCGACGACCAGGATGATTATTCCTATTCCGATCCAAAATACATGAACACCGAGACCATGCTCAATCATCGGCCCGACGACATTCTGTCCAGCCGAGCCACCGAGCATTCCGACGCATTGCGTGGCGCCGATCGCGGTAGCGAGGTAGCGCGGAGGGAATCCGCGTGCCGCCAAATAGACGGCGCCGGTGAATGCAAATGCAGAGCCCGCACCCTGGCAGAGTCGTCCAATATCGCCCGCCAGTACTGTCGGCACACTGAACAGCAGGCAGCCTAAACCCAGAATCGCCATTCCGACGGGCACGGAGCGCTTTGCTCCCAGATGATCCAAAGCAGCCCCGGCGACCAGACTCATCGAGGAATAGGTGTAGTAGTACACTCCCAGAATCGTAGCGATGCCGAGCGCACTGGTGTTGAAGTGGTCTTCCAATCCCGCAATCATTACGGAGGGCGACGACCTCACCGCATATTCGAGGAAATAGAAAATGACGGTGAAGAACCACGCGATAATGAACGCTCGTGTTTGAGCCTGAGTCTGATTAGGGACGGTTTGCGTTGCACTCATGTCTGAAGAACACCTCCTTTCGGGCGTAGGATGAAAGGGACCAATTGCTCCACGACCGACTCCCTGGATTTCTGCTTTCGCATGCGCCGCTTGTCAAATCCTGCCCCGGTTTCTGTCATCAAGCGGACTTGCCGTCTCTTGGCTCCCATTTGTCAAGCAGGCCATCACTTGGATGAGGCATAGCCTGATGAACCCGAAGGCAAAACGTAGCGGAAGCCCGCGTACACCATGCTGAGATGCGCGTTCTTAGGCGTGCCGGGCGCGACAAACCACGGGTCACGACCTACAAAGGAATATTGGGTGTAGTACTGGAGGGTTCCGAATCTTTCACTCTTCCAGAAAGCGCGGATTATATCGAGCGTTGCTTCCTCAACGGTTCGGTTATTTGTGTTGGGGGAACCAGGCCCGCCGAAACCGATGATCGTGTTCGGGTGTGCCGTGTCCGTCGTGTCCGGGAAAAAATTCCGCCCATAGTAGTCAAGCCCGTAGTAAGCCGCCACGGTGGTCTTCGGGTTCATGATCCACTCGAACCCGCCGAGCGCCGCTCCCGCATGTACCAGCGAAGGACCGACATTGGTCCCTGCCGCGTTTGGCCGTATCACGACTTGGGGTCCGGTAACTACCAGGTAGTGAGCGCCGCCGTCGCTCCAAAACGCATTGCCCAGAAGGACGAAATTGTGAAACAGCGTATAGTTCGCGGCTAGGCCCCCACCCCCTCCTACTGCCGAGTGCGACGAGAAAGGTTGGCCAGCCGCCGGGAAAACTCCGGCCCTCACCCCTGTGGCCAAACCGGTAGCTTCGATGTGGAAATGCCTACCTCTGATTTGTGTGTCATAAGCGAGCTTGGCAAGAATATCTGGAAATAGATTAGGAACACCAACTTGAGCACCGTTGTCAAACTGGGGGCTCAACTGGCTGCTAAAAGCCGTGGGAAGCGCAACAAACGTGCCGGTAAACTGGTTGGGATCCTCGATGCCCAGTCCGAAGGCCCAATGGTCATTGAAATGATACGCGGCACGGAGCTCGGCAGCGCGCGTATACGGGATGCCGACCTGGACGTCCTGATCCTCGTTGTAGGTAGTTATCAAATCGCTGAGCAGCGGACTCAGGCCGTCGCGGTTCGGCATCAGCCAACTCCAAGTTTGACCGCCCATAATCTCCCATTTGCCACGTTTCAAGTACATGAAGCAAAGGCGGAGACGGAGAGTGTGCCCGTTTACGATTTGAAAGACATTCGCAGCATCGTTTCCGCTGAAATCCGCTTCGCAGTAGGCTTCCACATCATTTTCCCCAAATCTGCTTTTAGCGTCCACGTCGAGACGCGAATACTGCCCGGTGAGGCGATACTCGCTCAGCTGCCCCTGTGTAGTGTTGCTGAAGGGTATGGCGCCGAAGTTCGTGGCAATATTGGTCTGCGTGTTGGTGGTGCGGTATATGTTTTCCAAATCCACGAACCCGCCAGGAGTAACTTCTATCCCGCCGATATTAAAGGATCCGAGCGGCCGGTTTCCTTGTCCGTTATCCTGCGGCGGCGGTTGAATCGCCGCACTCGCGCCGTTGTAACTGCTCACGGACCGGGAGTCGGGCAGAGTCAGAGCCGCATTGATCACTTGCGGTGCCTCGGCTGGGGCGCTGACCGAGGCGGGCTGTCCAGCGCCCAATTGCTGCCTCAGCGCTTCAATCTCCCGCTGCTGCGAAGTCATTTGCTTCTGCGTTTGTGATAGAGCTTCACGAAGAGCTTTCAGTTCGGCGGCAACGTCGGAGTCGTTCGCCGAGGAATCCGCCTTCTGGGGGCTAACCTGCGCCCACAGGAACCCCGGCATCACCAGCGCCAAGCACAGAACACGTAACACTTTCATAGTCGGCACTCCTTGTCTCGAAACCGGAATTTCCGATTTAGCATCGATAGTCGTTATCGGAGGTTTTTTGTCGCCGACGGCCATCTTTTTCAAATCTTGGGCCGTCGGTTGGGTCCTTCGGTCCTTCAGAATTTACGCCCCAGTCTTAAAGGCAATTCATCCGCCAGACGGCAGCTCGTTCAGGCTGTTGAGAAGCAGTGACTTATCTGCAGGGAGTGGTATTGCGCGCGAATCAGGGTGTCAGCATTTTCGCAGCTGTCCAGATGTTGACGCCTGAGACGGATCGCCTGCAGTGGACAACGATGTTCTTCAGGCGCGGCCAAGGTCCCTCGCACACCTCGTCCGCGGAACGCACCTCAACGACACCATGTCGAGAACTGCGCGGATAGGCTACCGTTGAGGGATGTTCGTTTATAGCAGCGAGGATTGGATCTCGATTCGAGATTGCAGCGTTCGGTGCACAGGGCACTTCTCTGAAATATCAAGTAGCTTCGATCTCTGCTCCGCACTCAGCGGGCCTGCCAATTCCAATTCGCATTCGATGCGATCGAGAAACCCTTCCTTCGTTTCGCATGTGGCGCAATCTTCGGCGTGAATCCTCGCATGCCGCAGGCGTACGACGACGCCCTGCAGCGGCCAATCCTTGCGCCGGGCATACATCCCCACGGTCATGGAAGTGCACGCGCCCAAGGCCGCGAGGAGCAGATCGTAAGGTGTTGGTCCGGAGTTTGTGCCTCCCGCAGCGACCGGTTCGTCCCCGGTCAGATGATGCGGGCCGGCAACGATTTCTTGCGCATAGCTCACACCGTTGCCGCGAACGACCACGCTAGGTTCCGGGATTGATGAACGCGACGAAGCCTGCTCCGGTACCTTCATGAAACCCTCCGAGGTGCTCAGCGGCCAACTTCCATCATAGTCTAGAGCAGGTGCCCACTCATTCCCTGAGATCCGCATACCTAGCTTGAATCAGCCATTGGATGAGCGCAAAAACCATTGCGGTGGATACTCCGAACAGGAGCATGCCGTTGGCGGCCTCGAGAGGTCCGAGGAACCTCCAATGCGGCGTCATGACCAGATCACCATAGCCCAACGTGGTGTAGTTGACCGCGGAGTGGTAGTACGCAGTGCCGAAATAGGGAAATTCTCCGCAGAGCACGAACACCTCGGCCCACAAAGCGATCTCAATCAGGTGCGCCGCAAGCGTAGTCACCATGGCCAGCACGACGATTGGAAAATCGCTCCAGAAGCTCCTGCCGGTGCGGCCCAGTCTTCGCTCACGGCGAAGAAGTCTTAGCGACACGCTCACGGACAGGGCGTGGATTAAGAACGTACATAAGATGACGACTGCGCCAACCGCCAGCGGAAGGAGAATCGGGATGCGAGGAACTTGCGTCATTTTTTGTGCCCGCAGCCAGCCGCGGAATCGCCGCTTTCTCGAATGGCTGTCTATTCAGGAGTGATGCCCATCGCTTCCGTTACTTCGTCGCGGGCCTGAATGTAATCAAGCTGCGACTGGAGCAATGAAGTCTTGGCATCGAACTCCTGTGCGACGGCGTTCTGCGCCTGCGATTGCAGCGCTTCGCCTTTCTGCAGTTGTTGCGCGGCTACGCGGCTGGATTCCGCGCGCAGCGCGTACAATTCTTCAGAGACCTGCACCATTTCCCGTGTGCGTTGCAGTTTGTCGTAAGCGATCTGCAGTCGCAACTCCACGTCCTCGGTGACGCGCGCGAGGTTCTCTTTGGCTTCGGCCACTGCCGCGTCGCTTTCGCGCACCGCCGCGCGCCTCCGCCCGCCATCGAACAGGTCATACGTAAGCTCAACGCCGAACACGCCGAAGTTACGCGCGAGAAAAGGAACTTGGTTCTGGTAATCGTAGCGGGCAAACGCGGTCACGTCTGGCACATAATCGGCTTTGCTCAATTGCAGGCCGGCGGTGGCTTTACGCAGTTCTTCGCGTGCCGCTACGATTTCCGGATGGGATTGTAGCGCGACTTTGATGCATTCCTCGCGCTCGCAAGTGTCATGAACCCCCGGAACGCTGGGATCGAGTTCGAGCTGGGTGGTGAGCGGTAGCCCGGTGACGTCGTCCAGTTGCATGGTGAGGTCCGAGAGCTGCAACTCCGTGGTGAGCAGTTCCTGCTTGGCTTGCAGCGATTGCGCGCGGCTTTCGATCACTTCCTCGTCCAGCGCGCTACCGTATTTCACTTGTTGGGTGCGCTCTCAGCAGGTCTTGCGCGGCTTTGATGCGGGCTTCGGTGGCGCTATGGTGTAATTGCGTGATCAGAACGCGGTAGTAGAGCTCATGAACTTTCAGCGCGACTTCGTTTTCAGTTTCGTGCGCGTTCGCGCGCGTGGCGCCCAACTCCGCGCTCGCGGCGTCATTCTGAGGCTTGACCCTTGTGTAAAGTTGCGTAAGTGGTTGCTCCAGCCCGGTTCTGCTGGTCTCAATCGTCCTCCCGCCCTGACTGATAGTTACCGGCGTGGTAGGAATCGGAGTTCCGGCCGCCGTGCCCAGGCTGCCGGCGGCAATCTGGATGAACTGCGTGTCAGTCAGCTTGAACACACTGCTATCGTTCTTTATCGTGGGAAAGTAACCGCTCTTGGCCACATCCTTCGCGTGCTGCTTCTCCTCCGCCTGAAACCCGGCCATGCGCACCACGTGGTTATGCTTCAACGCAAGCTGCACCGCTTCCTGCAAAGTGAGGTGGCGAGGAGCAGTCGCCGCCTGCTCCTGCGCCCCAGCAAAAGTCAGCGAGCACAGGAATAAATGACCGGTGATTAATAGCTTGCTGCGTGCGTTCATGATTTCGCCTCCTGCGGCGCGGGCGATTTTTCCTGCAAGGCGCTGAGATTGCCGTAGGTCAGCGGTGACTTGCGAAGCATGGCAATGAGCAGCAGAGCGACGACGCTCGCCCAGGCCACCAGGTAGAATCCATCGTTTATGCTCAGCGTGTACGCTTGCAACCGTACTCTGTCGCTCATAAGTCCGACCGCCCGGCCTGCGGCGGCGGGTAGTCCAGAGGATTTTGCATACACTCCCGCAGTGAGCGCCCGCAGGTTGCCGTCGGTGATCCAGTTTCCGCTCTGCACGTGCAAGCCAAGAAGGTTTGAGTGGAGCTTTTCTCGCTGCGCAACGAAGTGGCCCATGTAGACTGCGCCGAGTTCGCCGCCAAACAGCCGTACCGTATGAAAAAACGCTGAAAACGTTAGAATCCACTGCGGCTTCGATAATCCTCCCGAAAAAATCCCTTGCAAGATAATCGTTCCTACCAACCCGACAAACGCGAAGCATTGTCCCAGGCCCATGAGCAATTCTGTGGGGTAATAATTCGACGCTGACCACGCGCTGGTGAGGTCTGCGTTCAAATAACACGCAAGGGCGATGAACACGAAGCCCGAAGCCATCAGCAGACGCGAATCAAATCCCGACAAAAGCAGAAACCCGGCGATAAAGGCGAGGACAAGCAGAGGAAGTGCGCTCCAAATGATTGCCGGACCAATTTGATCGGCCTCGAACCCGTGAAGTCCGAGCGACTGCGGTATCAGGATGATGGTTGCCACCAGAGAAAAACGAAACAAGAACAGCCCAATGCCCAGCAGCATCGTGTTCCACTGGCGCAGATAAGGCATGTCCACCAAAGGATTGGGACCGCGCAGACGCCGCACCGTTGCCGCCACCAGTAGGATTGAGCCTCCGAAGAACAATGCGTTGAACACTCCCGAACGCCACCAGTCGAGCCTTTCCCCTTGATCGAACGCGCCGTACAACATCGCGAATCCCAGGCTGCCATACAGAAAAGCTATAAAACTCGGCGGCGCACCCGACCTCTTTGGCGCAGGAGTCGCGGGTATCCCGAAATAGATGCAGAGCACCATCAACGGTGTGATCACCGCCGAATTCCAGAACATCCAATGCCAGGAAAGATGATCCCGGTACCACCCGTAGAGCGATGGAGCGATGTTTACGGCTCCATCAACGAATGTCGCGTACAGCGCGATCGTGAACGGAAGGAACCGCAGAGGAATATTTCGCAGCGCGAAGGTCAACGTAAGCGGGTAGAACGTGCCCGACGCCAATCCGGCCAAAACGAGAGCCACAATCAGCAAGCTGTAATTGTGAATCAGGGGAAGGAATGCGCAGATCAGCGTAAACGCCGTCGCCGCGTAGAATAAAATTTTCCGCGGCCCCATCAGCGCGCCCACAAAAACGGTAAAAGGGCCGATGAACATCAGGGCCATGTTGTAGGCGCTGCTGATCCAAGCGCCGTCATCATAGCTAATGCCGAGATGGCCCTTGAGATCCGCAAGCCCGAGCGAAATCATGCGGCCGGTGAGCGTGACAATTCCGGCGCCCATGATCACTCCCAGGATTCCGAGTAACGGACTCTTGGAGAGTTCCGAGGGCGCGGCTTTCGCAAGAACTCCCGCAATTTGTTCCGGTGGTGGTAAACGTACCGCCGAGGTTGCAGCAGCCATCGTGCGCTCCACTCAGTTTTTCGTGCGCACGGTGGCGATGACGGATAGGCCCGGACGCAAGGTGCTCGCAACGCTGGGATCATCGAGCGCGATCTTGACGGGGATTCTCTGCACCACTTTCGTGTAATTCCCGGTGGCGTTGTCGGGCGGCAGCAGCGCGAATTGCGATCCGCTGGCAGGGGCGATCTCCAGCACTTTGCCGTGAATCACTTTGCCTGGGTACTCGTCCACCGCGATCTCGACCGGGTCGCCGACCTTCATGTTGGTGAGCTGCGTCTCGCGATAATTCGCCTGCACCCATTTAATCTTGCTGACGAACGAAATTACTTGCGTACCTGGAGAGACCAACTGCCCGGGCCGCACTTGCCTTTCGCCCACCGTGCCGTCTCCGGGCGCCTCGATCGTCGTATAGCCTAGGTTTACCTGTGCAACGGTGAGCGCTGCCTCCTTCGCGTGAAGATCGGCCACGAGCTGTGCATCTTGCGATTCCAGGACTGCCTTGGCGCGGCGTTCAGCCTCCGCCGACAACTCATTGCTGCGCAGTTGAGTTTTCGCCTCCTCCAGGTCAGCCTGGCGGCTCGCCAGCTGCGCCGCAAACCGCTCCTGGTCGGCCACCGCCTGTTCAACTTTCTGCTGCGTGGCTGACTTTGTCTGCAGTAGCGCTTCTTGCCGGGCGCGTTCAGCCGTCGAGCGCACCACCTCCGCTTGCGCGGCATCAATGCCGGCCTGCGCGGCTGTGATCTGAGCGTGTGCCTGATCGATTCCCGCTAGAGCCTTATCGATCTTCGCGTCTTGCAGCTCGCGCTGCCGCCGATTATTTTCGATAGCAGCCTTGCCCGCTTCCACCGCCGCAATTGCCTGTGCCACTTGCGCCTTGTAATCGTCATCATCCAAAGCAACGATCAAGTCTCCTTGGCGGACGTCCTGGAAGTCGGAGACTTTCACATCGCGCACGAGGCCGGCAACCTTGGTGCTGAGCGGCGTCAAATCGCCTCGGACGTAAGCATCATCCGTCACTTGCTCGATTCGGCCTCCCTCCCACGCATTCCAGTTCCGGGTGATCGTCCACACCACCGCAACCGCCAGCAACACCACCAGCAGAGGAGTGCCGAACGTCTGCCACTTCGGTCTAGGCTTAGTTTGCGCAGCAACGTGCTCAGGTCCAGACGCTGGGACAGGAGCCGGCGTACTTGCGGCCGCCATACTTGATAGACCTCCTCATAGGTCGGGCCCACACTAGATGCAATTCGAGCCCCAATTTGCCCGCAGTTGGATCTGCCTGAAAAGCCTCAGCTTGATAATCCTGAGGGTATATACATCCGGCAAGGGAGTGTCAATATGTTGTCGCCTGCGCAGATGTTGTCGGTCCCGCGAACGCGCAATTTTTGCGCCGAACATGGTGCGGTACCGTACGCGACCAGCTACGCGGCATACGCGCGCGAGTGTCGCGAAGCCTGATGCGAAAAGAACTAAAGTGTGAATATAATGCGCGCCATGCCCTCTCCACGACGAGAATCCGA
>Ga0210401_10005690_pt1 | contig 12799 bp, 7 predicted proteins | sample IncBWH32MmetaG_FD_150866 | JGI IMG/M metagenome (GOLD analysis project Ga0210401, IMG submission 150866) | Forest soil microbial communities from Barre Woods Harvard Forest LTER site, Petersham, Massachusetts, United States - Inc-BW-H-32-M | ecosystem: Environmental > Terrestrial > Soil >... | reverse complement strand
TATAGCAGCGATCAATCGTGATGTCGTGCGGAAGCTCCGACAAAGAACTAGCACTTTTTCCTGTTGCCGGATCCTCTCCCAAATCCACCAATCCGTACTGTTCATCTTCTAGAGTAGAAAATGTTGTCGTAATTTCTACCCCAACGAAGCGATAGTGACTGGCGCCAAATCGAGCAGCAATCGCCGGGGCTGAGTTAGGAGTGACAATTTTCGGCAGCACATGCGAATAGATCGGCGTAACCCTCGTGCCCGCAGCAGGCAGGCTAGAGTCCGGTGCTGTCGTCCGAACAACGACCCAGCCATCGCAGCTCTTGACGGGAAGCACGAAATTGCCGGTGAACGTTGCGCTTTCAGCCAGCTGAATGGTGTCTCTACAGCTCGCAGCATTTAGCGCGCCCTGGAAATCTCCACCTACCGGAACACTAATCGTTAAGCCGGTCTGTGTGGGAATATCCGTATCGATGTAGGATCGTGGCAGTTCTGGGGCCGTGGACGATTCCAATGCAGAGGCCGGCGCAGTCGGCGTTGGAGTCGGAGCTGGGGTTGGAGTCGGCGGAGCCGCAGGTGTAGACGACGCAGAAGAGCTGATGTGAAGCGCGCTGAGGGCGGTCGAAGATGAGCTTGCCACCTGGACCGAAAAGGAGAACTGTCCCGTTTGGGTTGGAGTGCCAGAAATCACTCCTGAGGAAGCTGCTAAGCTCAGACCTCCGGGTAGTTGGCCAGAGGCCACCTTCCATGTATATGGCGCGATGCCACCCTGGGCATCTAGAGCTACCGAGTACGGCGCCCTGACTAACGCCGCCGGAACGCTCGTGGTCAGGATCCTCAGCGCCGCAGGCGTGACGACGAAATTTATGGCATTTTTAGATTGAGTGGTCGATGTCGACCGCGCACCGTCAAAACTGTTCATAGCGACAGAAATCTGTAGTGTTCTCGGCTGAGCGAGGTCCGCGCTCGTAAGAACAGATGCCAGCTGACCACTATTCAAATAGGTCGTGACCCGAGGGGTTCCATTCACGAGAACAGTTGCGTTGTCGCTGGAGTCCGCTGCGGAGACTAGGATCTTCGCTTCCTGAGAGCCCGCCACTGCACTGGCCGGCGAAACGCCGGTAATCGTAGGAACTCCTCTCGGCGCTGAAGCGCCCGCGCAACCGACGATCATTGCCGCGGTCAAGAGTGTGGAAAAAGCCAGACAGATTCGATACATGAGTTCCCCCAACCTTACTTACACACCGCGGGAAGCTATGCGATTCGGTTCGGATTGCATGAGCCCACGAAAAAAACTTTGTATCACATCCGTAAGATCTCGTAACCGAACTGGGGCAACTATAGTGTGTTGACGGTGTGGAAATCGGCTGGTGAGAAGGCCAGTATCAGGACAGTGCCCGATCGCACTCACCCACAATAAAATCTCATCCTCGAGATCAATAGATCTTGCGACAAAACCGCCGTATGCGCTGTTGCTAAGGTAGAATTAAATTAAGTCCAGCTATAACAATAACTTGCAAAATATGATAAGATTGGAGACCTTGTCTGCCTCCAGGCTCGGATCGCGGGACTTGCGCTGGCGTTGTAGGAAATCAGATTCTTCCGTCGGTAACCTAGGCCGATAATCTCAATCTAAAGCAAGAGAATGGCGAGCCTCAGGAACCGTTAAGCGATTCAGGGTCGCGATCGATAAAGATACGGTGCCAAATTTCCAAATTGAGCAGCCGCCAAAGTTTGTCCGAATGGTCACGAAGCTTTGTCCGATGCTCAACCAACAATCGCTTCACACTCTCCGATTTGAAAAGGCCCCGGTTCACGCTGCGCTCCTCAAGAAGAAGATCTTTCACATTATCGACTTGCGGGCCCGAAAGCCATTGGGAGTACGGGGTTGGAAATCCCAATTTTTGTCGATTCAGGATCGAGTTCGGCAAAGACTTCTTCATAACAGCTTTTAGAATCCTTTTACCGGTCAGTCCGCGAGTCTTGAGAGGAGCAGGTATATTCAGCGCAAATTCAACCAGAACATGGTCCAAAAATGGGACACGACTCTCTACCGAGGCCGCCATGCTCATCTGGTCCTGCTTCATGCAGAGTTCAACGAGATAAGTCTTGATGTCGGTGTAGAGGAGACGTTCCAGAAGCGAACCTGAGGACTTTTCCCAAAACTTCAGTACGTCGCCGTACTCCTGACCAGGTGCCGGGCGTATCTCATCTGCGAGTAGGCTAGCTTGCTCAGCTTCCGAGAACGCAGCGTAAAAATTGTCAAAATAGAAGGCAGCCCACGAAGCGCCATCCCGCGCCAAGAACGTGTGGCGCAACTTCTTCTTCATTTTCGAAGGCAACCAGTTCGAATCCGCTGCCGCGTCTCGAAGAAAACGCCGCATTCCGCTCGGTACCACACCACGATAGCCGCGGTCCAACCGGGCATTCCAAAGCGTGAATGGATACCGAGTGTAGCCCGCCAGCGTTTCATCGCTGCCCTCGCCGGTGAGAACGACCTTAACGCGTTCCCGCGCAAGCCGAGCAACAAAATAAAGCGAGACACTCGATGGCCAGACCAACGGTTCGTCTTCGTGCCATATTAGTTTCGGCAACACATCGAAGAAGTCTTTTCGGCTGATGCGCACTTCGTGGTGGCTTGAGCCTATGTGGTCGGCCATCAGCCGCGCATACGGAAGCTCGCTGTAAGCTTCCTCGGTGTAGCCAACCGAGAACGTTTCGATCGGAGCCTGTCTCAGATCGCTCATCAGAGCAGCTATCGCGCTTGAATCAATTCCGCCGCTCAAGAACACCCCGAGCGGCACGTCACTCATCAGGTGGCTCTGCACCGATTGCTTCAGTAAGTCTCGATAGCCCTCAACATAGTAAGAAGCCGGTCGGGATTCAGAGCTCCGCTCCTTGGGCGCATCCCAATACTGGCGAATCTTCAACGTACCGCCTGCTTCGAGCACAGCGGTATGACCCGGGGCAAGTTTTTGGATCCCATCAAACAGAGTTCGAGTCCCTGAGAGGTAACCGAAGGCAAGGAATTCCGGTAGAGCTGCCCGATTAAGTTCCGCAGTTGCGCTCGGATGAGCCAGCAGGGCCTTGATTTCAGACGCAAACAGGAAAGTCTGCTGAGACTGCCGATAATAAAGCGGTTTGATCCCGAGGCGGTCACGTGCCAGGAACAGTCGCCGTTTGTTTGAATCCCAAAGTGCGAAGGCGAACATCCCGCGAAGATGCAAAACGCATTCTTCCCCATACTCTTCGTAGAGATGGACTATGGTCTCTGTGTCGCTTTTACTTCGGAATCGATGACCATTCGCTTCCAACCGAGCTTTCAGTTCAAGATGGTTGTAAATCTCGCCGTTGTACACGAGCCAGATGGTTTGGTTTTCGTTTGTGACAGGCTGTTTGCCGGTGTGCACGTCTATAATGCTCAGGCGCCGCATCGCCAAACCAATATTTCCCGCCGCGTAGGAACCCTCCTCGTCAGGGCCTCGGTGGACGATTTGCTGATTCATGGCCTTTAGCGTCGCGATGTCGACGTGCAGCGACCGATCGTGGTGAAACACTCCGCAGATTCCGCACATGGCTACCCACTTCCTCGCGACCAATCTGGTCCAGAAATCGTCTGCTTCGCGACTGGTGACGCACTCACCCGGGCACAGTGCTCAGTTTCCGGGTCCGAGCACCATACGTTAGGCTCATCAGTTGAGCCGAGCCATTCATAGTGGGCCACGACTTTTTGACTGTCGAAGAGTCGGCAACCGCTGGTTTCCGCAAAGCTACCGTCACAGACGACTAAATGAACCATTTCATTGTTTCGATCAGCGCGGCTATAGAGAAAACGGGCGTCGCTCGACCAACCCTGCCACCCCCACGGTTCCCTGGATGTGGCGAAAAAGAAGAAATGACTGTTACCTGACTCTTCGAATCGGTATCCAACCACAGCAGCGCAATTCCCCTTTCTGTCAGCTGAGGGTAACGCAGCAAGGTGGGCTGCGGACGCTCGGCCCGGAAAGAGCACAGTTGCGGACTCAAAAGGGGCATCAGTGACCGTACTGAACTCGAGCACGGAGATTTCCGTCTTTACTCCGTAAGCATGAGAATACCAACCTCGGCGAATATTTCCGGAACCGTTTTCGCTGTCCGTTGCGAATAGAGCGAGCGAGCGCGAGGCGTCCACGCCGCCTTCGACAAGAAAGCAACCCGCAGTCTCCTCTTTCCAAACCAGACCAGGCGCCAAATGCCAATACGTTTCAAACAGATGGCGACCTTCGCCCTCAACCACATCACGAACAAACCAGAGCTGATCCTTCAAATGTATTACCCAACGGCGATGCGTCACGGGCGAGGCTAGACGTCGGTATCCGGAGTGCTCGGCAGCCAGAACATCGACGGTGTGTCCTTTGATCCAATGCTGCACCCGAACAGAGGGTAGAGAAAGCCAGGAGAAGGAATCGCCAGCCTCGGCTTGATCACGGCCGTCGATTCGCAGAGTGTTATGCGCGGCGGTACCGCGAAAGTCGTTGCGCTCGCCGCTCTCAGAGACGTACCGATATGTGCCCGGATCGGTCAGGCACTCTTGCTCGTTGAGAGACAAATTCAAACTAAGCAAGTCGCAATGGCTGTGTCCGGCTCGAAGCGCCCCCATCGGACCCGCACGCGCAACCAAACGCATCCGAGGCGTGTTGGAAGCCATCACGTAGAACCCGCTGGACTCAAAACCGCGCGATGCAAGCTTGGGATTGACTATCGGCAGTTTGACGAACGTCGCCGCTCCGTCGGCCCCGAGCAGCCACAAGGTTTCTTCTCGAAGTCCTGCGGAGACGGCTTTAAAATCAGCGCGTCCGAATAGGGCTGCGGCCGTAGACAGTGGATCGCCCATATGAGCGGCGCCGCAGCGCCTAGGATCAAATACTCGGCCTCCGTCGTCATCACCGATGCGAGGAGGCGTTCCGGCCTGGCCGAGAATAGAGAGCGCCTCCGCCATCTGTTCAATCTTGTGATCGAAGCCACTGGGAATCGGTCGCCCGTTGCGCTTCGCAAGGATCCGAGCGTGCAAAAACAGATCCAGTGCATAAACGTGGTAGTAGACGGATTGTTCGAAGTAGACTCCATCTGCCTGGACTTGTCGCTCGGCTTCTTTCACCAGGATGTCCCAACCGATCGCTTCCCATTCAGATGCCGACCGAATTTCCGGACAAAGCGTGCCCACAAAGAAAAGGGCTACCGCTTCGCCAATTAGATGAGTGTTTGGCGAAAAATATGTCGAGAGATATTGGGAAATATGCCGAGCGTTTTGCGCAAGTCCAACGAGTAGGTCCGATGGAAAGTCCGCAGGGAGCACTGCGCAATCCTTAAGCAGTTGGCGCACCCAAAGCCAGGAGAGTGTGCGAAAGGCCACTTCCAGGCTACTCGACCAGTTGATCCCGATCGCATAAGGGTTTTCTTTGTTCCATTCATACCACTGAGTGCACAACTCCTGAACATACCGCTGCTCGCCGGTTAGGCAGTAGGCTTTGGCTAAAGTGACCAGATGTTGATGACGGTTCAGTTCCCAAATTACTTTGTGATCCCCCACCTCGACGAAATTCAAATACGGAACTTTGAACCAGATTTTGCGAGGAGCGCGCTTTCCGCTGACGAGGTCCAAGTGCCAGTCGATCACTGGGCCGTAGTCGAGGTTTTCATAACCAAGGAGAGCAAACCGATGCAGGCAGATTTGATCTGCCTGTTCCTGAATCAGCGCAACCTGCTCCGGCACGAGCTTTCGCAGCAGTGCACAGAGGGGCCGTATCTCTGACGGATCAAAAAAGAACCGCGACGCCTGGATAGACACCGGAGCCCCGTCTCGAAGGGCCTTTCGCAAATCGGGGGATATCATGTAATCCCAACGCTTCATAAAACCTTGTCGAGCGCGCGTCAGGATTTCGGGTCCGCTCATTCCTGTGAGGCGAGGCAACCATTTGTTTCGTGACATGTATGAAGGCAAATGAGGACAGTATACCGTACGAAAGAGAGGGCTGCGCCTCCTCCCGTGGATCAATAAGGGGTTAGATACGCAGGGTCTTCCTGAAAGGTCATCGGTTCCTCGTTTCGCGTCACCCGATAGGGTGCCAATGCAAAGTCGCGCGATACGCACGGTCCCTGTCGGCGACGGGGTTGCGTGTCAGGCAAAGGGAGGAAGGTCGCGGTCAAAACTGCATGATTTTTAGTTTATAGTCGTAAGGAGCCCATTCAATAGGAAACAAAGAACGAGTTTGGGTCGACATGCGCCCGGACCGACACTGAGAGGCTCTATGAAAAGAAATGTAAGTGTCTTCGGACTGGGATACGTCGGGTCGGTAACCGCTGCTTGCTTGGCTCACCGAGGGCACCATGTAGTGGGGGTAGACTCAAACGTCGCGAAAACAGAATCCCTCGAATCCGGCCGCAGTCCGATTATCGAGAAAGGCTTGGATGACTTAATCGCGACGGCACGCAGAGATTCTCGTCTCCGTGCGACCACTGACGCTGCTGCAGCAATCCTCGAGTCGGAAATCTCTTTGATCTGTGTGGGCACTCCCAGCCAGCCAAACGGGAAGCTGGATCTTACGCACATCAGGAACGTCTGCCGAGAAATCGGGCAAGTGCTACGGCAGAGTAATAAATTTCATTGGGTGGTATTGCGCAGCACGGTTCTACCCGGCACGACCGCAAACGTTGTGGTTCCCATTCTGGAGGAGGCCGCCGGAAAACACGCTGGCGTGGATTTCGCGGTATGTTACAACCCGGAGTTCATTCGCGAAGGAACAGCCGTGGCCGATTTTTTTGAGCCCCCCTTCACTGTTTTGGGAGCTTCCAACAAGTCTCATCTTCAGCCGTTGCGTGATGTCTACGAAGGCGTGAACAGTCGCGTGTTTGAAACCTCCTTAGCCGGAGCCGAAATGGTCAAATACGCCTGCAATGCGTTTCACGCCGTCAAAGTAGGCTTTGCGAATGAGTTGGGCACTCTCTGCAAAGCCTTCGGAGTCGATGCCCAATCCGTCAGCGAGATTTTCACATCTGACACGCGACTCAACATCTCCACCGCATATTTATCTCCTGGCTTCGCCTTTGGCGGATCGTGCTTACCAAAGGACTTGCGTGCTCTCACCTACGGCGCGAAAGAACTCGATATTCAACTACCGCTCCTTGCAAGCATCTTGCCTAGCAATACACAACATATTGAGCGGGCCGTCGAGTCCGTATTGCGGACGAAGGTGCGCAAAATTGGCGTTCTTGGTCTCAGCTTTAAGGCTGGTACCGATGATCTTCGAGAGAGTCCGCTCGTGCAGCTGATAAAACGACTTTTGGGGGAGGGTCTCGAGATTCGGATCTGGGATAGAGAGGTTTCGCTGGGCAACTTGATAGGTTCGAACCGGCAGTACATCCAGGAAGTCATCCCGCACATCGGATCTCTCTTGCGCCCGACGCTGGAAGAAGTCGTTCAAACGACCGACGTGGTGCTGATTGGTACTAAGGCAATCGATCAACAAGAGCTTCAAGGCTTGCTACGAGCCGACCAGACCGTCATTGACCTTGTAAATCTCAACTCCTCCCAGCGGCCGCGAGGCTCGTTTGTTTATGAAGGAATATGCTGGTGACAGGAACAAGCGTTGAAGATCCTCTGGGTTAAAGCTGGCGGACTGTATCCTCCGAATATCGGAGGCAGGATTCGCAGCTATCACATTCTAAAGGCGTTGGCGCGACGACATAGCATCACGTTGTTCACGTTCTACGCCGCAACCAAGGACGACCAGCATAACGTCTTGGAACGTGAATTCAGTCGAGTCGTGCTCATGCCGTTGGCGATTCCCGCCGGCAGAACCTTTCGCGAGGCCCTCAGCTATGCTCGTTATTTGTCTTCGCCATTTCCATACACCGTCTCTAAGTTCTGCAAGCCGGAGGTTGCCCGGCGGCTCCTGCAGCTGGTTGGAGAAACTCAGCCGGACGTGATCGTCTGCGATTTTGTGATTGCCGCTCGATCGATCCCCTGGGGTATACCGATCCCCAAGATTTTGTTTACCCATAATGTAGAAGCCGCAATTTGGAAGCATCACTACAAGGTCGCAGGTAACCCGCTTTGGAAGCTGCTCTCCTGGCGCGAGTATCGGGCCATGGATCGCTTCGAACGCGACTGTCTCAAAAGGGCGGACCACGTGCTCACCGTGTCAGACCATGACCGGAATGTTTTCGCCGGCATGATCGATCCCTCGCGGATCACGGTGATACCCACGGGGGTTGACATCGACTACTTTCGACCGTCACCCAACCAGGAAGAACCCGCAACCCTCGTTTTTTCCGGCGCCATGGACTGGATGCCAAATGAAGATGCGATCGTTTATTTTGTAAAACGAATCCTGCCTCTAATTCGGAAACAAATCCCAAATGCGTCAGTTTGCGTGGTTGGGCGCAATCCTTCTCGCGCGCTTCTTGAATTGGCCGCCAACCATCGAGGCATAGAGATCACCGGTATAGTGGATGACGTTCGACCATTCGTGCATCGTGCGGCACTCTACGTTGTTCCGCTTCGGATCGGAGGCGGAACGCGCCTCAAGATCTTTGAAGCGATGGCTATGGGCAAAGCTGTAATTTCCACAACCATTGGTGCAGAGGGACTCCCCGTGCACGCAGGGCAAGACATACTGATCGCGGACGATCCTGGAGAATTTGCGGGCCAGAGCATCCAACTCTTGCGAGCTCCCACACGGCGGGCAGAACTTGGCCGAACGGCACGAGAACTTGTCGAGCGGACCTATAGTTGGGATGCAGTCGTGCAGCCATTCGAAAGAGTTTTAAACATGCTAGCCGAAAGAGAAGAAAAGCTAGTCAGTTCCTAAGAAGGACAAGCACCATAAGTTCGCCCGTGATCGCGGCAATTGGAAATGTTCCGTTTAATTCATTTCTCACGAGTGGCATGGTTACGCTCTCGCATTCTTTGCGTGCGTTCCGACATTCTCGCAATGTGTCTCGATTCCTTTACACAATGGGACTTAAGAGCAATCTTCTTTACGGCCAGCATGACCGTAAATTATGCGGGACGCAGTAAGACTACTAAAACGGTCTCAGAGATGTTGCCACGGAGGGGTGGTGGTTGACTCATCAGTTTCGACGCTCTTGCGTTAGTAGTGTCATCGAAGTACCAAAAGCTGATTGCCTCCCATTGGTGTAGTACGTGTTGAAACCAGCCGTGAATCCCTCTTTGATTAGGTCTTGATACCGTTGCGCCTCTTGAGGGACGTGAGGGCGGTACAGAAGGACGATTTGTTTGCCAAGGATTGAGTAGTCGGTTGGTAGCGGTTGCACACAGTCGGCTCTGCAGTAGAAGTTAACGGTCACCGCAATGCCATCGGGCCAAGTCGTGTACACCTTGCGTCCATTGTCTACCTGCAATCGCACAGCACTCGCTATCGTCTCATAGGGATACCGGCTAGGCCCGTGGGCAATCGCAGTAAATGTTGGGATGAATGCAAAAGTCAACAAAACTGAGCTTCCCGTTGCGAACAATAGACGATAATGTCGCTCGAAGTGCCGAGCTATGGTCTCCAATCCGTAGCAGCTGAACAGACAAAGCGCGATGATCGAAGGCAGAAGGTGCCTAAGTCCGAACAGTGGGTAATTAAAGGGCTTCAGCGACAATATGAACAACGCGAGAGGCGGCAAGATTGAGACTAGCGCAAGCGCAACGATGATGGGGGCGTCACGCAGCGACTGCCGGCGCGACAGTTGGATTAGTGCTGTGACTGAAAGCATAGCGACCAAGCAGAAGGCGAGAGTAGTGGCACCCTTGAATTCCATAATCCCAAGGGAGGATGCCCAAATTCCCTTTAAGTCATAGAGAGATGGGTGTCCCTGCCAATCAAGGTTTTCACCCACTCCGTGCCTCGCTCGGTAGACTCCAGCGAGTGTGATGATCCATGGTACAAACGCCATCGCCGCGGTTACTGAGGCAAGCGTCACGAAAATCTTTGTCCTTTTCGGTACATTGCAGACCAGAATTGCGACAATCACCGCTAAGACGTATAAGGCTGCCACATAGTGCGTGTATAGAAGCAGCACCATGAGTGAACATCCTACGACCGATGACAGAATTTGGTCTCCTTCTCTGGTAATGGCGGAAACCCAGAAAACTAGAAGCATCACTAAAAAGGTATAAAAAGCGTAGGATCGCGCTTGCTGGCTGTAAAAGATATGATATTCGTTGACTGCAAGCATTGCGGCGGCAAGAACACCAGCATGTCGGACTCCGGGCAATGTCGTACCAACAGCCATGACGAGCGGTAGTGTCGCTACCCCAAACACAAGCGACCACAACCGAATACCCAGTATGCTTGCGCCCCAGACCGTCGTGCCGGCCTTCAACAGAAGATAGTAAAACGGTGGATGCACTAGGTCATTGCGAACAACGTCCAAACCAGAGTGAATTGGAAGCAGAGCGATACTGCGGGAGAACAGCTCATCGCCATCAACAGATTCGCGACTCAGAGTGATGAATCTAGCAGCCGCTCCCAAAATCACAATAAAAAGCAACACTACCAGCGCCCGGCGTGACATGTGTTTGTCCGTATGAAGCGCTAATGAGAGCGGTTGGGACTCGGGCTTAGCTACAGTTTGACGCATTTGGATCACCGGTCGGTCGCTTAAGCAAAGCTTTGTTAGATTTCGCGCAGACCAATGAGCTTACGGTAAAGGTGCGCCCATTGCGTCCGTACAATTCCCCATTGATAGCGACGCGATTCCTCGTGAGCGTTTAGGGCTATCTGTAGAGCAAATTCCGGATCTTGCACCAAGCGTATTACGTTCTCCGCCAACGCTCGCCAATCTCCGGGCTCACATAGCAATCCCGTCCGTTCATGTTCTACGACATATCGAATACCTTCCGGCGCCGTCGTGGCCACAGGGGTTCCTGAGGCAAAAGCTTCTAAAATCGATACGGGCATATTGTCCAGCCAAGAGGCGTTTATAAAGATGTCATTTTGGTCGTAATATTGCGCAATGCTGGAGTGCGCTATCGGACCAGCGAATTCAACATCCTTGAGTTCAAGAGTTCGAACCAGATCGCGAATTTGCCTCTCGACCGGGCCTTTGCCGACAAGGCATAGTCGGGATTCCGGGTACGTCTTCTTCAACAGGTCGAACGCACGCACGACGACGTCAACGCTGTAATACGGGTGAAATCCTCGCGTGCAGACCAAGCGCGGGACCAGGGCTTGGCGCGGACGGTAACGAAATTGGGATTGGTCAACAACGTTAGGGATGACTTGAACTTTCAAATTGAATTCTCGGAAAACATTTGACAGGTACTGCGAAGGAACCACGATTTGATCCGCATGCATCAGAATACGCCTAGCGACGGTGGAACGCCGAAGGTGATCTCTGGCCTCTCCGCTGTGGTAATGAAACAGCGTCTTCTTGCCGCGGATCCGCGCGATTAGCCAAGCGGGAGCGGGCGCCAGAAGGAAAGAAGAATAAGATGCCGAAAAAATGTGGATTACGTCGACATCCTTTGTGCCATTCCACAGTGCAGCGAGGTAAAACGGCGCGCGCGCGATGGTCCGCATCACAGGAATTCGTTGGATCCAGCGAAGCCATACAGGCATGAGGGGATCGATAGGAATGAATTGGACGGCAAATTCCGGGTCGTTCAGCCAATGGCGAACGAGCAAATCGGCCTGGACACCCTGCCCTCCAATCCATCGAGGCGATGCCGCAACAATTGCCACTCTCATCTGTTCGGTCCGCCGTTGTACCGTTCGCTGCTTCGAATCCACTATTCGCCAACGAGAAGACATCGAAGCAGCAGTTTTCATAGGGGACTCGGCTGCGGATCCGCAACGATTCTTCACCCCGCTGTGCGTCTTCTAGCGTAACGGAGGTCGCGTTCGCGTGGCCGAGCTTCGAAATACAGTCCGTCCAACTCCGTGAGCAATCGATCGAAGCCAAATTGTGCACACGCTCGATCTCGTGCGGACCGTGCGATTTGCTTTGCAAAATCACCATTTTCGAGAATATGCATGATCGCCAGGGCAAGGGCATGCGGCTCTTTCGGCGCAACAAGTAACCCGTTCACTCCGTCTTCGATTATCTCCGGCGTTCCCCCGACACGCGTTGCCACGACAGGGAGTCCGGAAGCCATGGCCTCAAGGACTGAATTCGGCAACCCCTCGGCCCAGGAGGGCAAGACGAATAGATCGCAACAGGCCAAAATACCCGGCACGTCCTTCCTTCGACCGAGAAACAGAACCGTGTCGCTCAATCCCAGCTCCTGGGTCATGGCTTCCAGGCGACTACGTTCCGCTCCATCGCCGATAAGTAGGAACTTAGCATCGTTGAATTCTCGAGAAACCTCTGCTGCTGCACGAATCAGATCTGCGTGACCCTTGGTTTCTACGTTCATGTTGGCGACGACAGCAATCAGTTGGCTCTGCGCTGCCAAGTGAGGAAACAGCCCTTGCCTATCTGCACGAACCGACGCGAATCGTTCGAGGTCTACGCCGTTTCGAACGACCCGTATTAGCTTCGGATCAAAGCCGTCCTTCTCAACCAGGAAATCACGAACAGCTTGTGAATTGGCGATCACATAGCTCGAACGATTCTGGACGTGTCGGAGGAATGCTCGGCGGCGCGGTGTGTACCACCACCAATGCGAGAGATCGCGACGACAGGAGAGGATGACGGGAACTCGGGTAATCCATGCCACGGGCACAGCTAGAAGTGTGGAGTAAAGATCGTGGGTCTGAACGACATTAAACCGATTCTTGGCGAAAAACCGTGCTAGCCGAAGCAATTGATAGACCCCCCC
>Ga0210401_10005687_pt1 | contig 12804 bp, 16 predicted proteins | sample IncBWH32MmetaG_FD_150866 | JGI IMG/M metagenome (GOLD analysis project Ga0210401, IMG submission 150866) | Forest soil microbial communities from Barre Woods Harvard Forest LTER site, Petersham, Massachusetts, United States - Inc-BW-H-32-M | ecosystem: Environmental > Terrestrial > Soil >... | reverse complement strand
ATCACGATCTCATCTCTTTGTTTGGGCATGATCTCATCGGAAAACCGGTTCCCACTTTTCCGGATCATGCTTTAGACTATCATTATGCGCGCAAAAGCTGCTTCCACAAACACCCCTGACGGGCTGGCGGGCCCCCGGGCGCGGACTTTTTCGGTGGATGGACAGGTCCTGACCGCCTCAAAGCCGGTTCCCGGCCTCTATCTAGTGGCAACGCCAATCGGCAATCTCGGCGACATCACGCTGCGCGCGCTGGAGACACTGGCCGGCGTCGACATCATCGCCTGCGAAGACACCAGAATCACCCGGCGGCTGACCGAGCGTTATGCGATCGAAGCCGCGTTAAAGCCCTATCACGAGCACAACGCCGCACTGGCGCGGCCGAAGATCCTTGAACGGCTGGCGCAAGGAGCATCGATTGCGCTCGTCTCCGACGCCGGAACGCCTTTGATTTCCGACCCCGGCTTCAAGCTGGTGCGCGAGGTTTGCGCGGCGGGCCATCGGGTGGTCGCGCTGCCCGGACCCTCCTCGGTGCTGGCGGCGCTATCGGTGGCGGCGCTGCCGACGGACCGCTTCTTCTTCGAGGGATTTCTGCCGCCGAAGGCTGCTGCGCGCCGGGCGCGACTGCTCGAGCTTTCGCGCATCGATGCAACGCTCGTGATGTTCGAATCCGGAAACCGCGTGCAGGAGACGCTGGCCGAGCTTGCTCATATCATGGGCGCGCGCGATGCCGCGATCTGCCGCGAGATGACCAAGCTGCATGAGGACATCAGCCGCGCGCCGCTCACCGAACTGGCGCGAAGTGCCGCTTCGCTCGAGACGCGCGGTGAATTCGTGCTGGTGGTTGCGCCCGCAACCGCCGGCGCCCAAGCCATGAGCGAGGATGCGCTCGACGATCTCCTGCGCGAGAGGCTCAAGCGCGACAGCGTCAAGGACGCGGTTGCCCATGCGGTCGAGCTTTCGGGGCGTCCGCGTCGCGAAATCTATGCCCGTGCGCTCGAGCTTGCGAAGCAAGACGGGGAGCAACCAAGCAGGCCGATGAGGGCAAGGGGCGCGCATGACGAAGCCTGACGCCAAGGCCGACGGCCCTGCCCGGTCCGAAGGTCCAAAAAAATCCGCCGCGCCGGAACGCGTCGCCGCGTTCCGGACCGGACTTTCGGCGGAGGCGCGCGCTGCCGCATATCTCCTCGCCAAGGGCTATCGCATCCTGGCCAAGCGGTTTCGCACGCCTTACGGCGAGATCGACATCGTGGCGCGGCGGCGCAATCTCCTGGCCTTCATCGAGGTCAAGGCCCGCGCCAGCCTCGATGAGGCGGCCTACGCGGTGACGCCGCGCCAGCAGGCGCGCATTATCGCCGCAGCGCAAGCCTGGCTGATGGCGCATCCCGAACATGCCGAATATGATCTGCGTTTTGACGCCATGCTGATTGCGCCGCGGCGCCTGCCGCGCCATCTGTTAGCGGCATTCGATGCCAGCCCCTAGAAACCTTAAGCCCCGAACCAGTCAGCGGACCCCGCCCATGAAATTGAATGTCGCCGTCCAGATGGACCCCATCGCGCGCATCAACATCCGCGGCGATTCGACCTTCGCGCTGCTGCTGGAGGCGCAGAAACGCGGCCACGGGCTGTCGTATTACACGCCGGACATGCTTTCGCTGAACGGCGGGGAGCTGGTGGCGCCGGTGCAACTCCTCACGGTGCGCGACGAGGCGGCCGATCATTTCACCCTCGGCGAGCCCCGCCGCGAACCGCTCACCGCCTTCGACGTGATCCTGCTGCGGCAGGACCCGCCGTTCGATCTCGCCTACATCACCTCGACCCATCTGCTCGAACGGCTGCATCCAAAAACGCTGGTGGTGAACGACCCCGCCAGCGTGCGCAACGCGCCGGAAAAGCTGTTTGTGATGGATTTTCCGCATCTGATGCCGCCGACGCTGATCTCGCGCGACCTCGACGAGATCAACGCCTTCCGCGACGAGCACGGCGCCGTGGTGATGAAGCCGCTGCACGGCCATGGCGGTGCTGCGGTGTTTCGCGTCATGCCGCAGGACATGAATTTCGGCTCGCTGTTCGATATGTTTTCGGTCACGTTCAAAGAGCCCTGGGTGATCCAGCGCTTTCTCCCCGAGGTCAAGCATGGCGACAAGCGCATCATCCTGGTCGACGGCGAATTCGCCGGCGCCGTCAACCGCGTGCCGGCGGCGGATGATTTGCGCTCCAACATGGTGCGGGGCGGTGCTGCGAAAGCCACCGACCTCACCGACCGCGAGCGCGAAATCTGCGCTGGCCTCGGGCCGGCTTTACGCCAACGCGGATTGCTGTTCGTCGGCATCGACGTCATCGACGGCAACCTCACCGAGATCAACGTGACCTCGCCGACGGGCATCCGCGCCATCGCCCGCCTCGGCGGCCCCGACATCGCCGCGATGATCTGGGACGCGATCGAGCAGAAGCGAGCTTCGCCCTAGCCTCGCCGTCCAGTTGCGTCCGCGCCTTCTAAATGTCAAAAAGCAAATGTCAAAAAGCGGTCGCAGCTTTTCGATACCCGTTGCCATGTCCGCTCGGGGGACAATGTTCACCAACATATCAAACAGGAGAGGATGCGCATGACATTGAATGTTTCGCGAAGGTCCCTGCTCACGCTGGGCGCCGGCCTCGGCACCACCGCCATGCTCGGCGGCAATGCGCTGGCGAAGGCTCCGAAGGTCGGCACGCAGTCGTCCTATTTCTACCGCTTCAACCTCGGCTCCGCCGAAGTGACGGTGGTGTCTGACGGGCCGTTGGCGCTCGGCGACCCCAAAGGCACCTTCACCGGCGTGCCGGATGAAGAAATCAGGAAGATGCTGAGTGACAATTTCCTCTCCCCGACCAGTATCGTGCTGGAGCAGAACTCACCGATCGTGAACACGGGCGACAAGCTCGTGCTGTTCGACACCGGCCTCGGCACCACGAAGGGATTCGGCCCGACCACCGGCCGCCAGCAGAAGAGCATGAACGAAGCCGGCATCAAGCCGGAAGACGTCGACGCGGTGGTGTTCTCGCACGCCCATCCCGACCACGTCGGCGGCGTGATCGACGACAATGGCAAGCCGCTATTCCCCAATGCGCAGTACTACATCGCCCAGAGCGACCTCGAGTTCTGGACCGATGAGGGCAAGGGCAATGGTCCGCTCAAGGATTTCATCGCGATCGCCCGCAAGAACCTGTTGCCGGTGCGCGACCGCATCGTGTTCTACAAGGACGGCCAGGAATTCCTGCCCGGCATTCAGGCCATGGCCACGCCCGGCCATACCGTGGGACACCACATTTTCATGATCTCGTCGGCGGGCAAATCTTTCGCCTATCTCGCCGACCTCTCCCACCACCCGATCCTGCTCTTGGAGAAGCCGCGGATGGAATTCTCCTACGACACCGATCCGAAGCAGGCGGCAGCGAGCCGTGTGAAGACACTGGACATGCTGGCGGCCAATAAGATCGCGGTGCTGCCCTACCACTACCCGTGGCCGGGCATCGGCCATGTCGTCAAGACCGGCGAGGGCTTTCACTATATCCCCGAGCCGATGACCATGACGCTTTGAGGTGACGCGACGTTCCCCGGGGGCGGCCGAACGGTCTGCCCCGGGGGCCTCTCGGTGCTCAATAAATCGGTGGGGCGCGGACCGTCCCGCTATGGGTGATTTCGAAAATCCAGGCTGCGCAGGATGATGCCGGGCGGAGTGCCTTCAAATTCCTTTGCCTGGAACTTGCAAGCCGCACGCTCTTCGATCCGGTCGCGCAACCGCAAGAATTGCGCCTCGCGCTGGTCGGACTTGGTCCGCTCCGACTTTTCCAGGTCGTCCATGGCCGATGTGCTGATGGCACAGGGGATTTCCCTTTGACCGTCAACCATCGAAAAGCGGACTACCATCCGCTCAAATTCGTAACCGCCGAAGCTGCCGCGTGTCAGTGCCATTGGGCATGCCTCCTTGAAGGGGCGTCTCTGCCGTCGAGCGATATCTTGATCGGCGGCAAGACGCGCCGCCTTTCTTCTTGATGGTTACGCAATCGGCACGGCCCTTGCGACTTTTGCCGGCGGTGGATTGATCTCTGCGATCTTGCGAAGGCAATCGGCCTCGGAATCGTGAGGGCCGGAGACAAACGTTCCGCTCACTTTGGTCGAGTACCATCCGGATACGACGCCAAGCCGAAGCGACTCTTCAATCTTGACGTGACGCGGCGAAAGATTTTGCATGGATTCCATTGCTTTCAAGTTGGCGTTCGACTTTTTGTCGCGCGCTAGAGAGTTTCCCGTCATTCGAAAAACAACAATTTGCTCAGCTCTTGTCGGCGAGCCGGGCAAAATCGGCAAACACAGCCGCGACCAGATCGCGGTGATGGGCGTCGGCGGGACCCAGCCCCGCAGCGTACAGATTCAGGACGTAGCGCGCCTTGGCGGCTGCCTCCGGCCAGGAAGCAGCGGAAACCGACAGAAGCTGGCTTTCAAGCACGCTCTGACGATCGCGCAGTTCCCTCGCATCGTTCTCCGCATCCGCCAGCAGACGCCTCAAGTCGGTGGCTTTTTGCGCGGCCATGCCGCGGTGCTTGTCGAGATCGAGCGGCTGGTCACTCACGAGGGCGCACTCGCATCCATGCGCTGAGCGTCGGATAAATCGACCGAGCCGATGGAAATCATCTCCATCGCCGAACTGTGCGGCGCCGCCGCCGGCACCATGATCATGGTGGCGACCCGGCGGAACGCTGCGAACGACAATCCTTCGATCATCTCCTCATCGGTGATGACTTCATAGGCCCCCGGAGGCAGCAGACGGCCGATACCCCTGATCCGGAAGGGATGCTGGAATGTGATGGTTTCCCGCCGCGAGCGCATGGTCATGCCGAGGTGCGCTTCGCAACCAGCTGTGGGCCGACCCTATTGTTGTGCATGGATTCACCGTGCGCTCTTTTGATTCGATTAGCCACCGCTTTCTCGCCGGATCGGCACTTTGCCTTGTAATCGGCCCTTTCGTAGCCATCTCCCCGATACGCCGGAACTTTTTCCCGGGAATCGGCAGGCGAAATTCTCTAAATGACGCAATCGAAGCCTGCGGCGGCATGTTCAAACATTCGATGGCCGCTCGGAAGCCGCACAACACGGCTTCGGGATGAAGGCGGCGTGCCATTCCTTAAAATGCAAGCGGCCAGGATCAGGTGTTTCGCATGAAGATTCGCGTCGGCTTCGAGATGATCTACGACTTTCCGCAAGCAACGCCGTTGATCGCGGTGGTAGGCACGCATTTTACGCGAGCCTCCGACGTCCTCGTGCCCGATTACCTGACCATCAGCCCTTCGGTGCCCATCACGCCCTATCGCGACGGCTTCGGCAACTGGTGCAGCCGGATCGTTGCCCCTGCGGGGCGGGTACGCCTTGCGGCCGATGGAACCGTTCGCGACAGCGGTCTGCCCGATGTGATCGTGCCTTCCGCCGCCCAGCATGCGGTCGAGGATCTGCCGGCGGAGGCCATCGTCTATCTGCTTGGCAGCCGCTACTGCGAAACCGACCGGCTTTCCGATATCGGATGGAAGCTGTTTGAGAAGACGACGCCGGGTTGGGCGCGGGTGCAGGCGATTTGCGATTTCGTCCACAACCACATCGCATTCGGATACGAGCATGCGCGGCCGACCATGACGGCATGGGAAGTGTTCAACGAGGGCAAGGGCGTCTGCCGTGATTACGCGCACCTGGCCATCGCGTTCTGCCGCTGCATGAACATCCCCGCGCGTTACTGTACGGGCTATCTCGGTGATATCGGTATGCCCCCTCCCTACGCCGCAGGGGATTTTGCCGGTTGGTTCGAGGCCTATATCGGCGGCCACTGGTACACGTTCGATGCGCGCAACAACATTCCGCGGATCGGCCGTGTCCTGATTGCCCAGGGCCGCGACGCCGCTGACGTTCCAATTACCCAGACTTTCGGGGCAAACACGTTGGTCAGCTTCAAAGTCTGGACCGATGAGGTGGCCTAGGGCGCGATCGGTTCTGATTGAATCAGAACCGAAGCTCCAGATTCTTGTTTTGACGCGTTTTCTTCACGCGAACCGGCATCCACCCCTGGATCAGGTCCGAGGGCATGCTCCGCTCGAAAACGCTTTGAGGAGCCCCGATGAGCGAACGGCTGGAAACGCTGAAGAAGGCCCTTGAACGCATGGTCGAGGACCGGGACTCGCACGCCAAGGTACTGGCCGCTCCCTTCGACCGCGACAAGGCGGAGCGGGCACGCAACAAATTCATCGAGACGCAAATGGTGATCGAAGCGCTCGAGCGCGCCATAAGCGCAGAGGAACGCATTTCGCCAAATGGCTGAGCGAGCGCGTCAGGCACGGCCCCTGGTGTTCGAGATAGGCCGCGACGGCGCCAACGAATGCATGGCTATTCGGCGACAAAGGGCGCACAATTGTGCGTCGCCGATCAAGACGCACCGTCAATGAGAGATTGTCATTCAATCAGGGCGTCGGCGAGAACTAAGGGAGGCCGGCATGGCCAAAGGCGAGCAAAGGGGCAATCGGGAGTCCAAGAAACCCAAGAAGGAGAAGATCAAGATAATTGCCGCGGCGCCTAGCCAAAAGACCGCGGGATGGCAGCCGAACTTCGGTTCCGGCAAGAAGAAATAGCGACACTCGCTAGCGTCAGTATTTGACGAGCTTTCGGCCCAACGCATTCGGGCACGTCTCGTTTTGCGGAGGGTTGCACCGTCGGTATGGCATGCGATTGGCCTCGCACGTCGAGGACGCGAGCTGTTTGGTTTTGGAAAGCCGGCCGGCAATACTGGCCGCAAAGGAAATTGGATGAAAAGGACTCTCTCAGTTTTGGCGCTTTGCGCATGCACGCAAGGCGCTCTTGCCGCTGGTCCGGATTGTCGCGCGATCGAAAATATGGGCGATCGATTGGCCTGTTACGATGCGGCATCGCCTCCGAAAAAGGAGAAGCCGCCGGCGGTGGAAAACAGCGCATCGCGCGCCACCTACAAGGATCCATTCATCGATGAAGACGCTAAAACCACCGCCAAACTAAAGAACATCTGCCGCGGTTGTTGAAGCGGTGCAACGCGGAAAACCCGCGAGGACCCCATGCGCCGGAAACGGCGTCCACAGGGCCTAGCGGGATCCGCCGAACGGTGTCGCCTGATCGTCATCTGACGTCTACAATCTACGGCAGCATCAGCCGAGGGGACGATGATGATGACGATCATGACGATGCTCACCAGAACGATTCTGATCAGCGCCCTGCTTTCTTCCGCGGCCTACGCCCAGCAGGCGCCACCGCAACCGGCGCCGATGTTTGATCTGGGGCCAGGGCCGGTGTTGGTTCCGCTGCCACCCAACGGTTGCGTTTGGGCCGGCCGGCCTTTCAGCGATGGCGCCGGATTCTGTGTCGCCGACAAGGTCATGCAGACATGCACGATAGGAAAGTGGTCGCGCGAGATAAATTCCGAAGGCTGCCACGGCGCGCTGGTGGATACGCGATGAGTGAGGGGATGCCGGGTAGGCCGCCTTCCCGGGCATCGGTTGCGGGTATTTTCCTTTTCGTTCGCTAAATGTTCTTGATCTCCGGATCGGCGTTTGCTACTGCGTCCTGCAACTTAAGCTTGCCGGTGACGGTTTTGGCGACCATCGCTCGTGAGCTCCCCAGGTAGGAAGCGCCGCCAATCCCTGAGACATTGTTGATTCGTTTGGACCGCTCGGTGGGGCTCTCGCGCCGGCTATTGCGTGCCCGAGTAACCAAGGGGGAGGAGTGCGGTTGGCCCTGGCCCTGCTCTTCATCATCATCGTCGTCATGATCGCGCGGACGTCGAGCACGCACTGCGAAATCCTGCTGGCTGACGGGACTTACGACCGGCGGGGTTGCAAGTAAGGCAAGTAAAGCGTGTGGGATTGGAACGTCATGTTCCCTTAATGTTCTTGCCCTTCTCTGCACCTTCCGCTACCTTGGATTGCGGGAGAGAGGGGCTGCATGGTCCAACGGGTTTCCACCGTCGCTTTTGAGGGCATCGAGGCCCGGGCCGTCGACGTGCAGGTGCAGGTCGCCCCTGGTTTGCCGGCCTTTGCTATCGTCGGCCTGCCGGACAAGGCGGTGTCGGAGGCGCGGGAACGGGTGCGATCGGCCCTGATCGCCTCGGGGCTTGCGCTTCCCGCACGGCGAATCACCGTCAATCTCGCGCCGGCCGATTTGCCCAAGGAAGGCAGTCATTACGATCTGCCGATCGCGCTCGGCCTGATGGCGGCGATCGGCGCGATCCCGCCGGATGCGCTCAGTGGCTTCACCGTGCTCGGCGAGCTCGGGCTGGACGGATCGATCGCAGCCGTCGCCGGCGTGTTGCCGGCGGCGATCGGGGCGAATGCGCGCGAAGAGGGCCTGATCTGCCCCGCCTCATGCGGCGCCGAAGCGGCCTGGGCGAGCCCGGAACTCCAGATCGTGGCGGCGAATTCGCTGATCCAGATCGCCAACCACTTCAAGGGCACGCAGGTGCTGTCGCGCCCCTCGCCAAAAGTGCATGCGCAAGAAATAACGCAACTTGATCTGCGCGACATCAAGGGCCAGGAAAGCGCCAAGCGCGCGCTCGAGATCGCCGCCGCCGGTGGGCATCATTTGCTGATGATGGGCTCGCCCGGCGCCGGCAAGTCGATGCTGGCGGCGCGGCTGCCCTCGATCCTGCCGCCGCTGTCGCCATCGGAACTGCTCGAAGTATCGATGATCGCGTCAGTGGCGGGCGAAATCCGCGACGGCGCGTTGACCGCGCGGCGGCCGTTCCGCAGCCCGCATCATTCCGCCAGCATGGCGGCGCTGACCGGCGGCGGCTTGCGCGCCAGGCCCGGCGAGATTTCGCTCGCCCATCAGGGCGTGCTGTTCCTCGACGAATTGCCGGAGTTCGATCCGCGCGTGCTGGATTCGCTGCGTCAGCCGCTCGAAAACGGCGAGGTCTCGGTCTCCCGCGCCAACCACCGCGTCACCTATCCCGCGCGCTTCATGCTGGTCGCCGCCATGAACCCTTGCCGGTGCGGCCACGCGTTTGAGCCCGGCTTTTCCTGCAAGCGCGGACGGATCGACCGCTGCACCTCGGATTATCAGACCCGCATTTCGGGCCCGCTGATGGACCGCATCGATTTGCGCATCGAAGTTCCGGCCGTCACCGCCGCCGATCTGATCCTGCCGCCGCCGGCGGAGGGCTCGGTTGAAGTGGCGGCCCGCGTGGCCGCCGCGCGCGACCTGCAAACCGCGCGTTATGCGGCGATTGGGCTTAAGAATATCCGCACCAACGCGGAAGCGCCGGCTTCGGTACTGGAAACCGTCGCGCAGCCCGACGCGCAGGGTCAGAAATTGTTGCGCGATGCGTCCGAGACCATGCGGCTGTCGGCGCGCGGCTATCACCGCGTGCTGCGCGTGGCGCGAACACTGGCCGACCTCGACGGCGCGGAGAGGATCACGCGGCTGCATCTGGCCGAAGCCTTGTCGTATCGCGCGCTCGCCGAGGATGTGCGGCACGCGGCGTGAGCTGCATGATCAGGCGTCAACTCTTGTCTCACACGCGGCGATTACGTCGCAACGCCTCGAATGATGTCGAGCCGATTACCCGGCGCATCCGGTGCAAGGAAGTTGGGGATGGTTGTTTCGTCTCGCTTGGGTCTGGTGAGGAATTCAACCGGCCATTCGGTGATGCGCTCTTCTCTGACATGGACATATCGCCCAGGCTCGGGTTCGTCGATGAACTCCCGTTGCAGGACAAGGGCAATTGGTTGATCTGCGCCTTCTGTTCCTGCGGAGAACTCGGCGGCCTCTTCATAGCTGGCAAAGGGATAGTAGTAGTCGCTGCCATCGGCCTCATCCGGCGCGCCGCGCTCCGGATGGCACCATACGCGATATTCGAGGACTTCGTCCCAAACGTAGCCGCCGCCGGACTTGGCAGTCGCCGGATAGGTGCCGACGAGGTCTGGATCAAATACGGCGGGATGTGACATCGCAGAGCTCGTGACACCTAAACTTGAGATTAAACGACCGGTGGCTTCCGGCTTGACAATCGGACCTTGACACATTTCTGGCGTCAACTGATTTGCCCGTCGTGTCAATCTGCCGCAACCCGACGTCCTTGATCTCAACCCCAAATCAAAAGCATTTTCCCGCTGTCCCGCCCACAAGAGGGACGTTTCGCGATCGTCACGAACGTTGGGCGCTGGATGCGATGGACGCCGATGGCGCAAGACGAGCGCGCATGAGGCGGACGGCGAAGTCGTGTGGTCCTGACGCCCCGACGCTGGCGTCAAGTTGGCGGAGAGACTTCCGCCAACGATGGTGGCAAGAAAGCCCGGTCACCAGGGAGAGCGCGATATAAGCCGTTAAAACCATTGCGCGGGGAATGCCGGGTGTTTCCGGTGTGACCGTGGTGACTACACTCGTATGCTCATTTTATTTTGCATGCGAGGCTACGGGCGCATTGAGCGCCCGGCATTCCCTGCGCCTCTATGTTCGGGGCGAAAGGTTCATGAACAACTCGGGCGTATTTACGCGGCGAGATCGCGAAGGTGTGGCTGGAAGCCACACGGGCTGTTTGAAATGTGAAGGCATGCGCATCAGACGCCGTCAACCCGGCGGTAACGAGTTTTGTTTACGCTTCGCCAACCATAAGCCCTCCGCAAAGCGGAGCGGCCTTCGAAAAGCGAGCGGCGTTTCAATGTTGCGTTTCAAGGTTCTGGCCTCGGCTGTTCCACTTCTCCTCGCCGCTTTTTTCGCGCGCGGCGGCCTTTTGCCCGGTTTGCACCCCTGTATCGCGGTCGCCGACACCTCGGTGGAGATTTCGGACCTGCCCTGGCATGCCGATCTCCACGTCGCGTTCACCGACGACCCGGCGGAGGCGACGGTGCGGGTCCAGATATCGGATAGCGCGGAGGCTGCCGATTTCGCCTTGGTCGACGATGGCGAAGCAGCCGAACCGGGTGCTTGTGAGATGAATCCCGCGACGCGCTTTGTGACGGTTTCGGCGGATCCCGACAGCGGCGCGCCCATCATTTACCTGTCGCATGAGGGTCCAGCCGATTATCGGATCTTTGTCCGGTCGAGGCGGTTTTCGTTGCGCGATGCGGCGGCACTCGTCGTCGGCGCCGGCGGCGGACATCAACCTGAGCAAGCCGCCTCGCTATAACTTCCAATCGGCGCTTTTGCGGCGTTAACACTTTATCAACCATGTTCGCAGCGAACCGCGCGGGGCCGTTTCTCCTCAAGCACTTTGCAAGGTCGCAGCCGCATCTTCGTCGCCAACCAATGACGCGCGCGAGGACAGCCCGCCAACCGGGTTAGCCAGGCGTGATGCAACGCGTGATGGAACCCTTGGGGTGGTCGGCGATGGGGCGGATTCTCAGGATCAAATTGCGTTTGCGCCGCTTCTCGCGGCGTCATCCCTGGATCCTGTTCGCCGTCCGCTCCTTCATGATTTTCTCCGCCGCTTTTGGCGGTGCGTATGGGTTCATCGCCGGCAGCCGATCCCAGGATTCCGGTTACGACCCCAACAATTTCGCGATCGGGGCCAGCTTCCTGTTCGCGCTCGCCTGCCTCGCGCTCGCCACGGTGAGCATGCGGCTGCGCTTCGTGCACAAGAAGCTCAGCAAGATCGCGCTGCATAACGAGGCGTTGGCCGATCGCAATTGGGAATTGAAGGAAGCCGAGGAGCGCGCCCGCAGCCTGTTCGAATCGCAAGGCGATCTGATCGTGCTGCGCGACGCGAAAGGCTCGATAACCTTCGTCAACGACGCCTATTGCGAGCTCGCCCAAGCGCCGCGCGGCGCGCTGATCGGCAGCCGCTTTCAGCTCAAGGTGATCGAGCAGGGCGACAGCGCGCTGGAGCTGAACGGCACGCGAATTCACGACCAGAAGATCGAAACCGCGCTCGGACCGCGGTGGATCGCATGGCGCGAAGGACTGGTCCGCTTCGATGCGGGCGCGCCGGCCGAAATGCAATGCGTCGGCCGCGACGTCACCGACCGCACCGAGACCGAGCGCGCGCTGGCCGAGGCGCGCGACCAGGCCGATGCCGCCAATCGCGCCAAGTCGCGTTTCCTGGCGATGGCAAGCCACGAAATCCGCACGCCGCTGAACGGCATCATCGGCATGAGCGGATTGCTGCTCGATACGCCGCTGACCCCCGAGCAGATGACCTACGCCAAGGCGGTGAAAACTTCCGGCGACGCGCTGCTCGCCCTGATCGAGGAGCTACTGGATTATTCCAAGACCGAGGCCGGCAAGATCGACCTCGAATCGCGCCCGTTCGCGCTCGCCGCGCTGATCGAGGACATTACCGAACTGCTCGCGCCGCGGGCGCAGGCACGCAAGCTCGAGATCGCCGCCTATGTCGACGAACGCCTGCCGGCGCAAGTGATCGGCGATGCCGCGCGGCTGCGTCAGGTGCTGTTGAATCTCGCCGGCAATGCCATCAAATTCACCGCGACCGGCGGCGTCGCGCTGATCGTCGAGCCCGGCATCTGGCCCAATGAAATCAGCTTCCTGGTGCGCGACACCGGCATCGGCATTGCGGTGGAAGCCCAGCAGCGGATTTTCCGCGAATTCGAACAGGCCGACGAGAAGATCGCCCGCAGCTATGGCGGCACCGGCCTTGGCTTGAGCATCTCGGAACGCATCGTCAAGCGAATGGGCGGCCGCATCACGCTGGAAAGCGAACCCGGCATCGGTTCGACCTTCGAGGTGGCGATTCCGCTCGCGGCCGCCAGCCAGGGCGAGCGGGCAACCCTCGCCGCACCCGATCTTGCCGGCCCGTCCATCATGCTGGT
>Ga0210401_10005686_pt1 | contig 12806 bp, 14 predicted proteins | sample IncBWH32MmetaG_FD_150866 | JGI IMG/M metagenome (GOLD analysis project Ga0210401, IMG submission 150866) | Forest soil microbial communities from Barre Woods Harvard Forest LTER site, Petersham, Massachusetts, United States - Inc-BW-H-32-M | ecosystem: Environmental > Terrestrial > Soil >... | reverse complement strand
GCCTCGCATCAGCGGGGTGATGTCTTCTTGGAATACAACAGCTTACGTGCGAAACAAATCGGCCCCAAACCTTGCCAAAAATTTGGCAAAGCCAATAGCTTATGGTTATGAGCACGATGAACATCTCATTGCCTGCAGAACTCAAAGACTTCGTCGATAACCAAGTCAAGCGCGGCTACGGCACGAGCAGCGAGTATGTCCGGGAGCTGATCCGGAAAGACCAGGAACGAGTGCGGCTGCGCGAGCTTCTGCTGGCCGGCGCAGCTTCGCCGCCGACGGCACTGGCGCATTCTTCACGGAAAGCGTGATATCCCTGCCTGGATGCACGAACCCGACACTCGATAACTTTCCCACGCCCTCGCCTACGCAAGCAAAACTCGCTACTCGCACCGGGAATTGCGGATTCCGCACCGCGCGGTGCTGACCTACGCTCGTGAGCCTTTGCCGGCCCGCGAGGATTCCGTGCTCGCCACCGTCTATAGCCGCGCCCAGTTCGGCATGCAGGCCCCACCCGTCACCATCGACGTGCATTTTACCCCGGGGGCTGCCGAGCCTCGCCGTCGTCGGGCTCGCGGAAGCGGCGGTCAAGGAAGCCAACGACCGCGTGCGCTCGGCGATCACCTCCTCCGGCTTCCAGTGGCCGCCAGGGCACTGCTCTTGCGGCAGCTGGACGGCGAGGGGCTCGACACGATCGCGCCGCCCGTGCCCTATGCGCGCCCGGACGAACGCGCGCCCGGGCCGGGCGTCCATTAGTCTCGTTGACATACAAATGACATACATTTACTCTATACGCCGCTATGGCCATTCTTACTGTGCGATTGACCGAGGAAGAGGAGCGGTTGCTGGCGCGCCGCTCGCGCCGCGCCGGGATGAAGAAGGCGAGCTTCGTTCGTAAGTTGATCCGTGAGCAGCCTTTCGAGACGGCGTCCGACGTACTCGCCGACGCGCGCTCGCGCATGGGGGATGTGCGCTTGCGAGTAGCGCGTCGATGAAGAAATACCTGCTGGATTCCTCGTTCATCATCGATCTGCTGAATGAAATAGCCGACAACGACGACGAGGGTCCCGCATTCAAGTGGCTGAAACGAAACCGGCGAGCCCGTCTGTGGATCAGTCCGGTTACGCTCGCCGAAGTGCTGGAAGGCGCCGAGGAGCCCGAGGCCGTCAAGACTTATCTCGGGCGATATGGCTGGCAGGGCATCCATCGCATCCAGGCGGAAAGGGTGGCGGCGCGACAGAAGCGCACCGTAAAGCGCCTGGGCGAAAATGATGCCTGGCAGGTGGCCCTGGCCGAATGTATGAAGGCCGCGGTCTTGGGGCATGATGCCGCGTTCGCCAGAGTCGGTGGTGCTTACGAGGACCATCGCCTCGACTGACCTCGTGGTCGTGTGCAACTCGGTCATCAGCGCCACAGTCGCTCCAGGGGAAGCGGTTTCCGGCCCTTCCTCCGGAGGTTCCCGGCAAGACTCAAGACGCCGCTGTTCTTGACTCGCAGCAATACCGTGCCATCGGGTATCACGGTAAACGTCAGGCTGGATCTTGCGGCGCGTGTCGTTCCGGCGAGACGAACCGTTAGTGGTGACTTCTGCGGCGCTCCGACAACATACGCTGCCTGTGGGGTAACCAGAAAGCGTGAATGTCGCGCACCGCCGGCGCGATGCGTCGCGACCACGTGGCGTGCATCGTCGCCTCGCCGCCCTTCTTAAGCTCACGCCAGCCGGCGCGCGTCCCGAAGAGCTCGAGCGGCTTGAGCAGTTCCGGCCGTTCGCGCTTCAACGGCTTCCAGCCGGCGGAATCCAGCCGCAGGCCCTTCATGAATCCTTCGCACCACTCATCGACGATGATCACTTTCTTGCCCTCGACCCTCCGCTCATAAAAGGTTGGGACAAACTCCCCGGGAGTCGTCTCGAAGATCCACGCGATGCTGTTATAGAAGCGCATGACGAGCGCGACGAAGCGGTTCATCTCCTCGAGGCCCTTGAAGTCCGGCTGCTTGCCGCCCCAGACCTTCGGCAACCAGGCGAGCGGTGAGAGTGTGTTCGGGCCGATGACGATCGCGGTGAGAAAACCCTCGAGCTCGACGATGTCGAAAATCCCCTTGCCCCGGCGCAGCAGCCACGCGGAGAGGGTCTCGAAGTCCTCATTGGAAAATTCGGCGATCACGCGCCCTCCTGGCGTAATACTAATCGACGGCGCGCCCCGAGCGCGACGGCACGAAGCAATCGGGGCGAGCGGTGAGAACTGGGCTGAACCCGACCGCGCTGCTCGCGAAGTCCGGGCGGCCGCTGGCGTTTGCAGTACGTTAAAAAATGGAGTTAGATAGATAAGTCACGAAGAAACCAGGGGTGGGGGCTGTATGAGCAAATCAATTCATGTGATCGTCGCCGTGTCGGCAATCCTCGGTTTAGCCGGATCGGCGAGGGCCGCCGATGAGCCTGGCGCTGGCACGCCTGCCATGCACCACGAGGCGACCGCCAACGGCGCTAAGGCGAACCCGACCGATGACGAGCTGATCGCGAGTGCCATGAAGGCGGCGCCCAAGAACGTCGCTGAGAACGCTACCATCGTGGCCCCCGACGCGAAAGGTGAGATGCGCACGTTACGCAAGGGGACCAACGGCTTCACTTGTATGCCTGACAATCCCGAAACTCCGGGTCCTGACCCGATGTGCTGGGACAAGAATGCTGGAGACTGGATTGACGCGTACCTTAAGCACAAGACGCCTCCGACAGGAAGAATCGGATTTATGTACATGCTGGCCGGTGGCACTGACGCGAGCAACACCGACCCGTACGCTAAAAAACCCACGGGTACCAACCACTGGATCAAGACCGGGCCCCACGTCATGATCGTTGGCGCAGATGCCAGTTTCTATGACAGCTATCCGAAGAGTGCGGATCCAAACACTAAGAGTCCCTACGTGATGTGGGCGGGCACGCCCTACCAGCACCTGATGGCACCGATCCATTAGGAGCCAGTCTCGAGGGGGGGGCGGGGGAGTTTCCAAATGAGGCTCTCTCGACCCTCATTGCCCCGGGGCAAGCAACGTACACAGCGTTTCGACGGCGCCCGTAAATTGCACACTCGTTAACGGCGGGCAAGACCGCCGGGTCGGCAAGGCGATGGGGTCAACACTCAGGATGGGGCTATGTGTGCCCGACTCCGCCAGTAATACTGACTCCGCACCACAAGCGGCTAGTGGTCAGCCGGTATTTTCTGCAACCGATTTAACACTTCCGCAACGCGTGACTGCTTGACACCTAACTCGACGCGCGTACAATGCGCCGCCCTATGACGACTGCAATCAGAAAACCAGCCGATCCATGTGTCAGGACCGGGTTTGGCCCGATGTCCTGGTCGCATTCGTTGGTCGGGCAACTTCAGCCCCGCACCAACATCGCGACGTTCTGATTCCAGCCTTGCCTCCGGCGCAAGGCCGGGGGCGAAGAGACCGAGGGGATAGACCCTCGACCCCAACCCCCGATCCAAGTCCGGCGCACGCGAAGACCCAGCGCATGGAGCTGGCGAGCCGTAAAGCGTCACACGAAGCCCTTCCTTTTGTTTCTGAGCGGGCTTGGTCTAGTGGCCGGGCCTCTGGCTTCCAACCAGATGAGGCGAGTTCGATTCTCGCAGTCCGTTCCAATCTTTTTCTTGCCGGTTAGCATCAAGGCGATGCGGCTCCCTGTTAAGGAGCGAGAGCTTGGTTCGATTCCAAGGCTGGCAGCCAATCCGGCCACTGATGCGACAAGTGTCGCAGCCAAGCTGTCCACTTGGTGAGAGCGGAGCGTTACCGCTAGTGGTCGCCAAACAATGCCCGGCTAGTTCAGCAGCAGAACGTCGGTCCTACAAACCGAATGTCGTGGGTGCAACTCCTACGCTGGGTACCAACATGCATCACTGCCGCACGCAATCTGCTGACGCAGGGTGTGCGTCAGCTTGCCGGTCGTGACGACCGGGACCTGCGCGTGGATGCGGGAGATGCATGCCAGCTTCTGGTGCAGGTGCTCGCAGAGAAAGCGCGAAGCGGGCACCACAATCGACCCGGTCTGGAACCAGCGAGATTGGGGTAGCAGCGCAGTCAAGTTAAGCGGAGTGATGCAGGTGCGATTCCTGCGCGACCCGCCAATTGCCCGGCAAGCATATAGAGCGGATGCGGGCCGCCTTGTAAGCGGCAGAGCAGAGCGCAAGTCTCTGGTCGGGCTCCATCTGGAGAGTGAAGCAGGCAGGGTCCTGCACGCGGTTGCTAACCGATGGGTGCCGTCATGCGGTATGGCCTTCGAGTGGTCCACTCTCCGCCAATTCAAGTGATCTTACCGCTCGAAGCAGTAAGGTCTGTCAATTCGGAGGCGCGCATGTGGCGTGCTTGCCCGCCTTGAAAGCGGTGTTAGGGCCGCAAGGCCGTAGACGTTCGACTCGTCTCGCCTCCGCCATTCATGGAAGGTGAACCGGCCAGGGTGCCGGACTTGCCTCGAAAACAGAGGGTGCCCGCAAGGGCATCGGATTCGAGTTCTCCGCCTTCCGCCAACTTTGGAGCGTGAACCCGGCAGGGTCCGGGGGCTGTCTGGAAAGCAGACCGTGTCGCTTGCGGCATGTGACTCGGGCTCACCGCGCTCCGCCAGTTTGGGTCGGTCCTCGTAGCGAGGTACGCGTCTCCAAAGCCCGGAAGTAGGGTGCAACTCCTTACTGGCCCGCCAATTATTCAGGTGTGGGTTGCTGGCATCCCAGCTGCGCTCTGAACGCAGCCCACGCCGGTCCGATTCCTGCCGCCTGATCCAATACACGAGCAGTGGGTTGCCGGTATCCCCGTTGGGCTTTGAACCCAAAGCACGCAGGTTCGACTCCTGCCTCGTGTTCCACTCCAGGAAGGGCTTCGACGCGGGGGAGACTGCGTCATGGACGTGAGTAAAGCACTGCGCAAACACCTGGCCGCCTTGGGTAAGAAAGGCGGCGAGGCCGGGAAGGGCGACGCGAAGCGGCGCAGCCCTGCGCATTACAAACGCATCGCGAAGCTGGCGGTCGAAGCACGCCGGACGAAGCGAGACGGAGCGAACGTGCTCGCTCGTGCGCTTACACAGCGGGAGAAAGTTGCGGAGTCAAACCGCATCGACGGCATTCTGCGTGAGCCGACCGACAATTCGCCGGCATAGTGGCCAGAGGGACCGCGTGGTAATACGCTCCGCCTGTGCCGAACGGGTTTCTTCCCGAGTCTGCGGAGCAAGAAGAGAAAACGACATTGGAAGGGCAGAGGTGCAACTGGCTGATCGCCGCCGGCGCGGCGCTCGTCGTGGGAACGGGATTGGCATTGACTCAGCATGCCTGGGGCCGCTGCGGCGGCGGCGGTGCAGGCGAGTTCGGCACGGCAACGCACCAGCACCTCGACTCGCGCTTCTCCCACAATCGCTTTTACTACGACCGCGGCTATGCCGTGCACACGCCGCCCGCCGGCGGCGTAGCAAACCTGATCGGCCTGAAAGGCGAGCGCTACTATTTTCAGGGGGGCAACTGGTACCGCTGGAGAGGGGACTGGTACCGAAGCTGGGGCGGGGCGTGGGTCGTTGTGGATGCGCCCATCGGTATGTTCGTGCCTCGCCTGCCGCCGTATTACACGATGATCTGGGAGGGCGGAACTCCCTATTACTACGCCAATGAGACCTGCTACGTGTGGGACGCGGGACGGAACGAGTATGAGGTGGTGGCCCCGCAGGACAGACTCAAAGCGGACACGACTCCAGCGCCCGCCGATTGAGTGAGCTCCTTCCGACCGCGACAAGTGCCGGTCCGGCGCTCAAGTCCTTGACCACAGTGGATAGGAGCACGCGTCCCGCGTACAGCGCACGGTACTTCGTCACCTCCACGCGATCGATAACCCGAAAGCCATAACGGCTGAATAAGTCCTCGCTCCGTCGAGTGGCATAGGTGACCATCTGACCGTAGACGCTGCGGTGTCCGTGATCATGCAAGAAGGTGAGAAAAGCCTCGATCAGAGCACGTGTGCTCCTCACGCTGCGGGCCTCCGGCAGTAGATTGATGTGGAAATGCGGCGTGTTACGCGGCGCGGCCGGAACTTCGCGCCATGCCTTGAGTAACACCCAGCGCAAGAATGCGCGTGATGAGTACCCGTACGGACGTGAATACGAGCGGGACAACTCCTTTGCAGCCACCGCCGCATTGGCGATGGCCTGATACGCCTGCCTGACGAGTGGCCGACGGCAGCCCGTCAAATAGCCCCTGACGGCGCCGCGTAACTCACACACCAGCAAGGCGTCAGGTTCGCAGCGGGTGTAATAGTTGCTGAGATAGTCGGCAAACAATTCGCGATCTTCAAAGACGGGTCGATCGGTTGGCCCAGAAAACCGGTGTCCGCGCGGATGCGGCGGACGGCTCCGCAATCCTCGGGACGATAAGCGCGAATGTGCACTTCAGTAGCGCTCGAGTCTGCGGCCGGCGCGGGACCGTGGAAACACGCGCCGGCAGGATTCGACTCCCGCATATTCGCCTCACTGCAATGACGATTTTGACCAGCAAGTGGAACGGCAGCCGCACTTTATGCGCTCGAAACGTTGCTCTGGTGTGACGCATGGCCCGCACGCTGGCCTGCCCGTTGGCATGACCTGGCACTCCGAAAGAGAAGTCCAAGGAACGCGCACCCGGTCGTGATCGCGGAAAGGATCGCGACGGACCGGACTACGCGCGCTCAGCCGATCAGAGGCTCCTGCCGTCGACCTTTTTCACCTTGAGGGCGTCCACGTCGATGCCATCAAGGCACCGGACATTGATGGCCGCCATTTTTACGCCGGTCTTCGGGTGTGTCCCGATTGCGAATGACTGAATGCCGCAGGTTGAGCAGAACTGGTGCTGGATCACGTGTTTGTTGAATTCGAACTTTGTCAGGTCCACGTCGCCAGACAGAAGCTTGAATTGAGTTGCCGGCGCGAACGCCAGCAACGAGCCCAGCCGCCCACATCGCGAGCAGTTACACGCGATCACCTCACCGATGTCCATCTGAGTTTCGTAGCGCACCTTGCCGCACTGACAGCCGCCGGCATACGTCTGGGTCATGGCCTGCGATCTCCCGCATCGATACACGAAGTCGGTTGGCGAAGTTTACCCCAGAGCCAGGTCGCCCAGTCCGCCGATGATGGAGCTATAGCTCGAGCTGCCACCCGTAAGGCCGGCGTGATGTGCGCAGCTCGCTCATCTGCGCTCCACGGGCATCGAGGCTGCGTTGCAGGAGCTCCGCGAAGAGAGCGTGGGCAGCCGCCGGCCGCCGCGGTGCGACATGTCGTCGGGGATATTTCTTTTGGCGCATAAGTGATTTATGCGCCATTAACAGGGATTTATTGGCGCGTTAATTGATCTATGTGCCAAATAAGGTGCCCTTTTGGCGCAATAGTTCAGATTGTGCCAAAAGGCGAGCCATGCCAAAACGCGTGCCTCAAGACCTGCTCGAGCGGGTAAGGGCCGCGCTGAAGGAACACCCGGGCGGACTGGCCCTCGCGGACCTTGAGCTTCTTATGAAGGAGGTCGCGAGTCGTCGCACCCTGCAGCGCCGACTCGATGAATGGGTGGCGGACAAGGCCATCAAGGCTACCGGCGTGCGTCGCGGTCGACGCTACTTCAGCGCTTCTGCGATCTTACCTTCGGCAAACACAACGGGCGACACACCTCCGCCCAAAGCGTCGCCCGAGACAGTCACGGGCGCCGACGCTGCGGAGCCGCGTGACGTGATCCCTGAGTCCGAGGCCGGCCAGGAGATCCGGGCTTTCGTGCACCGGCCCATCGCGGATCAGCCGCCGGTCGGCTACCGGCGCGAATTCCTCGAGCGCTACGTGCCGAACGAGAGCGCCTATCTTTCTGACGCGCTCCGTGCGCAACTGAATGAGCTCGGCCGCACACCGTACGGACGCCGGCCTGCGGGCACCTACGCGCGGGACATTCTGAATCGTCTCCTCATCGACCTTTCATGGTCCTCGAGTCGCCTCGAGGGCAATACCCACTCGCTGCTCGATACTCGTGAGCTCATCGAGCGGGGTACGGCGGCTCCCGGCAAGGATGCCAAGGAGACGCAGATGATCCTGAACCACAAAGCCGCAATCGAGCTGCTGGTGGAGTCTGCTGATGAGGTGGGAGTCAACCGCTATACGATCACAAACCTCCATGCGCTACTGGCCGACAACCTGCTCGAGCATCCGCGCAATGCCGGGCGGTTGCGCACCAACGCCAATCGCGGTAGCAGGCTCGACTTACATTCCGACCGCCATCCCGCAGCTGATCGAGGAGCTCTTCGCTGAACTCCTCGAGAAAAGTGCGGCAATCCGCGAGCCGTTCGAGCAATCGTTCTTTCTGATCGTGCAACTGCCTTACCTTCAACCCTTCGTCGATGTGAATAAGCGGACCTCGCGCCTCGCCGAGAACATCCCGCTCATCAAATGGAATCTCGTGCCGCTCTCCTTCATCGATGTCCCCGAGGACATCTACATCGATGCGCTGAGTGGCGTCTTTCAGCTGAACCGCACCGAGCTTCTGCGCGATGTCTACCTCTGGGCCTACGCGCGCTCCGCGCGCCAGTACAAAACAGTGCGCGACTCGCTCCCAGAACCCGACCCTTTCCGCCTGAAATACCGCGCAGCCCTCACCGGTCTCGTGGGCACCGCAGTACGCCGGCACTTGCCGCAGACGCAGAAAGCCCTCAGTCCTCTCGCGGAGCGCCGGGTGCCTCGCGAAGATCTGAAGCGATTCCTCCAGCTCGCACTCAGCGAGCTCAAGGGCTGCATGAAGGAAATTTCGCGCGCCTTCGGCTGACACCCGGCGAGTTTCGCCGCTGGCACGAACGGGGCGCCAGAGCAAGGTCCGCAAAGGCAAGGGGGCGGCCGGGCTAGTGCCCGGCCTCAGCGAAAGCGCAAATCTTTTCTAAACGTACGTCGCGTGCACGAATTCCTTCAGGAGCTGCGCGCACAGTCATGCTCTCCGAGTCTCGCCGTCAGGGTATCGATCTCGACAAGCCGCTAACCAATTCACAGATTTCGAGCGCTTGCGGCGCGAAAGTGTCATTCGCACCGCAGGCGAAGGGTGTGCCAATGGCTCACGTCTCATGCTCTGGATTCTCGTCTCGCTGCTTTTCTGCTGGTGTGCGTTCCGCGAAATCTACGCGAGCATCGTCGCTCCGCCCGATTTTGATGCGCCGACACCGCTGTCGAAACCCTACCTCGCGGTGGTGTTGACCCTGGCGGGGTTATTTGCGTGGCCGCCGGTTCACACCTGGTACTTTGAATGGTTCTTATCCGCGAAGGCCACCGAACTCGCTGACCAACATCCGGCCCACGTTCATTGCAACACCGTCTGGGATACGATGCTTGACCCGGCGATGTTCGCGTCGGGCCACGCCGACCCGGATACCGGTGAGATTGGCATCCAACATCCCTGGTGCGGGACCTTGAGGTCTTATCTATCCCATCCCGGCCGCGCAACCGCGGAGGAACTCGCAAGCCTCGATATGTTCACGCACGAAAGCATGCACGTGCGTGGCGAACGCAACGAAGCTCGCACGGAATGTGAGGCCGTCCAACGGAATTACCGTGCCGCGAAACTACTCGGCGTGCCGGATGGCATCGCCAAAAGAAACGCTCTGGACTACTACAACATCCTATACAAGGAGCGCGCAAATCAGGGCATCATGCAGGCCGAGTATTATTCGGCTGCATGCGCCCCCGGCAAAGCCATGGACGAGCACCTGAGCGATTCGACCTGGGCGCTCCCTTAAGGGTGCTGCGAACCACACTGCAGCGCGACACGCCGGATTCCCGTTGAGCCTGTCACACCTCGCGACTCAGGCCACTAGGGTGGGGCTGTTAGTAAGCGACGGTGCAAGCAACGCCCTGCGCCTCAAAAGAAAGACGATCGCACCCAGGGGCAACGAAACGGCGACGGTCCATGGACCATAGAAGGGCGCGGCTGCAGATGCGCTAAAGAGCTGAACCGCCACAAGAGTTATGCCCCACGCCCCAGTCGTCCAGTTCACGGCGAACTTCCCGACTCCCAGAAGAATGAAGAGAACCCACGGCCATTTGCGTCCCGACAGCTTCGTCTTTGCGCACACCGCCAGGGCATAGAACGTCAGCAGAGGGAAAAGCACGGCGAGCCCCAGAGCAACGTACTGAATGGTAGTCTTGTCGCCCAACCGAAACCGATTTTGTTCTTCCACCGATGTCGTTTGAGGGTACACATTAAGCCCGACGATCGTCGACCGGCCGGGTTTTTCCAGAGTAGCGACGTTCAGCACGAGCCACTTTCCGGAAAAGTTGTACTCGAACGTAAGGTTTTTCGTGGTGCCGCCCGTAGCGTGCATGGTGTGGGCACCGATCAGTGTTACCGAGGTCGGATCCTGCTTCGGTATCAGAGCGGCCATTTTCGCGAGCGTATCGCGCAGACTTGAACTGCTGATGCTGGAATCGGCAGCTCTCTCGATCTCTTCGAAGTCGCCGTTCCGAAGATGGTCGATCACTTTTCTCGCATTTGCCTGATCCTCTGGCGATGCGAATCTCTGCATCCAACTTTGTTGATTGCAAGCCGCTACAACCAGCAGCGCGAGCGCTACCAGGGTTCCAGTGATTGCCTTTTCGCCGAACCTCATCGGACCTCCGCGGTTTCGGGGAGAAATGGATTCAGTGTTCGCACACGCGCAACGCGCTGCCACCGTACCGAAGTACCAGATCTGGCGCGTGAATCCCAGGAGATTGAACACACCTGGCGGCTCGGCGTCCGGCTTGCCCCAAAAGAGCACTGCCCAGACCCTGGCGCGACTTGGGTCGCTGCTGTCGATCAAAGCCACATCCAACAGCCTGTCATGAGCCGATAGGGCTCGCGGCTGGATATCACACGTAAGCGGCCCGCGCGGGCTGCCATGGTTGGCCATGATTGTGCCACCCGGTCGCCACCCTGAGCCGCGAAGCTCATACGAAGGGAGGCGACAACATGGCATCTTCCGCTCACTCGGCTTCGCTCAAAGCCGCAATTCTCACCGTCATTGCGCTGGCGCTCCTCGTCCCGCTAACTCTCCTTTCCAGCCTGGTCGCGGAACGCGTTAGCCAGCGCGACGCCGCGGTCAAATCGGTGGCCCGCGGCTGGGGCGACCGCCAGTGGTTTGCGGGTCCCATCGTCGCTATCCCGGTCACGACCGAGGGGGAGCACCCGCGCACGCGCGACTGGTACGTGCTGCCTGACCGCTTGGACCTGGTGGTGGAGCTCAAAGTCGAGGAGGAGCGACGCCGACTCGGCGTGTACGAGGTGCCGGTCTATGTCGCCCGCGTGCACGCCGCGGGTGAATTCGACCTCAAGCGCGAGATCGCGCGCCTCACGCGCGGTGAGACCGCGTTGCACCTGCATCTTGACCAGGCTCGACTCCTGCTCCCGGTAAGCGATCCGCGCGGCCTCCGAGCTCTCGCGGCGAGCGTTCCGGCGCTCGGGGACTTCGAACCCTCCGACGGGTTTCCTCTGCCGGTGCTGGCGGCACCCTTCGGTGGTGGCGCTGAGTTTTCTGATCGCCGCCAGGCATTCGACCTGACCTTTGAGGTCGCCGGCACACAGTCGCTCGGGTTTCTGCCGTTGGCTCGCACGGTGCACGTGGCGGCGCGTGGCAACTGGCCAGATCCGGGTTTCACGGACGGCTTCCTGCCGCTCGAACGCCACATCGACGCGCACGGCTTCACTGCCACTTGGCAGGTCCTGAATCTCAATCGCACCTACGGTGACCGCTGGTTTCAGGATTCGACCGCGGCGGCAACGGTCCTAGCGAGTGGGTTCGGGGTCGAGCTGGTGCAGCCGGTCGACATCTATCAGCGCTGCACACGCGCGGTGAAGTACGGGGGGCTCTTCATTGCCTTGAGCTTCCTTACGTTGTTTCTCATCGAGACTTTGCTGCACCGTCCCCTGCATCCGATTCAGTATGGTTTGATGGGGTTGGCCCTCAGTGTGTTTTATCTCCTGTTACTTGCGCTCGCGGAACAGCTTGGTTTCATCGCGGCGTACGTATTGGCGACGGCGGCGCTCTGCGCGCTCATGGGAGGGTATCTCGCCGGCGCGCTGGCGAGCGCTCGGGCGGGGGCGGTGGCCGCGGGGGTTTTCGCAGCAACCTACGCGCTGCTCTATCTCCTGGTGACGTCGGAGAGCTACGCACTGCTCGCCGGCTCGCTGGCGCTGTTCGCGTTGCTGGCGACGGTCATGCTGCTGACCCGCGAGCTCGACTGGTACGCTCCAGGTTTCCGACCCGAAGGTGAGCCAAACACGTAGCCCATCCAGTTACGAGGACGAAATGAAACAGCCAGTGGCCCTGCCGTGTGAAGGCTATTTCGGGTTAACGGTCCAACTTCCGCAGGAATCGCGGTTAAAGTTCGTAGGTGAGAGTGTTATTCGACTCGCGTACACGTTCTTCTTTGTACAGGCGTTGGATGAGCACCAGTCGTTCGTCCTCTGTGAGGTGAGGGAACCAAGACCTCACTTTGCCAGCGAGACCCTTGGGTTTGATAGGCCGTGCTTTCTCTTTTTTGAGAAGCGTCAGCAGCCGGGTGAAGTGATCTGCATGCGCGGGGCGCTTCTGAGCGGGAAATGCGTCCTTCAATGAACTCACGCGGCGGCATGTATGCGCGAGCGCCTGCAAGTGCCGGACGAGGGGATCGAAGCCGGTATCGCGGGAGAGGATCGCGCATTCGAGCGCGGGGTTACTCGCGAGCTCCTGCCCGAGATAGTACGCGATATGGAAGTCGAGCGCGTTCGGACCCTGGGCGGATATTTTGATCCACTTTAAGCGAACCC
>Ga0210401_10005685_pt1 | contig 12806 bp, 10 predicted proteins | sample IncBWH32MmetaG_FD_150866 | JGI IMG/M metagenome (GOLD analysis project Ga0210401, IMG submission 150866) | Forest soil microbial communities from Barre Woods Harvard Forest LTER site, Petersham, Massachusetts, United States - Inc-BW-H-32-M | ecosystem: Environmental > Terrestrial > Soil >... | reverse complement strand
AAGGGGACGCTGCTGCCACCATCGCGGGCGGATGTGCAGTTCATGCAGGGCATGATCATGCATCATTCGCAGGCGGTCGTGATGACGGCGTGGATTCCTTCGCACACCGAGAACAAGGATTTGCGGTTGCTGGGGGAGCGCATCAGCAGGTCGCAATCGGACGAGATCAGTTTTATGCGGCGGTGGCTCGCGGCGCGCGGAGAAGCCACTTCCATGGCCATGGCGGGAATGCCTGACATGGACAAGTCCGGACAACCGCTGGCGCTGATGCCCGGTATGCTGATGCCGGAGCAGATGGAAGCGCTACAAAAGGCCAAGGGCGCGGAGTTCGACCGCCTATTCTTGACCGGGATGATTCAGCATCACAATGGCGCGCTAATCATGGTGAAAGACCTGTTCGATACGGCGGGCGCGGGGCAGGACGCCGACCTCTTCAACTTTGCGACGGATGTGGACAGCGGGCAACGCGCCGAGATCAGGATTATGCAGTCGATGCTGGAAAAGGAATCGCCAAAGGAGAAATGATGAACCGAATCCAGTGTGCTGCTCTGCGTTTTGCCGCCATGGCCGCGGCCGCGATTCTATTGTGCTGCCATGTGAGCGGGGTCCAGGCGCAGATGGCTGCTCCCACAACCCCCGCAGCGCAAGCGCCGGCCCAGGAAGCAGCGCCAGCGGGCGCTCCAGCCGACGCGGACAAGTCGGACGAGGATCGCAATCCCTTTGCCCCGGCTCCAGCGCCGCCCCTGCCAGCGGGAATGACAGGGTCGAATGCCAGCGATCCGCGGTTCTCATTGACGCCCGGCCTCTACGACGCGGGCGAATCGGCCATGGGCATGAAGCACCTGCTGCTGGTCAAGAAGCCCGAATCGTTTCAGCTCGGGACGGACCAGCCGGACGATCCCAAGGTGCAGAAGACGATCGGCCAGCTCGGCATCGGCGGCGGCATGGTAGCGAAGATGCCGAAAGAGTTGCAGCTGGTGATCGCGCAGCTGGCTTTTTCGAACTCGGACCTGGCGTTCCAGGGCAACCACCTTTTCCAGGGGAATTTTTATGGCATCAATATTTACGACATCTCCGATCCTTCGAAGGCCGCGATCGTGACTTCGATGGTGTGCCCGGGCGGGCAGGGCGACGTGTCGGTGTACAAGAATCTGCTGTTCATGTCCGTGGAAATGCCGAATGGACGCCTGGATTGCGGCACACAGGGATTTCCGGCGGAGCCTCCGCCGCCTCCGCGAGCGCCGGGGGAAGAACGAAAGCGCCGTGTGCCAGCAGCGCAGAAGGACCGCTTCCGCGGCGTGAGGATTTTCGACATTTCGGACATCAAGAATCCCAAGCAAGTGGCGGCGGTGCAGACGTGCCGGGGCTCGCATACACATACCTTGGTGGTGGATCCGAACGATAAGGAAAACGTCTACATTTACGTGTCGGGCACATCGTTTGTGCGCCAAACCGAAGAACTGGCGGGGTGCTCGGGCGAAAAGCCGGACAAAGACCCGAACACGGCGCTGTTTCGCATCGACGTAATCAAAGTTCCCGTGGCGGCGCCACAAGACGCGAAAATAGTGTCGAGTCCTCGCGTGTTTATCGATCCGCGTACGGGCGCGCTGAATGGCCTGAACAATGGCGGCAGCCACGGCAAGGATGCAACGAAGCCCGTAGAGAAGGCTGAGGACACCGACCAATGCCACGACATCACCGTATACACGGCGATTGGCCTCGCGGCGGGCGCGTGCTCGGGCAACGGCATCCTGCTGGACATCAAGGACCCGGTTCATCCGAAGCGCGTGGACGCCGTGAACGATCCGAACTATTCCTACTGGCACTCGGCTTCGTTCTCGAATGATGGGAGCAAAGTCGTGTTTACCGACGAGTGGGGTGGCGGCCTGGGGGCGCGGTGCCGTCCGAACGACCCAAACCACTGGGGCGCGGATGCGATCTTCCATCTCCACGATGACAAGTTGACCTTCGCGAGCTATTACAAGCTGCCGGCGGCGCAGTCCGACACGGAGAACTGTGTGGCGCACAACGGTTCGCTGGTCCCGGTTCCGGGGCGCGATATCGAGGTGCAGGCTTGGTATCAAGGCGGCATCTCCGTGATGGACTTCACCGACGCGACCCACCCCTATGAGATTGCCTACTTCGATCGCGGACCGATTGATTCGAAGATGCTGGTGCTGGGCGGCGACTGGTCGGGATACTGGTACAACGGCTACATCTACGGTTCCGAAATCGCGCGTGGGCTGGACGTTTTCGAACTGACGCCGACGAAGTTCCTCACGCAGAACGAAATCGATGCGGCGAAGACGGTTCAGGTGCCCGATCTGAACGTGCAGGACCAGCAGAAGCTCGAGTGGCCTGCGAAGTTGGTCGTGGCGAAGGCGTACGTGGATCAACTCGAGCGTTCGCAGGCTTTGCCGGCGGACCGCATCGTAGCTCTGCGCACGGCCATAGACACCGCAGAGGTCTCGCACATGAGCAAGAGCAAAGTGGCGAAGCTGAAGGGCATGTCGCCGTCATTGGAGAAGGACGCGGCCAATGCGAAAAACCCGGCTGACGCGACGCGCCTGCATGGTCTGGCGGATATCCTGAAGCATCCGTCAGCATAACTACATCCAAGCCTAGCGTTAGGCTGGGCTACGGATAAAATTCAAAAGACACCGACCCTTCCCAAACTTAGGGAAGGGATCGGGCGCCTCGAACGACGCTGGCGCTGGCCATAAGCAGGACATCGCACAAGCGCTACGGTGTTTTGCTGTATTTTCGCGGGTGGGGGTACACTGTTGCAACCCCGACTGGCCAAGACGCAGAAAGCACGCCGCCCGCCCTTTCGCACTGCCCTCCGCGCCGCGCTCCGCCTGCGCTGTCCCTATTGCCAGCAGGGACGCGTGCTCGCTCGCTGGCCGAATAAAATCTGTCCGACGTGTCTGCGCTGCGGCCTATCCTTCTTCCGCGAGCCGGGTTACTACATTGGTGGCATGATCATCACATATGGCCTCACGCTCATGGTTGTCATTCCCGTTTTTCTTGTGTCCCTTCTTCTGCCCGACTTGAAAAGCGTCTCTGACGACGGTCGCCTGGCCCTCTGGCTCCTGTTCGCCGTCCCGCTTTCGTAGCTCCTGATGCCTTACGCCTACAACCTGTGGCTTCATCTCGATTTCTGGTTCGAACCTTGGACCCCTCAAGAACGATCCTAGATTTACAGACGGCACCATTGCTCCGAACGAGACAACGCGGACGTTAGTTTGGCTTTGTACCGGCGCTGCCCACCGCGGTCGACCGATACGAGCTCATGATTTTGTCGAAAGTGGGGAGTTCCTTATCGAAAAGTGACTCGAGCGTTACATATTCAAACACCAAGAAACCGTATTCCTTTGGCACAAGAACCAGTCTGGCTACCATCGGCGTTTCGACCGACACACCGCTCACGGTTCGGTGGTCAGTGTACTTCAGGGTTAAAACCTCGCAGTCTCTACCGGCCACATCCACTTTCGACTCACTAACTTGTGATAGCCCGAGAATAGGCTCTCACCTGGTGCGTCAATTGTCTTAGCGAAAGTTTTGGGGTCGTCCGGCGTTAGCATCAGCTGAATCATTAGGTTCGCTTCGCCGTCGAGTGCGGTAAGTGCGCCGACTCTGACACGAGGCTCTAGGAGATTGTCGTTTGCCTTCCAACCCTCCGGGATAGTCAAAGTGAACCTTGTGCCGCCATTTGTGTACAAGGTTCCAGAGACTGTCCGATTCACGATATTCTTCGTCGGTCCGCCTTTTACGACATCGGCTTGCGAGGAAGGCGATTCAGCCTCGTTCTGCGAACGAACCACGCTGGGTACGTTAGAGCATTCCTAAGGTGCTTACGAGGGAAAAAAAGACTAGTTTCGATCGCAGTTTACGTACTTAGAGAAGGGCAAGTCCAAATCCTCGCATACAGCGACAACTTTGTACCGGCTGGCATCCGATTGCGCCTCCTACACACTCTCATCAACTTCCTGCGCTGGTTGCACTTTGGTTAGTGGCTGAGCTCTTTCAGGCCGCGGTCTTTCATCATTGGCTCGACGCTTGGGGCTTTGCCGCGCCAGGCTGCATACATCTTTGCTAGATCTTCTGTGTTGCCGCGCGATAGCACCATCTGCCGGAAACGGTCGCCGTTTGCGCGCGTCAGGCCGCCGTGCTCTTCGAACCACTGATATGCGTCGTCATCGAGCATCTCCGTCCAAAGATAGGCGTAGTAGCCGGCGGAGTAGCCTCCGCCCCAGATGTGGCCGAAATAGGTGGAGCGGTAGCGCGGCGGAACGGTGCTGAGCTGCAGATGCGTTTTCTCCAGTGCCTGTTTCTCGAACTCATCCGGCTGTTGCAATGGAGCGCTGGCCGGAAGCGTGTGCCACTGCATGTCCAGTTCGGCGGCTGCGAGCAGTTCCGTCAGCATGTATCCCTGATTAAACGTCTTGGCTTTCCTTACCTTCGCCACCAATTCCGCAGGCATAGGCGCGCCGGTCTTGTAGTGCTTGGCGTAGTGATTGAACACAGCGGGGTAGAGCGCCCAATGCTCGTTGAATTGTGAAGGGAACTCGACGAAGTCTCGCGGCGTCGAAGTGCCAGAAAGGCTCGGATACTCGGTGTTCGCGAACATGCCGTGCAACCCGTGGCCGAACTCGTGGAACATGGTGGTCACATCGCTGAAGCTGATGAGCGCCGGTTCGCCGGGCGCGGGCTTTGAGAAATTTGCCACGTTGTAAACCACCGGCAGATTGCCCAGCAGCTTCGACTGGTCGACGAAATTGCTCATCCACGCGCCACCGTTTTTGTTGTCGCGCTTGAAGTAGTCGCAATAGAAAAGCGCCAGTGGTTTTCCGTCCGCGTCGGAGACTTCGAAGACGCGCACGTCCGCTTGGTACACGGGAATGTCCTTGCGCTCCTTGAAAGTTATCCCGTAGAGCTCCGTGGCCGCGTAGAACACGCCGTTTTCGAGCACGTTGTTCAATTCGAAGTACGGCTTCACCTCCGCTTCGTTCAGGTCGAACTTGGCCTTGCGCACTTGTTCGGAATAGAAATTCCAGTCCCAGGGCTGCAAGGTGAGGCCGCCCTTTTGCGCGTCGATCAGGTCCTGAATATCCTTGCCCTCACTCGCGGCTTTGGCGCTTGCACCGGGCACCAGGGCATCGAGGAATTGCATCGCTGCGTCGGGAGTTTTCGCCATTTGGTCTTGCAGCTTCCAGGCCGCGTGATTCGGGAAGCCGAGCAGTTGTGCGCGTTGCGCGCGCAGCTGCGCCATTCGCGCGATGGTGTCGCGCGTGTCGTTGGCATCTCCGTGTTCGGCGCGATTCCAGGAATTCTCGAATAGCGTTTCGCGAGTGGCTCGCACGCTTAGCGATGAGAGGTCCGGCTGCTGCGTCGTATTCTGCAGCGGGAGCACGTAGCCTTCCTGCTTGCGGCTCTGCGCCGCTTGCTGGGCTGCGGCAATCTGCGCGTCACTCAAGCCAGCCAGCGCGTCTTTGTCGCTCGTTGCGAAGGCGCCGTTCTTGGTCGCGTCCAGAACCTTCGTCGAGAAGCTGTTCGCGAGTGTAGAGATTTCTTCGTTCAGTTTCTTCAGCTCGACTTTGTCCGCATCCGAAAGCTTGGCGCCGGAATGAACGAACTCGTCATAGGTGATCTCGAGCAGCCGCTGCGATTCCGGATCGAGCTTCAACGAGTCGCGCTGCCCATACAGCGCGCTCACGCGCGCAAAAAGCTTGGCGTTCAGGTAGATGGCGTCGTGATGCGCCGCCAGTTTCGGCGCCTCGTCGGCTCGGACTTTGAGCAGCAGAGCATTGGTGTTCGCTTCGCTCACCGCGCCAAACGCATTCTGCGCCCGGTGCAGGAGCTGCCCGGTCTTCTCCATGGCCACGAGCGTATTCTCGAAGGTCGGCGGCGCGGGATTATCCGCGATCGCCTGGATTTCGGCGATTTCCTGGTCCATGCCCGCTTCGATCGCCGGCTGATAATCCTCATCCTTGATTTTGTCGAAGGGCGGTGCGTGGAACGGCAGCGTGCTAGGCGCATAAAACGGGCTCGACGGACCGAACTGTGAATCGTCGGCGTTGGCAACAATCAAGCTGGCACCGGCTGCGATGGCGCCGGTGGTGAGTAAAATAATCATGTGTTTGAGCATAACCTTCCGAGAATTTGACGATACAGGTTGTATCGGCATTATTTTGTTCGCGATCGATTGTACGGGAATTTCTTCGTCCGCTACAAGGTCGGACGAACCTACGCCGCGGCCTGTTCGGCCAAAGCTTCCGCTACGGATACGTTTTTGACCAGCTCAGGCGGTATGCTGTGCCGCCCCTGCAAGTACGAAGAGCTGTTGTAGGAAAGCCAAACTTTGCCCAGATCGTCTTCCCAGACCAGAATCTTCAAAGGCAGGTCAATCGCGCTGCTCGGAGCCGCCAGCATCACCGGCGTGCCGCCCTTGGGATTGCCAAAAATCAGCAGCTTCGTGGGACGCATTTTCATTCCCGCCTTTTCCGCCTCGCCGCTATGATCAACCAGCGCGAACAGCATGACGCCCTTCGCTGCGAGAATGCCCTTCAGCTTTTCCACAGTATGATCCACCGAATGACTGCTGGATTTGTCGATGATGCCGTTATCCGGAGCAGTTGTTGCCATGGCTACCTCCTTGTCCTCGCCGCAGGTTGCATGGAACGTTAGATGCGCCGCCTGCGTTTCGGTGCTGTGGATTGTGCCACGTCCCGCTTGCGCCAGTAAGTCATTTGGCGCAGCGCGACCACCGTGAGCAGAAGCACGATTGGATCTATCGGCAGACGGTAGCGCGGCAAAGCCAACGTAAGGTAGTAAGCCCAAGGATAAACGACCGGGAACACCGCGACAGGGAAGGCAAAAGCATTTTGACTGCGAAAGAGAATGATGACGCCGCACAGCGCGCCAATCGCAACAAGGAAATTGAACGCGAGAATGAAGCGAAACCACAGCGATGGCGTTCGAACGAAGTCCGTCACCGGATTCGGCGTGCCGCCTGACCAGATAGAAATGAAGCGGTTGGTAATCAGGTGCGCTTCGCGGACCGGGTGCGACAGTATGTATCGCACGGCTTCCTGCCGCTTTTCGTGCATGTACGCAATTTCGCCCATGGCAATGTAGTGCTCGCGTTCGGTCGCGTTGTAGATGGGATGCAGGTCGCCCCGGAAGATGTCCTGCGTTTGATCGTTGTTTCCCAGCCACAACTGCAATCCGAGAACTGAACGCAGCGGAACGAAGTGATGAAACGCCCTATAATTGCGAATCGTCCAAGGAACGCAGCATAGCATCACGATGACGACTGCCGCCGCAGATCGTCTTGCCCACGGGCGGTTTGCTCTGTGCGCGCGATAAGCCAACCATCCGAGCAGCAATGGAAAAAGCGCCGCCAGGGTGGCGTTGACCATGAGTGCGGTGCCCCACAGCAACCCATAAGCGCACCAATCGCGCATGCGTTCTGAATCCGGTAGCGCAATCGTGGCCCACAGAATCGTCGCCACGAGCAATGCCGAAATAGACGCGTCCCACATGCTTTCCACCGGAATCAGAATGGCGTTCGGGAAAATGGCCCACAGCCATGCAGTACTGGCACCCAAGCCAACGCCGCTAATTCGCTTTCCGGCGTAAAAAATCGGCACGCAAGCGAGCGTGCAGCACAAAATGTTCAGCAGCACCGCCGCTGCCCACGCACCGAACGTGTATGCGCCGAACAATCGAAAAATTCCGGCGAGAAGCAGCGGGTACGCGGGCGTCATCCAGGCGGTTGGCCCGGTATCCACACGAAAGGGGGAACTGAATCCCTGCCCGGTGGCAAGAGAGTGTGCGATGTTGCCCGATTCAAACAGGAAGGGAATCACGCTGACCGCTTGCTTCGGATGAATCTGCCGATACTCCCACATGAAACCCAGCCGCAACGTCAGCGCGACGAGCAGGATAATCCAGATCGACGTTGCTGCGACACGCAGAGCTTTTTGCATGCCCAAGAAGCCTTGCATTCCTTGGCCTTGGACGCAAGGCGTTCCCGGTTGGATTCGTGGTAATCGAACCGTGTGGCGCATCGGAAGCAGTAAAACGTGATAGGTTCGTAGCGTTGATCATGCCCAGGAAGAAAAAAGACCGGCTGCGAGTGCACAAAGAAGCGCGGCGGCTCGCGCGCTTGGGGATTGGCCCGCCTCCCAACGAACGCGTCATTCCAGACAAACGGAAAAAGCCTCCAAAGCACAAGAAACGACTGGTGGACCCGGATTTAAATTAAGTTCGCCCACAGCCGCGAGTGTCGTTTCGGAACGAAGGTCCCCGGATCCCCGCGTTGCTCCACAGTGCAGTGAGGGCCCAAACAAAAAAAGCGCCCCGATTTCTCGGAGCGCTTGGTCCTACGAATCTCTCGGAACGCCTGTGCCTACGCCTTCTTCTTCGCTTTCAGCGTATTCAACGCCAGCGTGAGGCGCGACTTGTAACGGTTCGCCGTGTTTTCAGAGAGCGTCCTCTTGCGAATGGCCTTGTCCAAATCGGAAAACGTGGTCGAAGCCAGGCTTTGCGCCGTCGCCGTATCGCCCGCCGCCAGGGCCGCGCGCATCCGGCGGATCGAAGTGCGCACGCGCGTGCGATTCATGCGGTTCACCGCCGCGCGGTGCGCCGACTGCCGGATATTCTTCAAAACTGATTTCGTCTTCTTCTTATGCTTTACAGCCGCACCCTGAGCCATTCAGTACTCCTCCATGGTCTATTTCGAATTACCAAGAATATCCGACGCATCCGCTCCTGTCAATTTGCACGCCAATCAATGGGCGCTTTGCAACGCAATCGCGGCAAGATTGTGCACCCAGCGTGCCGGACGCTTGTCCTCGGAGACGATCAGTTGAAACGGCCCGGACTTTCCAAGCGGCTGGCCCTCGCGCGTGTCGGCCACCAGGACTTGACCGCCATGAAAACTTGGATCCGCTTCAGCGAGAGATAGAACTGCTGAGTATCCATCGGTGCCCGTGGCGACCAGATAGGTCGCGAGCGCTTCTCCGTGCAGCTCCTTTCCGATGGGCGCGTTGATCATGGCCAGCAGCGTGGCGAGTGGAACGCCGCTGTAAGTTTCGTCTGCGTCAGTATGCGGGTTATGCACCGTGGCCGAGACGTGCGGCAACGCACGAAATTCCGCAGGTGAAAGCACCACTGGCGCGTGATAGGACTCGGCGGTGAGCACCAGCGAGTCCTTCGGGTAAACCGCCGGCGAGCGCATCTCGCCGGGTTGGAGTACTACTGGCACAGTTTCGATCGCGCTGGCGTTGGCATTCCCGTCGTCCGCGACGGCGGCGACGTCAAAGTGCAGTGTCGCCTCCTTGAATCCTTGTGCCGAGACAAAAACGGAGTAACTGCCAGGCTGCAGATTCAGCGACAACCGCCCATGATCATCCGTTTCCAATTTGGCGGGGGCAGAATCGGGAATGGGTACCAAGCGCATCTTCGCGTGCGTGATGCCTGCTCCGGTCAGATCGCTCACAGTGATGGTGACCGGTTTGGTCGTCGCGGCTTGTTGTGCCCAAACAGGAGAGAGGGCGAGCAATGCAATTGCAGACAGGCTCAGCCTCACGCTTTGCGCGCGCATCGCAGAAGAATAGCGCAGAAGCCGACCAGTGTCAGCATCATGCGGCAGGCGGCTTCTCCATGCGAACGCTTGACCTCCTTCCGAAACTTTTCATTCCAGGGCGCGTAGTGTAAATAAGAGGTACCCGCGATGGCTCGAGATCAATGCTCTCGACGAGGCTCGTTCACCACTGCGCTGTTCGTCATCGCTATTGGTGTCTTCTTCCTGCTCATCAATCTACGCCCAGGGCCGGACCTCTGGTGGTACGTCCTCTCCCGCTATTGGCCCGTCATCATAATTATTATTGGGCTCGGCAAGATGTGGGATGCGTGGATGGACCGGGCCTCGACCGATCCAACCGCGCCGCGTCATCATTCCGGAGGTCCCATCGCGGTTCTGATCATCGTGCTCTTTCTGGGGCTCGCTCTCTGGCGCGGAAAGACGGTGCGCGCCAGTCTTCACGACACCGAAGACATCGGGCTTCAAGGCGCTCAATCCGTAAGTGCGAATATCGAAATTCCCGCCGGGACGTTGGACCTAAGCGGTGGCGCCAGCCGGTTGCTCGATGCCGATTTCAATTATCTCGAGGATGATGGGAAGCCCACGATTGATTATTCCGTAACCAATGGCCGGGGCGATCTGAACATCACGCAAGAGAACAAACATCATCTCCATTTCGCCACCGCGCGCAACGATTGGCGTCTGCGTTTCGCCAACAACGTGCCTTTGGATCTGAATGTCCAGATAGGCGCGGGGGAAAGCAATCTGCGCCTGCCAGGGCTGAACGTGGGCACCCTCGACGTCAACATCGGAGCAGGCCAGCTGAGACTGGATGTCACCGGCCCGCGCAAAACGAATCTGAACGTGGTTGTACACGGCGGCGTGGGCGCAGCAACGATTCGCCTGCCCAAGGATGTCGGAGTCCGCGTGCACGCCTCCGGCGGTATCGGCGCGGTCCATGCGGGCGCGCTAAACCGCGAAGGCGATGACTACGTCAATGCCGCGCTCGGCAAAACTCCAGCCACGATCGACGTAAGCATCGCAGGCGGTGTCGGCTCGATCAACCTGCAGTTAGAGTAAGCGTCAGCGAGATCTTTCCACCACCAATCACTGCCCTATCCCCCGTGCCCTATCCCCATTGACTCTTTTCGCCTTCGCCTTTAGGCTAGCGCCACTGGCTGCTTGCACTTCCTGTTCGCAAGCGCGCCAGACAGGCTACGATGCAACGTGACGAAATTCTCAAGCTCCTCGAACAGGTAGGCGCTATCCGCACAGGGCACTTCGAACTCTCCAGCGGACGCCACAGCGCCACCTATCTCCAATGCGCGCTGGTTCTGCAGCATCCGAAATGCGCCGAACAGCTCGGCCATGCCCTCGGCGACGTCTTCAAGGACCACTCCGTCGCCTGCGTCGTCTCGCCCGCGCTCGGAGGCGTCGTCATCGGCCACGAAGTCGCTCGCGCGTTGAACGTTCGGGCGCTTTTCGTGGAACGAGACCGCTCCGGCCAAATGGCCCTGCGCCGCGGTTTCGAACTAAAGCCCGGCGAACACGTTCTGGTGATCGAGGACGTGTGGACCACAGGCGGCTCGACTCGCGAAACCATAGGCGTGGTCGAACAGGAAGGCGGCCTGGCGGTAGCCGCAGGCGCCATCATTGATCGCAGCGGCGGCCGCTTGGAACTGAACGTCCCGTCGCGCGCCCTTCTGGAATTGGACGTCCCCAGTTATGAGCCCGACGATTGCCCGCTCTGCCGCGCCGGCGGCATGCCCACGCGCCCCGGCTCCCGCTTTTCGCGCGCCCCGATGTAACTTCGCCGGCCGACGCACCCGGCCACAACGCTTCTGGCACCGACTTAGTGTGGGCTTTCTTTCAACGGCATCGGAAACATATAGATATTGCCGAGGTCGTTGCCCTCCCATGTCGGTCCGCCTTCATCTGTGGTGCCTTCTCGATCGCGTGAGATAATCGCTCCGGCCGATGCAGAACATCAAACTCACAATCGCCTACGATGGCGCCGACTTCCACGGCTGGCAATTCCAGCCCGGCATACCGACGATCCAGGGCGCCCTGCATGACGCGCTCCAGCAGATCACGCAGGAGAAACTCACCGTGCACGGCGCGAGCCGCACCGACGCCGGCGTCCACGCATTGGGCCAGGTGGCGCACTTCAAGACGCGCTCGACTCTTCCCGCCGAGGAAATTCAGCGCGCAATGAACGCGCTGCTGCCTCCGTCCGTGCGCATCATGGCCGCCGAAGAAGTCGGACAAGATTTTCATTCGCGCTGGATGGCGCAAGGAAAGACCTACCGTTACCGCATCTATCGCGGCCCGGTTCTGCCGCCTTTCGATTACCGCCGCGCGTTGCACTATCCCTGGCCGCTTGATGAATCCGCGATGGCCGAGGCGGCGCGCCTTTTTGAAGGCGAGCACGATTTCACGTCCTTCGCGGCATCCTCGGGTTCCGAAGAGGACGACAAAGATCGCGACATGCAGCGCTTGATCCGTTCCTCCGAAATCGTCCGCGAGCCGAAAAACGACGAACTTGCATACCTCGTTCGCGGCCGTTCGTTCCTGCGCTACATGGTTCGCAAGATCGTCGGTACCCTGATCGAAGTCGGCAGAAGCCGCCTCAGCCCGACCGACATCCCGGAAATCTTTGAAGGCCGCGACCGCTCGCGGTCCGGACCCACGGTTCCGCCCGAAGGCCTCTACCTAGTCGCTCTTGAATATCCCGATCCCACCGATTCGCTGGCATCTTTTACAACGCGCCGCCGTGAGCGAACGCCGTAGCGCGGGCCTGCCTGCCGAGCAGACAGCCGTCTCGCCGGTGAGACTCCGCCGAGTCTTGCCGGGTGCGCAAGGAAGGTGGCGGCAACCCGCCGCACTCCCAAAGGACCTGCGCTGGTGGCGCGAGCCTCACGGACGCGGTCTAAATCTCGGATTCGATTTCGCATTTCAGTTACAATCACAAAAGAAATGGCAGTCCCTTCACAGCTCGCCTCACCGACTTTGCGCGCCGTGGCTACCATCGAATCGATCAATCCGGCCACGCAAGAAGTAAACGCTCAGTTCGAAGTAACACAGTCAACGGAATTGCCTGCCATCTTTGAACTTGCTCGCAGCGCGCAAAAGGATTGGGCCGCGCGCCCGCTCCGTGAACGTTGCACCATGCTGCGCGGTTTGCGTGATGCGATTTTCGCTCGCCGCGATGAAATTG
>Ga0210401_10005682_pt1 | contig 12811 bp, 12 predicted proteins | sample IncBWH32MmetaG_FD_150866 | JGI IMG/M metagenome (GOLD analysis project Ga0210401, IMG submission 150866) | Forest soil microbial communities from Barre Woods Harvard Forest LTER site, Petersham, Massachusetts, United States - Inc-BW-H-32-M | ecosystem: Environmental > Terrestrial > Soil >... | reverse complement strand
TGTTCATCCAAACGATCACGTCAACATGTCGCAGTCGTCCAACGATTCGTTTCCTACTGCCATGAACATTGCGGCGGCAGTAAGCGTCAAGGAAAGACTTTTGCCTGCCGTAAAAGCGCTCCGGGACGCCGTTGCAGCAAAATCGAGAGAGTGGCAGGACGTCGTCAAGATAGGCCGCACCCACATGCAGGATGCGACTCCCATCACCCTTGGTGAGGAATGGTCAGGTTACGTCGGCATGCTCAGCGACAATCTCGACCGCATTGAGGATGCCCTGAAGGGGGTCTACCAACTCGCTCTCGGGGGAACTGCGGTGGGGACTGGGATCAATGCAGCCCCTGGGTTCGGCGAAGCTGCCGCGGGTGAAATCGCGAAGCTAACGAATCTTCCGTTCGTCAGCGCCTCAAATAAGTACACGGTGCAGGGGGCTCATGATGCTCAGGTTCAGCTCTCCGGCACACTGCGAACCCTCGCGGTTTCTCTTTACAAGATCGCGAATGACGTTCGGCTGATGTCGTGCGGTCCGCGCGCTGGTTTCGCCGAACTGATAATTCCGGCAAACGAACCGGGCTCTTCCATCATGCCGGGCAAAGTGAACCCGACACAGGCCGAGGCGTTGACCATGATCGCAGTGCAGGTCATGGCGAACGATGTAGCCGTAGGATTCGGTGGTGCCGGAGGATATCTGGAGATGAATGTCTACAAACCTCTCATCATCTTCAATATCGCCCATGCCGTGACCATCATGACTGATGGCTGCACGAACTTCCGCAAATTTCTGGTTGAAGGCACGAAGCCGAATTTGAAGAAGATCAAGGAATACGTGGACCGCTCCCTGATGTTGGTAACCGCGCTTTCGCCAGTAATCGGATATGACAAGGCCTCCAAAATTGCGCACTACGCGCTGGATAACGACCTCACCCTAAAGCAGGCTGCACTGCAGCTGGGATTTGTAACTGAAGACGAATTCGAGCGAGTGGTCGATCCGGCCAAGATGGTGCACCCATACGTGGCAAACGCCGGCTGAGAGAAACAACACCTTTGATTCGTCTTACATGAGCAGAGGTTTAGCAAGATAAAGGAGGGTCATCATGACGACAAATAAGCGCGGAATCGAACTACTGCAAGACCCAGCGCTCAACAAATCCACCGCCTTCACGGAGGCTGAGAAGCAAGCACTCGAATTGGTGGGCCTCGTACCTGACGTGATCGAGACCGAAGATCTGCAGTTAAGCAGGGTGATGATGCAACTGGGTCATAAAAACACAGATCTCGAACGCTACATCTACCTTATTAATCTGCTCGACCATAACGAGACACTCTTTTATCGCACCGTCATGTCAGACCCGGCGCGTTTTCTTCCGATTGTCTACGACCCAACGATCGCGGAGGCCTGTCTCAAATTTGGCCACATTTACCGTCAGGCCCGTGGTATGTACCTCTCAATCACACGCCGGGGCAAAGTGAAGGAAGTTTTGCAGAACTGGCCACAGAAAGATGTGCGATTCATCTGTGTGACCGATGGCGGACGCATACTAGGGCTGGGCGACATTGGCGCAAACGGCATGGGCATTCCGATTGGAAAGCTGCAACTCTACACCGCCTGCGCCGGAGTACCGCCGCAGTACCTGCTTCCCATGTATCTGGATGCCGGCACCAACAACGAGCAGTACCTTCACGATCCACTGTACCTGGGCTTACGAAAGACCCGTCCCGCAACTGAGGAGCTCTATTCTTTTGTCGATGAATTCGTGGAAGCGGCGCAAGAACTTTACCCGAGATGCTGCATTCATTTCGAAGATTGGACCGGCGTGGATGCTGTTCATCTGTTGCAGCGCTACCGCGACAAATTTTGCGTTTACAACGACGATGTCCAGGGCACCGCGGGAATTGTGCTGGCGGGAATGATCAATGCCGCGAAGATCAAGGGAACCAAACTGAGCGACGAAAAGTATCTGTTCTTGGGTGCAGGGTCGGCTGGAATTGGTCTTGCCAATCTCTTGTGTTCAGCGATGGTCCAGGAAGGGCTGACATTGAAACAGGCGCAGGATCGCGTTTCCATGTTCGACATTAATGGACTATTGGAAACGACGCGCACCGACCTGGTCGATTTCCAAAAGCCCTATGCCCACAAGCACGCGCCGACCCGGGATTTCATCGCCGCTATCGAGAGCATTAAACCGACAACGATCATCGGTGTCAGCACCATAGGTGGTGCGTTTACGCAAAATGTTGTCGAGAGCTTGTCGAGAATAAATCAACGGCCAGTGATCCTGGCACTTTCAAACCCTACCGACCATGCAGAATGCACAGCAGAGCAAGCCTATGCCTGGTCAAAAGGCAAAGCGATCTATGCTGCTGGCGTCCAATTTGCACCTGTCCACTTAAATGGACAGACATTTCTGCCGGGGCAGGCCAACAACTTTTATATCTTTCCAGCGATTGGGATGGCAATCTTCGCGACGCAGGCCTCGCGCGTCACGGATGAGATGTTTATCGAAGCGGCGCGTGCAGTTGCCGATCAGGTGCCTTCGGATCTGCTGAACCAGGGGCTGATCTACCCGTTGCAGTCGAACATTCTGGAGACAGAGATCCAGACAGCTGCTCGTGTCGCGAAGCTGGTCTTCGATTCGGGACTTGCGCGTGTCCCGCGTCCCGCTGATATGGTCTCGTTCATTCGTGAACATGTCTATAAGCCGGCGTACGCAAGGCAGACGGCGCCAAATTCCCAGCCAGCGACGAGGGTGGCATAAAGGACGTCTTCGGGCAGGTCGGATGCTGAGAGTTGGCCCTCCCAAATGACGGAAAGCCTTCTCTCCTCCTCGTGTAGGTTATTAGGAATTCTAGGAAAATGCCAAAAAGGTGCCCTTATGAACACCAGTAACATTATGGGAGCGCTGTTCCCAATATTTTTCGTGCTTGCACTGGGCTATTTAGCCGGAAGGCGCAATACATTTGACGCAGACCAAGCCGCGGGTTTCAGTAAGCTGGCCCTCTCCTTTGCTTTGCCCGCGGTACTATTCGTAAGCATGACGGGTATTCCTCGGGAACTGCTGTTGGGGCAAGGCCGCCTCGTTCTGGCATTGATTCTTTCGCATGTCGGTCTCTTTCTCATCGCCTGGATCGCACTTAGACAAATTGCGTCGCTGCACGGAACCCCAGCGATTATTTATAGCCTGATGCTGGCCACATCCGCCACGCCGGTATTTGGTCTTGCCGTTCTCGAACCCATATTGGGCACGAGCAGCACCGGCGCTGTAGCGCTAGTAGCCTTGGCTATCAATGTCACGGTTCCCCTTGCGATCATGCTACTGGAAATGGATGCCGCAGCGAGAAACCGAGCCCCGCGGACTACTACTTCGACATCGAACCCGGTCATCACCGGACTGAAAGCCGGACTCAAATCACCTCTGCTCTGGGGACCGCTCTTGGGAATCGCCGTTGTGGTCGCGAAGATTCACGTTTCGTCTATCGTCACCAGCAGTTTGGAGCTAATTGGCTCCGCCACTTCAGGCGTAGCCGTTTTCAGTGTAGGGCTCGTGCTCGCTGCACACCCAGTTCGGCTTTCTGCTGGAGTCCTCGCTGGTTCCCTGGCTCGTGTCGCTGTGCAAGCCGCGATACTGTTCATCTTACTGCGCTTACTACTGGTGCAGAGTCCGTTCTCGCGCGAGGCGTTGATTTGCTGCAGCTTCCCGCTGGCTACCGTTGTCGTGCTGTTTGCAGCACGGTATAAGTCAGCCCAATCTGAGGCTGCATCGATGCTTTTGGTCTCGACGCTCGCTCTGGGCATCACTGTACCAGCGATGCTCTGGATCACGAAGTGACTTGAGATCTGAGTAACTGTAATCCATAGTCTAAGCGGGACACACCATAGGCGATCTCAGTAGGATCCGAGAAGGCACCCTAACGCTTATTTTTGATTTCCATTATTTTTTGAGATAGCGTGAATCGCTTTTTTTCGCTGCCGCGAAGAGGTCAGGTATCGCCGGATCAAGACCTGGCGAATAGAAGCAGAACTAGATTGTAGGCAGCGTGGGTGAGTGTTGCGGCAGTCGTAGAGCGCGACGTCACACGAATCCAGCCGTAGGCCACCCCACACCCGCTCAATGACACCCAGTGCGCGAAGTTAGCTGGGTTGTGAAATAGCGCAAATGCCAAGGCGGTGAGAGTCACCGCGAGACCACTGGTGAGGCTGCCGGCAAGAACGGGAAGCACACATCCCCTAAAGAAGGACTCCTCGAGGATCGGTCCCAACACCACTCCCAACATCATCGCCTCAAAGAGCGGAATGGTTCTAGTGTTCTGAGCGTGCCCATGCAGGCAGATTGCCACGCCCGCCAGCACAACTCCCAAAAGCGGAGCGACCATCATGCAGCGCGTACGCGGCCAGACCCATCCCAACGCGAACAAAACAGGTCGGCGATGGCGAGCCTTGACAATCAAGTACAGTGCCATCATCAAAACCAAGATCACCGCCACTTGCAGACCGAAGCCAGGATGCTCAAGTTCCCATCGCGGCAGAAGACGAGAGCGTACGAAGAGGCCAAGGATTGGACGTAACACCGTGAGTAGCAACGAAAAGATGCCAATGTCTTCGTAACTCGAACAGGGACTTTCATTGTCCGAACCGCATTCCGTTGCCTTGAAGACAAACGCACACCAGTCAAACGGCATAAAGATGTCGGAACTCAGGAACTACATCGAAAGGAGTTGCCGGAGGTGTAACCGCTTCCCCCACCTGATCAATGAGGGAGGGAGAGACGTTCCCCAAGAACTTCGCGCCCTCGCGGATGTGAACTATTCGGTCAGGTTCGAAGCCCATGAGTCGGGCACACGTGGCGTCAGCAGCGACAGGATCGTCCGCAAGAACAATCTTTCCGAGAGAACGGGCCGCGCCGTTGAGCGGCCCGTTCCCTTCCATTGCCATAATGCCGTCGGCGATAACGAAGTGGACCGGGATGGTCGCGCACACATCAAGAATGCTTTCCTGAATGCCCTTCCAGTGAAGAATGTTCTTTGGCCAACCGTACCTCGTGCCGGGCACGGTGCCGAGCATGTTCTTCATACTCAGCGTCACGCCGGCCCAGTGATGAGCTTTGATTTTTGGCATGGAAACCATGAAATCGGCCTCCAGCGCCGTTCGAGGGAGCCAAAGGTTCTTCATCCCCATGTAGCTCGAGCGCAACTGCGTCCGAACCAGTTCGTCGCGATTGAGATCGACAAAGCGGATCGCCTCCGTGCGGAGGGATTCTCGGTAGCCGCTTTCTGATAGCACCAATTGGGTGTCACGCTGATGTCCTGGCCCCTCCGCGACAACCACGCGTTTCGCACCCATGTGTCTAAAAGACTCGGCAGCGGCCAGTACCAGCGTTGGGTGCGTGTTGATCGCACTATTGGGAATGTAGTCGACCAAGTTGGGCTTGAGGAAGACTGTCTTACCCTGGACGTTAATCCGAAAGAGTCGAAGACCGGCGGCGATGACCTCGTCAATCCGCTCGGAGTATTCGTCGACGTTCAGGATCGCGACTCGTGATCGTTTCGCTCGCCGGTCCGAATGATATTTGGGCAGGAAGAAGGGGGCGGACACAGAAGCGCCGGCGGCCAGCGCGGCAGTCCCAACAAGAAAATTTCGGCGATTGAGGATCATAGGTTCACTCCAAAAGCAGCCAAAGCACGGCCGCAATCAGCGGCCAGACAGACAAGCGCCAGAGAGCAGGTGTCGTCATTGCAAGAGAGGTCAGGAAGGGTCATCAGCAACGGCCCTACTGCCCGACCATGAGCGGCTAGGGCGAGAATTGCCCAGGCCAGACTCCATGGAGCAGTTAGCGCTTGAGCTGTGCGTTCCAACCATTCCAGGCTGGCTTGTACCACCGGATGTTGAGTTCGATTGTTCAACGCTAGAAGCGCGATGGCTGTGTCATCAGGATGAGGAGCGACTGTAGATCCGTACACAACTCCGTTGCCGGCATTCCATCCTCCGCCCGGGCAGGCGCGGTCCATCAGCATTTCAATGCCAAGATCGACGCGAAGAGGGATATCTTCCAGGCCGCCGCAGGAGCAAGGCACTTGGCTTAAGGCCAGAATCGCAAACGCGGTAGGTACAACCCAGCTACAGGTGTCCGGAACCCACGGCCAGCCGAACTTGTCGGGGTCAAAGCGGACATGACGGTCCGCCGTGAGAAATTTCCATCTCCAGAACCAATTGGCTTCCTTGCCCTCGCATTTCATCAGCCAATGAATGCCGGATAGCCTCGCAGGTATGGCCGCACCAACATCGCGAAGAGCGATCGCAGCTAGGGAGGTCACCCAAGCACCGTCCTGATCATCCCCGAAGAAAGCAGGCCAGCTTCCATTCGGATTTTGCACGCGAAGAAGAAATTCTTGAGCGAGTCGCACCTCGTCGGAATCGTCTGATCCGATCGCGAGAGTGGCGAGGCAAGTAGATTCGAGAGACGCCTGCACAGACGACCGCAGTGCCGCCCAGGCTCCAGTGGGGAGCTGCCTTCGACTCAACTCGGCCAATACGCTGCTCAGAACGACGCCATCGCTCTTCACCGCAGCACTTTTAATGCGAAACCGTTCGACTGTCAAAAGTGATATCACTGGAGAGGACGACGTTGGTCGAAAGGCAAGTAATTCGCGGTGCACCGATGCGCCGAAATCTGAAATCAGTCAAAGTGCGATCAGTAAATTATTGTCGGCTGATTTGGCATAGAAAACGGCTCCCATTTTTCGAGGTGCGTTGCCTCGTCGCGGCAAACGCTCTGCGGCAGTCACGATTCGATCGGTGAAAGAAAACAATGAGGCGATAGCGCAGGAATCTCACTTTGTGGGGCGCAAGATTTCCACGGCGACTCGGGCGTGGTCGCGCGCGCTCAACGCATGTCGAGAGTCAGTGAATTTGGGATCGGTAGTTAGAAAATATGGTGTTCCGCGTGGGCAGCGAGAATGACATTAGTGAAAAACGATACTGGGACTGCGCGCATGGCGCGTGCACTTTGAACCGTTCCGGTCAGGAGCGGAATCGAACTCTTCTCGCACTACGCCCTACAGGCATTCCGCGATTCGCAGCGTGGGCCTTCCGATCGCGCCTGCCCCACCCCGCCATCGAGGTCTGAAGCAAGAGTCACGAATGCGAACAAATTAGTTCCGGTGTAGTGTTCACGGCAAGAGGACAACCGACGTGTTCTCGTCCGCAAACGAACTCGCGACTAAGCTGCGCGCCGCACGATACATCATCGATCCCGTAACGCTATCAGTGGTGTATCTCGCCGCGCGAATGCACAAACCCCTTCTGATCGAGGGACCACCCGGGTGTGGCAAGACCGAACTTGCATATGCGGTCGCCGAAGCTGGAAATGCAGCCGTTGAGCGCCTGCAATGCTATGTGGGAATCACAGAAGACAAAGCCATCGGCAAGTTCGACGAAGCACTGCAGAAGTTGTTTCTCGAGACTCAGGGCGAAGACCTCGAAAAAGACTGGGGAGAAATCAGGCGGCGATTACATACGCTCGATTTCTTTGCGGAAGGACCGTTGCTTCGAGCCCTGCGTTACGAAGAACGCCCTTGCGTGCTTCTCATCGATGAACTCGACAAAGTGGACCAGGAATTTGAGGCGCTTCTGCTTGAGGTCCTCAGCGCGTGGCAGGTTACGGTGCCGAAACTCGGCACGATCTCCGCAACGACGGTACCGTTCGTCGTGCTCAGTTCGAACGAGGAACGACGCCTAGGCGATCCTCTGCGACGACGGTGTTTCTACCTGCGCTTCGAATACCCCACGGTGGAGCGCGAAACTGAAATCCTGAGTGTCCGCAGTGGAAGCGATAATCCCCGACTGCGGGGCCAACTCGCCGGGCTGGCGCATGCGCTGCGAGGTTGGAACATGGAAAAGCCGCCGTCGATCGCAGAAATGTTGGATTTGGCGCGAGCCCTCGAAATCCTGGACACGGAAGAAATCTCCCACGAGCAACGTGACTTGCTGCTGCCGCTGTTGGCAAAGACAGAGGCGGATCGTAAACGGCTGTTGTTGCGTTCTGGTTTCGAGGGACTGGTCGCAGACTCCAAACGATATCGCGATGAGCTACTGCCGCATATCCTGCCAGTCAAAGTGGAACCGGGCAGAGCGGCAGTTCCATCAAAGGAGGCTATGGCTTGAGGGGCGTGCGAATGAGTTTTCTTTTCCTGGTTGTCTTGCAGGCGGCAACCGCACAGACGGCGACTGGGACCAGCAACGTGCGCGATCTTTCTGCGCGGTGGGCCGAATATTACGCAGAGGTGTACCGAGTTCCCGTGGATCTTGTGGCTGCAATTATCGACGAAGAATCAGGCTGGAATCCTTACGCGGTCTCCAAGAAGGGCGCCGTGGGATTGATGCAGCTTATGCCACAGACAGCCGCGCGCTTTGGGGTTCGAAATCGTTTTCGACTCGATGAAAACATCCGCGGCGGCGTGGCTTACCTCGCTTGGCTGAACCAGCAGTTCCGGGGCGATCTCAGGTTGGTTACAGCCGCTTACTACGTAGGCGAAAATCCGATCTTTCGGAGGAGGCTCGAATATTCTTCCGCCGATGTGCAGGGATATGTGAACCGAGTGGCCAGGAGGTTCCGGGCTCGGCGAAGGCGGAAGGCAGAGTTCGAGTTGGCGGATCGAAGTGCGCAAGAGGTGGAAGATGAACATCCCTAAACGGGCATTGGCATTTTGCTGGTTGCTGTCGGCGGCGGTGGCTCCTAACGCCCAGGTGACAAACGTGAATCCGCAGGTGCGCACAAGAGCCACCGCTGACGGCAAGGTTACAGTCGTGGAAGTCGCGGCGCATTTCGTAACAGCAGTCCGACTACCGGAAGCGGTGAATGCGGTGGCTGTCGGTGATCCTGCGCTGTTTCAAGTCGAGCATTCCGAGCGCGAACCCGACTTGGTGCTGGTGAAGGCTCTCACGGAACGCCGCGCCGAAAGCAACTTGCTTATCTCCGGTGTCCGCGGACGGCAATTCAGTTTGCTTCTGGTCTGCCGGGGCGTTGAAACCGGTCCCGCGACGGTGGATTTCCTTCTGCAGTACAAGTCTCCCGGCAGTTTTCTGGTTGAACCAGAAGTCGTGCCGTTCCCAACGGTAGCGCAGACTGCTCCCCTCGGGAAGGCCCAGGCCATAGCGAGTGTCGGCGCGGCGAACGGCATCGATGGGCAAGCGTCATTGATGCCAACTGCGTTCGCGCTGAGCCCCTCGAACGGATCGAAAGCATCCTCAGACACGGCAACAAACCAACCAGCGCCGAAATCGCTCGATAGTCTGCTACTACGCCAGCAAGAAGCACCTCTCCCCACTCTGTACGGGGAACGAATCGAAGGAGAAAACGTTAAAGGGGATCGCCTGCGGACAGGCATCAGCGAAGTGATCGACGGCGGCCAGGAAGTAATTGTGCTGTTCTCGGTCGTGAACACGGGCAAGCACGCGATATTACTCATGCCGCCACAGGTTCAGCTGGGCGGCAAAAACAAGACGGGGAAGATCGTGAAGCATGATCGCTGGTCCGCGGCAGAACAATTACCGGTGGCCGACTTCCGGTTGAGCCGTCGCCGCGTGGGAGTCGGAGAGCGGGCGGACGGAGTCGTCGTGTTCGAACGCCCCCCATACAAACAGTCGAACGAGACATTGTTCCTTCAGATGGCCGAGTCAGGTGCAGTCGATCGCCCGGCCCTCGCTCCAATCGGCTTTGGAGTCAGTTCACTTCGGCAGGAGGGAGATCATGGAACACCAAGAACCGCAAACTAAACAGATCCAAGAGCCCACAGCCACTGGCGAAAACCAATCGCAAACTACAACTGCAGGAGTAGACCATGAGGAGCCCGTATCGCCGACTCCTTTCCAGCGGTTCCGTACTCTCCTCGAAAGTGCCCAGCGTAGTCAGAACCCGATCGCCAGTCGCCGCGAGCTTAGCCGCGATAAGAGCAAAGCGCTGATCGTGCTTGTGGGAGCAAGTGTTGCGTTGCTCCTGCTTTTTTTCGGCCTGTTCTCGAGCCCCAAGAGTCGTGGCTCACTGCCGGGCGAGACCGCGCGCGGCGGCCCTAGCCTCGGACGCAAGGTCGCTCCCGGTCAGGAGCAGAGTGATCCTGCGAAGACCGTGACACCGATGCTGAGTGCAGACGTGAATCGGGGAGATATCGGCTCCGGATCGCAAGTCACAGCGGAGGAGGTGGGTGGAACCTCGCCGCGTTATAACGGATCACCGAGATTGCCCGCTGGAAACGGCGCTGCGCTGGCGAAGCCCTCGCCCGCCAAGCCACGAGACTCAGGAGAATATGCGCTCAAGAACGTGGACTTCTCCGATCCCCAAGTTGCGCAGGCGGCCGCGATCCCTACTCCGCCTGTCCTGCATTCCGCCGAGTCAGATTCCGGCCTGAAGAAGCCTTCGCTTGTGTTTGTGCGCGCTGCACAGAGCGCCACACCGGCGCTTCAAAGTCCTCGCGATGAAGACAACACGCTGGCAGAACTCCTTCCCGCTGGTACAAGACTGGTGGCGCGCCTCGAGGCCCCGGTTAGCTCAGCCGTCCCCACTCCCGTGATCGCCGTGGTCGAATACAACTACGAACACAATGGAGAGATCGTGCTGCCGGCAGGGGCACGGGTGTTTGGCAAACTCTCCCACGTCACCCCGTCTGGAATTGTGGGTTTTCAATTTGATCGAGTCGAAACGCCTGATGGCATGGTGGAGAAGATCGATGCTACGGCGATGGATCTCAAGTTCGGGCCGCTGAAGGGCGACGTTTCCGGAAGAAACCGGGGGAAGAATTTCCTGGTTCGTTCAGTTACTGGTATTGGAACCGTGGCGGCATATGTTGTGGGAGGGCAAGGCACAACCGGATTCAATGGTCCGATTTCAGAAAATTCCCTGCTGCGAGAGCGCCTGGCCGACAACATAGGCATGGCTGGGCAAGATGAGATCAACACACTGACGGCGAACCAGAACATTGTGGTCACCGTGCCGGGAAATACTCGGTTCTACATCGTGGTGGAAAAAGGGAGTTCGGACCAACAAGGTGGAAAACCGGGAGTGCGGCCGGCTGACACCAACAGCGCAAACCTCACCGGAGGCAAAGTCCCCAGCCTCGAAGAACTACGCGAGCTGTTACAGCTCAAGAATGAGCTTACCCAGATGTACTTGCAGACGAGTTCGCAGCAGACGATGGCGCCGCAATGAGCCGGCAAACAGTCATGGCGCCGAATTGGAAACCATTGGAGAGTCGGTTGGGCGCTGCGCGGTGCGCCGGATTCATGTTCATGGGCCGCACGAATGGCATCAATCTGTACAAACACGGGATCAGTCGCACTTATCTCTATCTGGATGATGATGGGACTTGCTACGCTGTGGGCAAGCCGGGATGCTACCACCCGACGGACTTCGAACAGGAACTCTCGAAATTGGAGGAGCTATTGAAAGGCTTGGGAGCGACCCTCGAGACCTCTTACGACGAGAATTTCATCGCTCAGAAGCGAAGAGTGCTGCGCCAACACGGGATTTCCTTGCTGACGATTCAAGTCGAACCAGATGAAATGACGATCCATTGACCTCCCTACCCGCTCTGCCTGATCGGGGGTTGCAGCGGATCTGGCATCCAGCCCGAAAATGGGCTAGAGTAGGCCATTATAAGGATGGCTACGTCTATGCCGCCCTGGCCAGACTGGCAGTTCGAATACATGGGGTCGCGGTTCTTGGGTAGGGTCTTGAGCCTGTGGTCAAGTCTGTGGGTTTCTGTGGTCAGGAAACTGTTTCAGTTGTTGACAAAGGCATCCAGAAGTCGACGCGAGGCTTCATCCTGGGACTCCGACGGATACAACTTCCCGAATGGCACTCAACAGTCGGAAACCGAGTTCTCGTTCGCTAGGAAGCTTTCCAGGATGGCGGTCTCCACGCTGTTAACGGTGGGAGTCTGGCGAATAGTCACCTTGAAGGCAGTATGGCTTGCCGTTGGTGCAGGTGGAGACCGAATCCTAGCGGCGGTTCTTCTGTTTGTAAGCGCCTCGTGGGTGATTTCCCTAGTCTGGATCTGCTTCTCAAAATCAAAACCGAAGAAAATCCCTGCTGCTGCCCGGCCATTGCGCAAGCCCATATATACCGGATCATCTGGCGCAAAGGCGAGCTGATCAGTCTGCTTTCGCACTTGCCGCGCAGGTTTCAGTCTGCGGAAAGTCAACTTCACCGAAGCGGTCAGCTCCTTGAGGCAGAGATGATTTAGTCGCGCCGTTTCGTTTCTCTCCTACCGAAATTCAATTTCTCCGAAAATCTGTTCCCATTCGTTTGACAGAAATTTCTTTTGGCCCTACTTTCCGGCGCATCGATCGTTCCTCAAATCAGTTTTCGAACGATCAGGAACGGCGAGCAGAAAGGAGGGCATTGTCGATGAAACTCCAAGCCAATGCGCGGGGAAGGACGTTTTTTGCGTTACTCGCGCTTGCGCTCATCACAATTGGGCAGTTCATGTGGGCACAGAACCTCGGTTCCGCTCCGGCCTCAAACGTAGCGGTTCAAGGGCAAACGGGCGCGCAACCGGAAGGAGCGTTCCTAAACTTCATCAATTGGGTGGGTAACGTAATCGCTCCAGTCGGAGCCGGTGGCGCAGTCTTAGGAGCCGTCGTTTCCTGGCTCACCGGGCGTGGCTTTGGCCGGTGGCTATTCGCGGCCGCAGCTCTGCTGGCAATCTCCGGTGTCACGCGACTCATCGAGTTCTGGATCACGAACGGAACAGGTGGCGTGACATAACCAGACAGGACCAACTCGCAAGTCGTAATGCGCAGGCAGCCCGACGCACCGAATCAGGG
>Ga0210401_10005681_pt1 | contig 12813 bp, 8 predicted proteins | sample IncBWH32MmetaG_FD_150866 | JGI IMG/M metagenome (GOLD analysis project Ga0210401, IMG submission 150866) | Forest soil microbial communities from Barre Woods Harvard Forest LTER site, Petersham, Massachusetts, United States - Inc-BW-H-32-M | ecosystem: Environmental > Terrestrial > Soil >... | reverse complement strand
AACGCCACACCACCTATGATGACAGTGGCGAATTGGGCGGGGGCTCCAGCGCCCGCCTCAATCATTGCCATTGGGAGTACGCTCACGGCCGTACACACCCCTACCAGGAAAACGGGGCGACATTTCTCCTGCGCTCCTCTATAACATGCATCTCGAATGTTGCGGCACAGACTGCGGGCCTTAACGATCCCAGAGGAAATCATCCCAGCCTGCACGATTGCCAACGCAGAAACAAAACAGAAACCTGCCACGGCACCCCGTTCAGTGTGCATGCCACAAACAAAAAGGGCGAGTATGCCTCCACTCAATCCCAGAAGCACAACGGTTATGGCGAAGGCCACGCGCTGCCACATGATGAACTCGCACCGGAACGATTCATAATACATACCCCCATAGGTATAGGCAACTCCCTGGCATGGTATCATTCGTTCGACGAAATGAGTCATACGATCAGGAACAAACAGAAGCTGATTCTGCGCAGCAAACGCATCCGCGGCCAGTTCGAGGCTCTTGAACGGGTTCTCGATGAGGGACGCGACTGCTCTGAGGTGCTGCAGATCATCAGTGCAGCGAGAGGCGCAGTCAACAGCCTAATGACTGAACTCCTGGAAGGTCACATCCGGCACCATGTGCTTGACACCAAGCGAAAACCGAATTCGGAGCAGACCATCGCGGCCGATGAGGTGATCGACATGGTGAGAACCTATCTTAGATAGCCAGACCCAGTTAGGCTAGAATCCGAACACGTCAAGAGTTGGTCCCATTTGCGAGAGAAACGCAGTTTTGAACGCTAATTTCCGCACACCTCTGCACCGGATTGTTTTATCGCGGCGTTGGTAACTTATGTAGTGTGCTTCTTGTCCGAGCAAGGGATCTGTTGCGATCTCACCATCGCGTCGTCACATAAGGAAGTGAGCAACATTGGATCGGCCATGTGGTGTGAGTCTGCACTTGTCCGATGTGGTAGGACTAAACGCCTTTTGCGCCCACATTTGGAAAACAATCGGGATCGGGCCGCGCAGCGAGAACCAAAGAAGGGTTTGACAGGGCTTTTAAAATGCCTCTCCGCAAAGGGCGAAGGGAGAGCTATTTGATTCGGATATTTTCTGAGGGTTATTCTTCGGTGGCTTCTCTCACGATCCGGGCTGCGTTTTGGCTGGCGTCCAGGTCTTGCACTTGTGCTCGTCATATTTCGCCCGAATCTCCTTCTCGGCCTCGTGCTGGTTGAGGAGAGTTGACCTGAATTGAGCATTGCACCGCTCACATACTGCGAAAGTATCGTACCCATGTGCGATTATTTTCAGTACCTGTTTTGGCACGCCCATAGTTTCCCACAGGCCGGGGAGGATTTACCATTTGGAGGCGATGAGTTCCTGGTCATTGTGCCCAACGCAAGTCATGCCAGCAGTTGACGTTTGTCTCCCACCAATGGAATCACCTTATCGGTCTGAATGGAGTATTGTTCTGGACAGGGATTTAGAACTCACAACCGGTTGCTCGTCGAAGACCGGCGTCCGGACGCACAGTCAATTCTTGTGGATCGTCTTGGAACAACATGGACATCGGATTCAGTAGCGCGGAAGGTAGGCAGGGCGGGCATGGTGGTTCATAGGGAACTGCAAGGCAGGATCTTGCGTCTAGTCCTTCTCGCAACCGTTGTCCTCGCGGCGAGCAGCTACGGACACAGTGCAGCGGCCATGGCCGATTCGCCAAATGAAGGTCAGGAGACCGGCAGGATCATAAGTGTACGAAAGGTTTTGGCAAACCCCAATTTTGGCGGTCGCTATCCCCAAACCCACTATTACCTGCTTTATTTTGCAGTGCGCACTTCCGACCAGACATATTGTGCTGAGTACTACACTGCTGTCCTTGACGAGATCGATGATCTGTTTTCTGCGAGGGACAGAGATATCGAGTTTGTACTCAAGGGCAAGAGTCTTAGGGCAAGAACACCGAAGGGCCGAAAGCTCAAAGCTCACCTAGTGGGACAAAAGCAGTGTTAACCGCATGGGGGAACTCACGTCGCGGCATTTGCTTGCTGCCCTGAACTTCCTCTCGCGGGCCCTCCCTGTCCCCGCACAAGACCCGTTTTGAATTCACGCCTACAAATATGAGCCCTCCTCTATCGAAGCTCACGTTTTCTTCTTGTCTGCTGTAATTAACTATGGTTAACTATTGACAATAATCTCTAGTTAATAGACGAGAGCTGGGTAGCCATTTTCGCGTCGGGCCAAATAAATGGGGAATCCATGGCACGGTTAGGCTTTTTTGTTCTTCTTATGTTGACTGGGGCATGTCTTCTTCCGGCGGAAGCGCTGGGACAAGGCGAAACCACGAGCGCTATTGTTGGCGAAGTGATGGACGCAACGAACGCGGTCGTCTCGGGCGCCATTGTGACGATCACAAATCACGAGACCGGTCTAAAGCGCAGCGCCAAGACCGATGACGCAGGCCGGTTCAATTTCCCACAGCTAAAGCCAGACACCTACTCGGTCAGAGTGGAAGCGCGAGGCTTCGAACCGCTGCAAAATGACAATGTCGTTTCGGGCCTGGGCCAGAAGCAAAGAGTGGATTTCACGCTTAAGGTGGCGCGATCAAATGAGGTGATCGAGGTAAACAGTGAAGCTCCACTCATCAACCCGGAAAACGCAAACACATCCACCACTTTGAATGCGCCGGCGCTCGAGAATCTGCCGAATCCAGGCGGTGACCTGACCTATCCTCTGCAGTTCGCGCCTGGAGCCCTGATCAATACGGCTGGTAGCAGCAACGATTTCGTCGGCGGCAGCAACGGGTATGGCAACGTGGAATTCAACGGACTCCCCGCCCTCTCAAATGGCTACATCGTTGACGGGCTGGAAACGAACGACCCGCTCACCAATCTCAACAGCGGCCTTTCAACCAACCTCGTCCTGGGATTGAATTCGATTTCAGAAGTGACTGTCAACACTCTTTCCTATTCCGTGGACCAAGGAAGGTATGGAGCGTCCCAAGTCGACTACGTCACCAAGTCTGGCACGAATCAGTTTCACGGGAATCTCTACGAACTATGGAATGGTTCGCTACTGAATGCAGCGGACTACTTTACGAATGCGACACCGGGGAATCACAACCCGCGATCCACGGTGAATCATTTTGGCGGCAGTTTGGGCGGACCGATTGAGCATGACAAGCTGTTTTTCTTCTTCGACAGCGAGTGGGTGCGGATCGCGCTGCCCATCGTCACGCCGACGATCGTTCCCAGTGCGGCCTTCCAGCAATATGTTTTGCAGCAACTGCCGCTAGGTCTTAAGGACACAAAGGGTAACATTATTTACCTTGCCGCGCCGCAGGAAGGGCCGTTCTATCGAGAAATGTTCTCTCTCTATGGGAACATCAGCGGCACACCCACCGCGATACTCGGTTGTCCGATCGCGGCGGGTTGCGCGAACCGCCAGAGCGTCTCGCACTCCAGCGACGATCACGAACAAGTGCAGACGGCCCGCATCGACTACAACATCAATGAGAAGGACACGACTTGGTTTCGTTTTCAGGCAGACACCGGTCTGCAAGCCGCGTGGACGGACCCCATCAACCCAGTGTTCAATGCGCTTTCGCCGCAGCCCCTTTATTCGTTTGCGGCGGGATACACGCACGTCTTCTCGCAGAACCTGGTGAACTACTTCAATCCGGCGTTCTCCTGGTACGAAAGTCTGTTTGGGCCAAGCGACTTTCAGAAGACGCTCTCGGCTTTTCCGATCGTATTGCAGGGCAGCGGCGCGAACCCTTTCACGCCCATTGGAGGGCTTGACAACACCTGGGTTCAAGGCAGGCGCGCATCCCGGTTTTTCATCAACGACAACCTTGCCTGGAGTCATGGCGCTCACGAACTGCGGTTTGGAACCAATACCCGTATCCTCCGTATAAACGACTTTGACTTCGGGGAAGGCACAGTTCCCACGGTGACCTATGCGACCTTGCAGCAATTTATCCATGGAGTAGCGAACACCGCGTCGAAGACGTTCCCTTCAAACGCAAACGAGCCCTTCAATTTTCTTAATCTCGATGTCTACGCGCAAGACACCTGGAAAGTGACTCCCACACTGACATGGACGTTCGGCCTGCGTGACACCTCCAACTCCAATCCGCTGAATCCGCATGATCAAGTCGCCCGTCTTCGCGGCTCTTTCAGTTCCATCTCGCATGACGTCAATCAACCGCTGAACGCCGCTATTCAAACCCATGTCGGCACCCTGTTCTCGTCCACACCGCTGGCCATTCTGCAACCGAGAACGGCGATTGCGTGGCAGTTCGAACCAAAATCCGTACTCCGTAGCGGCTTCGGGATTTTCAGCGACATCTTGCCGGGCAGTGTGGCTGACTTGATCGGCGCCAATCCTCCGTACGATAAGACGTTCCAAGGAGGATTGCTTGGCACCGTGGGCACAGCCGGATCTGCGGGCTGCGACCCCCTATTCGGTTGCACCGCAATCGCACCGGGAGTAACGAACAGCGCGGTCGACGCAACTGTTGCCGCGAATCAGAGTTTTGCTTCGGGATTTCCCCAGGGCCAGCTTTCCTGCGCATCTCCACAGGCAAAACCCACAGGCTGCCTTCCACCGGTCGCGATCACGGCCATTCCAGATGGCAAACTCCACGCGCCTTACTTCATGGAGTGGAGCCTGGGACTGGAACATCAATTCGGAACGACGGCTAGCTTACAGGCCCAATACGTGGGCACGCGCGCGGTGAACCAGCCGTACTCAACACAAGTCAACGGCTACCAAACGGTATGCCAAGGTTGTTTTGCGCCGTTCCCCTACATGCGGCCTACCGATCCACGATTCGGGGAAGTGACGCAGTTCTCCACCGGTGCGAACAGTCACTACGACGGTCTTCAACTCACGGCCAAGAAACGTCTCGGGCACGGTCTCCAAGGACAGGTCAACTACACCTGGAGCCGGTGTATGGATACAGTCTCGAACGGAGGATTCCTGCAATTCTCTGCCGGAGGAATTCTTTCTCCTCTTCCCGGAGAGCTGGCCCGCGACTACGGTCCTTGCGATTACGACATCCGGCACAATCTCAACGGGCAGTACGTGTATCAGTTGCCGGTTAAGGTGCGCAATCGTTCTCTCGGGTATGCGCTCAATGGCTGGCAGATTTCTGGAACAGTGTTTTGGCACAGCGGAGTTCCGTTCTCAGTCCTGAGCACGCCCTATTCCGCGGGTGGAGACGGTATTGTGCAAGGCAGCGGGCCGGAGTTTGCCAGTATCGTTCCTGGCGTTCCGCTGTATGAGCATCATCCGATTCCCGACGTCACACAGCCGGGAACACTGCAGTGGCTCAATCCGGACGCATTCGTCTCAGCCGTTGATCCGAGCACCGGGCAATGCCACAGCGGCGACAGCCCCCAAACCTGCCAGTTCGGGAACCTCGGCCGCAACTCACTCCGCGGTCCTGATTTCTTCTGGAGTGACTTTTACCTGACAAAATGGTTCGCCTTGAGCGAACATGTGAAGCTGCGCTTTGAGGGTCAGTTTTTTAATGTTTTCAACCATCCGAATTTCAGCCTCCCAAGCGTGGTGCAGGCCGGCATTCCAGGAAATCCTTCCACGCAAACTGGATTCGGAGCGCTCACGTCCACGACTTCCCCACCGACCGGCTTGCTGGGCGTCGGTTTGGGCGGCGATAGCACTCCCCGCATGATCGCGTTTCAGGCGCGGCTGGAGTTCTGAGCATTCTCAAGGTTCATTCTGGCCTCCGGTCGTATGAAGGGCCACTCGGAAACTGCATTGAGCTAGTATTCAAGCGAGAGGAACAGGCAAAGGTTGCGTCCCAGGTCAGCTTTACACACGTTGCCTCAAGAGCTTTTCTCGTGCCTGCTCCATCGAAGCGACCAAGGAGTCGGTATTGGCCATGAAGAAAAATGTCTGGAGATCGCTAATCGAGGTAGGTTTTATCATCTTCCTGTTTTACTCTAACCTCTTGATGGGAGAATTTGAGCACTCAGGCATGGGGCAAAAGAATGGCATAGCTTGGGCAATCGGAGATGTTTTCACCGCTGCCAATTTTGAAATCGCCACCAATAGCCGCGCTCATCGGTTATATCCTTTTTGAGTTTCTCCGCAAGAGATTCTAGGTGAATGTGGCTCTGATTCTTGGCCGCAAAAGGAACAGCGATAGTGCACCGGCGATGATGACGCCAGTTCCGCCGCGCAGCCAATCGCCTCTGACGCAGTTAACGACATCCCCTAGAACTTGCGCGGCAATGATTACGACTGCTAGTCTCCACCCCCAAAGTCGGCGTTGACACCAGCCAATTCCTGCCGTAGTGAGGGTCGCAGCGAGCACCAGGAAGAGAACCCCAACCGTGTTGCCCAATGGCGCGAGTTGCTTGTACGCCATCGGATTGAGAACCCAGACACGATCAAGAACCGTGCCTCGCCAGAGCAAAGTAGTTGCGGCGAGACTCGCCATAGCGGCGCCAAAAGCACAAGAAAATGTCGATTGCGGTGAAGCCAGGAGTCTTGGTCCCGATAGCGAGATCGAGGCCCGTGTGTTCGTTGTCCCGCATCTGCCGAATATACCAAGGCCGGAGCCCCTGAGCCGGACAGTTGGTGAAAAATCGCGTCTCTGACAATGTCGGCGGTGTCAAGCAGTTTTCGAGCACACTCCTGCGTGCACTCGGAGAAGAGCGCCATTTCGCTCTCGATGAAAATTGCCGTTCCAACCAAGGCTCGCTCGCAATCCACTCAGGTCAGGAACTCGGTCCGACCCATGCATCTCTTCGGTCTCGAACTGCGATCATGATTACTACTTCGAACTCCTCCGTGAAAGAGGAGCGGGACGCCCAATCAATTTCTCGGTGTTCTATTGCACACCATCGCGATTTCCGGGCTGTCCCGCGTGCGAACCGAACTTGCTCCACTGCTGATAGTCCCATCCCTGGCGCATCATCCAGTACAAACGAACCGCCAGCTTGCGGGCCATTGCGAGCTTGGCGGTTTTCCGTCCCCGCCGCATCATCAGGTGGAGATACTTGCTGCGCCACTCGGGCACGCTGCGCACCGTCACCTGCGCCGCTTCTACCAGCAAAAAGCGCAGCATCGAACTCCCCTGTTTGGTGATGTGCCCCAGCCGGCGCCGGTTCCGGAGATCAAAGACGGTCGCATTGTTTTTGCTGAGATCCCAGATATCGATCTCATGGATGCCTGTGCTCGTACCAGACAATTCTTAATCAAAATGTCTTCATCAAGCTTGGGATGATTCTTTTGTTAAGCGACAAGGTTCTGTAGCTTCCATGGGCAATACGCGTACGACTAAGAACCATAGACTGTTCGGAACAAGTCGCACTCACGGCCAATCTCCCGTTCCATCAGCCTCAGCAACTCCGACGGCTTCATCCCGAAGCTGCCGGCAAAGTCAAACAGGGCGTTCAGGGAAGGGCTCATGCCAGCCCAACGAGTGCCGATGGGTCGGCAGCCTGCCGACACCCAGGCAGGTCAATACCCTCCTTGCCGGATTCCGCCCTCCGCTTGCCCAGATTCCTAGCGCACGACAGCGCAGTGTAGCTTCGGCAATGCGATTGCTCTTTTCGCGGCGGGAGAAACCCATTCAACGTAATGAAACGATGAACGATACAGTCCTGGGCTTCGATTGCCCCTACTGTTCTGTCGGCCCAGATTTTGTGGAGATGACCGGATACCGAGACGGTCGGTTCGTTTGCCGAAACTGTGCGCACACGCTGCGACCCGGTACTTCGAGCTACCTCTGCACATGCCCCGAGTGCCTCAAATGGTCTCGCGACGTGCTTGTCCTGTTTTCGTAACAGAAAGTCGCACACTTTTAGGAAACCGGGAGCAGAGACTAAACCTAGAACGAAACGCTGATTTCTCTTAAAGGGAGGAAATGTGTGCCCGCTTCCATAGTTGATCTGAAGGCCCTCATCATATCTCCCAACCAGAAAACAGACGCAGTCTTCGTTGAGGCATTCCGAGACCTGAAGGTCGTCGCGCAAGTATGCGCGGATCAAGCCTCAGCTTCAAGTCATTTCTCTGAGTCCAAGTTTGAGGCCGTCGTCGTGGACTTGGACAACATCCTTGAGCCAATACCCTTCGTCCAAAACGTTCGCAAGGGCCGAACCAATCGTAATGTGGTCGTGCTTGCCGTTGCCACAAATGACTCAGCCAAGAAACGGGCATCCGAACACAATGCTTCGTTCGTTGTCGAGCGTCCCCTAGTCGAGGAGCACTTGCGGACGGTCCTGCGGGCAGCCTATGGCCTCATGCTCCAGGATCGCAGGCGTTATTTCCGACTGGTGACCGAACTGGTTGTCTCGATACGAACGAATGCGGGGGCAGAGTTCCAGTGCAAGACGATAAACGTTAGTTCCGAAGGCATGGCGCTCCGTACTCCGCGCTCGATGCCGGAAGGCGATGTCGTCCGTGTGGTTTTCGCAATCTCGCACCCCGGCCCGTTAATGATCGCCGAAGGCACGGTGATTTGGGACGACAAACACGGTAAGGCCGGATTGCATCTCCGTTTTGCCAGTTCCAAGGATAAGGACCGAATTTCAGAATGGCTGGACGGCGAATTTTACATGCAGCGCAATATTACCAATCTCAACTCACGGTGACCATTATGTCTTCGAACAGCAGTACGCCAGCGGCACAATACCTACGCATGTCCACCGAACACCAACAGTACAGCCTCCAAAACCAAGCAAGTGCAATCCGGCAGTACGCGCTTCAAAAGGGATTTGAGGTTGTTAAAAGTTACGCGGACCCAGGCAGGAGTGGACTTGTACTCAAAGACCGCAAGGGTCTTGCCCAATTGCTCAAGGATGTCGTCGGAGGGCTTCATGCGTACAAGGTGATTTTGGTGTACGACGTTAGTCGGTGGGGAAGGTTCCAAGACATTGACGAGGCCGCCTACTACGAGTTCGTGTGCAAGCGTGCCGGTGTTCCGATTCACTACTGCGCCGAACCGTTCGTTAACGATTCGCAGATGCCAAGCATTGTGATGAAGGCATTGAAGAGAGTCATGGCCGCAGAATATAGCCGTGATCTATCCGACAAGGTTTTTCTGGGAATGAAGAGAATCAGTGAGCTAGGGTTTCGAAACGGGGCACCCGCAGGGTACGCCTTCAGAAGGGTGCTTTGCTCATCAGATGGGACGCCGAAGCAAGCCTTGAAGGATGGCGAGCGTAAGAATCTTCTTACGGATCGTGTCAAGCTAGTATTGGGTCCTCGTGCAGAAGTTTTGCAAGTGCGGGAGATTTATCGCAAGATTATTCACGAACGGATGACCCTCGCGGGGATCGCGGACGAGCTAAACCAGAAACGAGTGAAATTTTTCGGCAGGCAATGGACGAGTTCAGGCGTTATTGGAATAGTGAAAAACCCGAAGTACATGGGCTGTTATGTTTGGGGGCGGACAGCAAAGAAGCTAGGTGGGCGGACAGTGCAGCAGCCCGAGGACTCCTGGACGAAGATACAATTCGCCTTCCCACCAGTAGTTGACGAAGGCACTTTCGCGGCGGCGCAGGATGCGTTAAGACGTGTCAAAACCGACGCCGAACTCCTGACCGGCTTGCGGCTGCTGTTGAAAGTGGAAGGTAGGCTGGATCAGGAAATGATAAATAGGTGTCGAACTGTTGGCTGCGTAGACACTTACGTTAAGCGATTTGGCAGCTTGAGGAAGGCTTACGAACTGATTGGTTACCACCGTTCCAGGAACTTTAGACAAAAGGCGCTTATCCGACGCATTAGAAGATTGCGTCAATCGGTTGTACACAAGCTATTGACGCTCTTTCCCGACCAGATGTTTTTGACGCCCAGAGCAACCGAGTATCGACCAGAATTGCAGATTCGGAAAGGCCCCTCAATCGCCGTTGTAGTGTGCAGGGCGACGACGACTGCGCTGGGCCATCGACTCTGGGAGCTGCCCAACTGTGCTGACAGACACAAGTTGACTCTGTTGTGCCGGTGTGACCCGAACAACGAACGCATTTATGACTACCATCTGCTCCCGAATTTCGAAGGTAGGACATCGTTGAGGGAACTGGATCGCATTCTGGCAACCGGTCTACAAGTAAAAGAGCTGCACGATCTCGTCAGACTGGCGGACAAAATGAAAAAGGACAGCCACCCACAAGCCACCCTCGATTTGCAGTCTGGACTTGCATAGCCCCTACCGTCAGTCGGCTAGTTCGTGTGTCGTCGAACCCTCTGTACTAGGGCTAGGAAGTCCGAAAGTTGTTCCAGAGGCTCTCCCAACCTCAATAACTGGCTCTGGTCTCTTACACGCACACGCAAATAGTTGGACGCCAGTCGCGGCAAGACAGTGAGTGATCTGATTGATGTATTGTTTTCATCGAGCAGGGCGAGGATAGTGGGGCGTTTTCGTTCGGACATCGGGGCCGGAACCAGCCAGCTATTGCCTAGTTTGGTCGGACAGCATTTCGCGACCATAACCGAAATCAACAAGCCTGTTTTCCGGCAACGCAGCAGTGATCTGAATCTTCCGCTCTTTCGTACTTCGTCAATCTCGTCGGGAAACTTCTCGACAATGGTTTCAATAAGAGACCGTCGCAGCAGAAGGATTCTCTGTCGAATCGTGATTTCAGCACCCCGCCCTGGTACGTCGTATCCGAGCCGGACATAAACGCTCAGAAGTCCGCCAAAACGGCTGGTGTACGTGCTCAGTCCGGGGCAAGTCCGGGACTTCTCGATTATGTCGCCGCTCAAACGGCCATAGGTTCTGTGCAGTTGCCGTAACCGATCAAGGAGTTGCTCGTCAGTGAGGCGGCAAGTGTAGTTGGCGAACTCCTGTTGGGCACGAACGAAGAGCCCCTGGGGAATGATCGGTTCAAACGCATTCGGGCAGATGGCCCACTGCTTGACCGGAAGTCTCTTTGCGGGACTCGACAGATACGCTGTTGTCCGTCCCCAGACCTGCATACCTATGTAACGAGGGTCCTGCAAGATATTCCTGATCGTACCGGCTTTCCATAGCGTGCCTCGAAAGTAGGGAACACGTTGTCGATTCAGACACGCAGCAATCCAGTTCGGGCTGCGGTGTTCCTCGGTGAAATAACCGTAAATCTTCTTGACGATGCCTATCTCGTCCGATGGGCCGGGTACTAGGGTGACATGCTCATCGGCGAGACTCTTCCGTTCTCCATGCGCAAGGAGCTGTTTTGGCTTTCCATGAACATCGAGCAACTGCCGACGTAGCCCGTATACAGCGCTTCCGCCCAGCTTGTACCCGAGCTTTGCCAGGCGAAACAGCCCCCTCCTAACTTTCACGGACAACTCTCGGCTGTACTCGCCAGCCATCGTGCGTTTCACTGCCTTTAGAATCAATCCCGAAATGCTGTTGTCGTTCGTGAACATCTCAGCGCAGTAGTGGATAGGAACACCAGAGGACTTGCACAGATATTCGTAATGCGCGGCCTCGTCCATATCCTGGAAGCGCCCCCACCGACTCACGTCGTATACCAAGACAGCACGAAAATCTGAGCGTCCTTCCATAACGTCTCTTAGCAACTGTTTGAGACCCGGTCGATTCTTCAGCCGCAGTCCGCTCTTTGCAGCGTCTGAGTAGGTTTTCACGATCCGAAATCTGTTTTGCGTGGCATACTCGGCAATCCTGTCCGCTTGGTTGTCCAGTGAATACTGTTGATGATCTGTTGACATTCGTAGGTATTGGGCAGCAGGCATAAGAGACTGGTCCATATCAGTGGCCTCCGGATATTTCTATCAGCGATAGATGGGAATGCTTCAGGTTCTTGCAGATTTGCGAGTCAAGAGACATTGAGGTGGCGATTCTCGACGATACTTGCTCTAGGAGGACAGCTCATGCAATCAGAAAAGTACATCCCCGTCGCTGAATACGTCCGTATGTCCACGGAAGATCAGAAATATTCAATTCCCAGCCAGCAAGCTGCCATTCGACGTTATGCCGCAGAGCACGGATTCATTGTCTGCCGCACGTATGCCGATCCGGGCAAAAGCGGTTTATTGATAAAGCGCCGCAAGGGGCTAGCCACGCTTTTGAAAGATGTGGTTGCCGGGAACGCGAATTACGAAGCAATCCTCGTTTACGATGTGAGTCGATGGGGACGTTTTCAGAACCCGGACGAGTCGGCACATTACGATTTCATCTGCACCAATGCCGGAATCCCGATTCACTACTGCGCAGAACAGTTTTCAAATGATGGGAGTATGCAAAGCTCTTTGATGAAAGCCATTAAGAGAACTATGGCTGGGGAGTTCAGCCGAGAGCTGGGCATTAAGGTTTTTGATGGTTTAAAACAACTAGTTCTTGCCGGTTTTCACGCCGGTGCCCTCGCTCCGTATGGATTGGAGAGAATGCTGATCTCACCCACGGGAAGAAAAAAGGGAATTTTGAAGCGCGGGGAACGAAAGAACCTCAAGACAGACAAAGTCGTTCTAGTTCGTGGCAAGAGAAGCGAGTTAGCGTGTGTTCGCAAAATATTTGATCTTTGCGCGAACGGGCATAAAAACTGTCCGCAGATTGCCGCCGAACTCAACTCAGAGCGTTTGTCGTATCGAAACAAACCTTGGGACCACGAAAGGGTCCTGCAAATCCTACGCCGTGAGCAGTATCTCGGTTTAAACGTATGGGCGCGAAGGGACCTAAGGATGCACGTGACAAGCAGCTTGCGGCCCAGGGCGTTTTGGGTCACCAGCAAAGCTCCCTTTAAGCCGATCATCGACCAAGCTACATTCGACCGGGCACAACGCGTACTCACCGGGCACAGAATTTCATACACGTCCGACGCCTTGCTTGCCAACCTGAAACGTG
>Ga0210401_10005680_pt1 | contig 12813 bp, 13 predicted proteins | sample IncBWH32MmetaG_FD_150866 | JGI IMG/M metagenome (GOLD analysis project Ga0210401, IMG submission 150866) | Forest soil microbial communities from Barre Woods Harvard Forest LTER site, Petersham, Massachusetts, United States - Inc-BW-H-32-M | ecosystem: Environmental > Terrestrial > Soil >... | reverse complement strand
GGTTGTGAAGGAATGTTCGAGACGTCACGGGAGGGCGACCCGCATAAGCTGGTCTTCTTTGAGATCTTCTCCTCTTCGGCGGCACATAAGTTTCACCTTGAACAGGACTACATGAAGCGGCTGTTTACGGCATTGGAGGGCAAGTTGGCTGAAGCCACAGTCATGACCAAGTTGAATGGACTCTAGCGACATCATCGAAGTGTTCAGAAGTGCGGCAGACCAGAAGATGTTGGGGACGTGGTCGCGTTTCTCGCGTCAGGTGCAGCGCGGTGGATCACGGGAGCGAATATCCCGGGTCGACGGTGGGTCGAAACTTTAGGAGAACTGCGCACGGAACCGAATTTCAGCTGCCGGGTGGCGGGCGTATTCACAGCGCAGAGCGGCGCTCCTTTTACTGCGAACGTTTCGGCGGCGGTGGGCCAGAATGTCTCGCCGATTGGCCTCGTGAGCGGTAATAACCTGGAGCGCCCCAACCTCGTCGGCAACCCCAACGGAGGTCCCCAAACCGCCGCCGAGTGGTTTAATACAGCTGCGTTCGCGTTGCCGGCGCAGAACACCTTGGCAGGGCCGGGCGCAGTGTTGTAACCGGGCCGGGATTAACGGACCTCGACTTGCCTACGCCTTGAGCAAAGCTTGGATGAAGGCAGGCTTCATTGGAAGGCGACGAGCAGTCTTTCCCGTCGCATCGAAAAGAGCCGCGGCAATGGCCGGTGCGGCGAGCGCATTCGCAGCTTCCGATCCGCCGCCGTAGCGCCCCACCTCAGGGCGGTTCAGCAGCACGACCTTGATCTCGGGAACATCCGCCATTTTGAGAATCGGATACGTGTTCCAGTCGCGGCTTGTGATGCCGCTCTGGTCGAATGCGGCCTCTTCGAGGAGCGCGTGGCTGATCCCCATCACAGCGCCGCCCTCTACCTGCCGCTTCAACTGCATCGGGTTGACAACGATGCCCGGATCCACTGCAATCGTATATTTCTCGACCGCAATCGCGCCGGTTGCAGGAGTCACGGCGATCTCGCACACGCACGCCCAGTAAGTTCCCAAACGGAACAACATCGAGACGCCGCGGCCGCGCACGGGCGTGGTTCCGGCCAGCACTGTATTGGTATGCGGCGATGGTCGAGTCTCCCATCCCGACGCGTCGCGAACGGCCTTCAGCACACCGATCACGCGATCTTCCGTCGCGTGGTCGATACGGAACTGGATTGCGTCAGCTCCGGCGAGCGCCGCTGCTTCACTGATCGCCAGCTCGCGCGGGAAATTCTGCTGAAATTGTCCGGGAGTTCTCATGGTATGGTCTCGCAGGCCGATCGCCAGCGGTGAGTTTTTCTGACCGATCTGGAACGTACCGTGGCCGCGCTCCGCCAGAATTGCGACACCGTCGTAGATCCACGGATCCTGGATCTCGTTTTTTGCGGAGCCGACCCAGTCGGCCTTCTCGTTTGGGGCGTCCATCGTCGGCAGCCCCGCGAGCACCGCACCGACCGGACGGTCATCCTGCATGGCAGGCATGTAGTGGTCCGCCTGATACGCGACTATTTTGCCGCTCGCGTCGAGTCCGATCTCGACTTCCGCGTACGCGGCCGGCGATTGAGTGGACCATTGGAAATCCTCCGGTCGCATCCATTGCACGCGCACCGGTTTGCCCACGGCTTTCGAAAGAATGACGGCTTCGTCTTCGGCGCCCGCGTTGCCGCCGTTCGATCGTCCATAGTGGCCCGGGCCGGCGTAGGTTCGAACGACAACGTTGTCGATCGAAGTGCCGAGCATCTGAGCGATTTCGCCGCGCAGCTCCTGGGGGTTCTGAGTATGGGTGTATACGTAAACGGTGCCGTCAGGGCGAGCATCGGCCAGGGCCATCGTCGGTCCGATTGGCGCGTGCTTCATGAACGGCATCTCGTAAGTTGCTTGGAGCTTCTTCGCCGCCGGCGCGATGGCAGGATGGGCTGCGCCCCTCGTCTTATCGCTTTTCGTTACGGGCGTCGTCTTCCAATCGCAGTTTTCTCTCAGGTGCTTAAACAGGCTCGGACTGCCGGGGAGACCCTTCCAATCCGTCCATTTCGTGGAATTCGCCACCTGCTGCGCGGCGCGGATCGCCTCCCATTCCGTCGGCGCCACGACTCCCACAAGATTGCCCTTGACGACGACCTGCGCGTTCGGGAATCGGGTCTTGTCTAATTCGCCGGCCGACACGAGCTTGGATCCGAGCGTCTTCGGATGCACCATGCGGGCATGCATCATGTTCGGGAGCCGGACATCGGTCGCCCATTTCTCTGTCCCGGCCACCTTCGACGGAATGACCGAGTTCTTATACGACTTGCCGATGACCTTGTATTCGCTAACCGGCTTTAGCGGGGGGTTGCCGATGACCGTCAGTCCGAGGATATCGGTAAGATTCCCTTTCACCGGAATCGTCAGCTTGAGCTGTTGGCCCTTGACGAGCTGCCCGTACGACATGCTCTTGCCGTTTCCGGAGACGATTCCGTCCTTCACTGAAAGCTGGTCTTTGGGGACTCTGAGCCTCTGCGAGCCCAAATCGAGCAGCGCCTGATAAGTGTAGGCCGCGGCTTTGCGGATGTTCGGCATGCCGCCGCCCAGAAAGTCGGCAGCGGCGCCGCCGTCCGGCGTGCGATCCGTATCGCCCATCACTACCGTCGTGATGGCGTCGAATGGCGCGCTCAATTCCTCGGCCACGATCTGCTTGTACGCCGTGAATGTCGAGCCCTGACCGAAATCGGTTTTGCCGGTGCGAATCAGGATCGCGTTGTCAGGATGTATCTCAATCCAGGAACCGGGAAATGTCGGGTCAAGCGAGTTCTTAGTTCCAGCAGGCATCGCCCGCACCAAGCCGAAGCCGACAAACAGAGCGCCTCCCACTTTGACGAAGTGACGGCGCGTGAGAGCAGCGCCGAAAACGGTCACTGAATTCTTTTCCGTCATCGCACATCTCCTTCCGCCATAACCTTCGCGGCACGCTGCACGGCTTCGAGGATTGCCGTGTAGCTGCCGCAGCGGCACAAGTGCGCCGAAGGACCGGAGGTCGTGAAAGCCTCCTTGATCTCACCGACGCTCGGCGACGCATTGCGTTCGAGAAGCTCGGTCGCCTTGATCATCATTCCGTTCTGGCAGAATCCACACAGCGGCGTTTGCTCCTCAATCCACGCCTGTTGGATCGGGTGAAGCGTTTTTTCGGCGTCCGCTCGGGAAAGACCCTTTTGCTTAGACCAACGCTCTGGGAGTCCTTCGAGCGTTGTAATCTCTTTACCAACCGCCGCCGAAACGGGTGTGACACAGGATCGGACTTCTTTCCCGTCGACCAGCACCGAGCAGGAACCGCACTGCGAAACTCCGCAGCCGAACTGCGGCCCGGACAATTCCAGATCATTGCGCAGAACGTAGAGCAACGGCGTGTCAGCCGGTGCCTGCACTTCGTGCTGAACTCCGTTCACATTTATCGTGATCACAAAACCTCCTTCGGGAACCGCCACACGGATTCAAGCTCACACTTTCAACGAATCGTTGAGCCGGTGAATCTGTAGCGGCTTGAGACCACCGTCAACATAGATTCGCACACGCTATCTGTCCCACCCCCGCGGCCCGAATAGCCGTAGTCAGTTGTGGGGTTCAGGCCAAAATCTGGTCTCGCAGGCCGCCGTACATTGTTGAACGGGCTGACTCTAAGGCATATATGGAATACGGAAACCCGAGTTCAATCCGGCTGGCCTCGTCGAGTGTTCTTAACTGATCCGCCGAGAGTGTCGGTTCAAGGCTCGCGAGGTTGTCCTGCAACTGAGAGAGCTTTCGCGCGCCGATGATGGGGATGACCGGCACGGGACGGTAGCGAAGCCACGCCAGCGCGATTTGCGCCATGCTGCGACCTGTTTCATCAGACACAGTCTTGATGGCGGCGACGATGCGTTCGGTCCGTTGTTTCTCCGGCATCAAGCCTTTCATCGTGTCGTTGTTCATGCGGCCTTGCTCGGACGACCCGTGGCCGTGATACTTTCCGGTCAGCATGCCGCGAGCCAGAGGCGACCACGCTGTCAAGCCAAGGTTCAGGGCCTTGGCCATCGGGACCAACTCCCGCTCGACGGTTCGCTCGATCAGGTTGTATTCGATCTGCAACCCGATAAAGGGCGACCATCCCCGCAGGTGCGCCAGCGTGTTCGCCTGCGCGATCCACCAGGCCGGAGCATCGGAAATGCCGACATAAAGCACCTTGCCTGCGCGAACCAAGTCATCCAGTCCTCGCATGACCTCTTCGACTGGCGTAATTTGGTCCCAGATGTGAACCCAGTACAGGTCGATGTAATCGGTGCGCAGCCGCTTGAGGCTCGCTTCCACGGCCTGCATCATATTCTTGCGTTGATTGCCGGCCGCGTTCGGATCTGTGCCCAGAACGGCATTGGAGTATTTCGTGCCCAGCACCACACTCTGGCGATGGTCCTTCATAAATTCGCCGATAAACGATTCGCTCGTCCCGTTGGTGTAAAAGTTCGCGGTGTCGATGAAATTGCCCCCGGCCTTGCGAAAAGCATCATACACCTTGCGCGCTTCGTCCCTGGGAGAACCCCAGCCCCATTCTTCGCCGAAGGTCATGGTGCCAAGCGCTGCCTCTGAAACTCGAAGTCCGCTGTTGCCTAAGAGTCTGTATTGCATATGATGTCCCTGAAACCATGAAACTACGTCCAGGCCGGCATCTCCAGACATAAAGCTGCAAGAGAATTGCCTAATCCTGCAATTTGTCGGAAGAACGGTTTCCAGGTAGGACGCATACGCTCTACACTCTAGACAGGAGCAAGCATGCAAGGGCAAGCGAGGCCAGAACCCGATTCGTCGCTGCGGAGAAACCAGCGCAAAATGAAGGCCCTGCTGAATGAGTTGACGACGCGGGAGGGATTGCATCCCACCGCAGTGGACGGTGTGACCCTGTCTCGCGCCGACAACTGCGTTCCGCGTACCCCGGTTCTTTATGAGCCGTGCATCTGCGTCCTGGCGAGCGGCCACAAGAAAGGGTACGTCGGCTCCCGTTGCATCACCTACGACGAAAACAATTACCTGGTGTTGTCGATCCCGCTTCCGTTCGAGTGCGAGACAACAGCGGGGAACAACGAGCCCCTGTTAGGGGTGAAGATCCGTATGGAAGCCAGCGTCATCAGCGAACTCGCTATCAAAATCGACGTCAGAAGAAAGCAGCGGGCGACGGACATGGATCGTTGCATCCGCGCCACTCCTCTCGACGCGCGGATGTGCGATGCAATCGTGCGGCTTCTGGAATGCTTGCGCTCTCCGGTCGACGCGGCTGTGCTTGGCCTCGGGATTGTGCGCGAAATCGCGTACTACGGGTTGTGCGGCCCGGAGGGAGGCGCGCTCCTGGCGATGCTCACGCGCAGCGGCCCATTGGCACAGATTCATGCAGTTCTTCACCGGATGCATGCAAGATATACGGAGCCGCTGAATGTGGCGCGCATGGCGGAGGAGAATGGGATGAGCGTTTCCGCATTTCATCACAACTTCAAGGCAGTGACGGCCAGTTCACCGCTGCAGTATCTGAAATCTGTTCGGCTTCACAAGGCTCGCATGCTGATTTTCCATGATGGACTTGGCGCTGCGCTTGCGGCAGATCGAGTTGGCTACGAGAGCGCATCGCAGTTCAGCAGGGAGTTCAAGCGTTTTTTTGGCAATCGTCCAATGGAAGAGTCGAAGCGCATTCGCGAGAGCTTCGGCGGGCCTGTGGCGGAATTCGCGGGCGGAGCCAACAGAAAGCAGGCCAACTTCCAGTCCGCCGCTTTGGCAAGCAATGGCCTGGTATCTAGAGATCGTCCAGAGAGCTAGGTTAAGCCGCAGCAGTGGAAACGCGACGTGAAGTGATTGAACGGTTAGATTTTGGTTTAGCGTCACATGCGAATTAGGCAGTACGGGAAAAAGGCTCTGGCTATTTCAGGCGACCGGGCGAGAGCGCATCGTATTACAACGAAAACAAAGATGGCAACGTATGATCGACCACGTTATTCTCACAGTCAGTGATTTCGAGCGTTCAGTCGCTTTTTACGCCAAGGCCCTGAAACCACTTGGGATCACAAACTTTATAGATTATGAAGGCCATGACGGACACCCCGATTTGAAGGGTTTTGGTGACGGGAAAAGAGCTTTCTTTTGGCTCAAGAAAGGAAAGCCCGATCCCCAAGCAGTGCATGTTGGATTTGTAGCGAAAGACCATGCTGAGGTAGACGCATTCTACAAAGCCGCTGTGGACGCGGGAGGGAAGAGCAAGGAATCACCTCAAGCGCAGCTCGAATACTATCCTGGTTATTACGCGACATGGGTGTTCGATCCTGACGGCCACGATATCGAGGTCGTTCATAAAAGCTAGATTAATTTCATAGTAATAGTCGCTTCAGGAGTTTGAAACTCTGGACGAGGTTCGCCAGTCAGCCCGTAAAGTATCAGGCCCGTTTAGCCGGGCAACCACGCCGGCGAAATCCCTATCGCGGCAATACGACCGCGGTTGAATACGCGAAAACGCCGCGCGCTTCGGCCCCCCGGCCCAAACCTAAAAGGATGTCCATTTCCTTCAGACTTGGCGCACTCGTCATGAGATGAGCACCCGCCGTTTGAGGCTGGCTACGGCTTTGTGAGTCCGAGCATCTTTGCGAGCTGGGCATCGACCATCCTTGTAGGAAGAAGTCTGGGGAGAGTCCAGTTCTTGAAACGTTGCGGTATGACGGCGTAGCGTGCCTTCGGTTTCGCCGTGCTGAGTGCCACGTGGACGGCTTCGCCCAGACGCTCCGGGGATAAGCCGTTATTACGTGCTTCGGTGACGATGAACTTCTGGAATTTCTGCACCGCCTCCCAATATTCGGTCGGCTTGAACTCGCTCAGATCTTCTTTTTCGCCCTTGTCGTACATCGCCGTGTTCACCGTGCCCGGTTCAATGATCACGACATCGATGCCAAATAACATCAGTTCTCGGCGCAGCGAGTCCAACATTCCTTCAAGCCCAAATTTGGAGGCGCTGTACGCACCGAGAAGGGGGATCGCCACTTTCGCGCCGCTCGAGGTGATGGTCACGATGCGGCCGGGGGAGCCCTGCCTCTTCTTGTCCGTTCCCAACAAAGGGGCGAAGGCTTGGATTACGACAAGCGGGGAGATCGTGTTGACCTCCAACTGCCGTCTGTACTCGCTGATCCTTAGATACAGCAGCGGTCCACTCACCACCATTCCTGCATTGTTTACCAGGCCAAACAGATTTCTGTCGCCGATCATGGAGCCGACCTTCTGGGCCGCTTGATGGACAGCGTCGGCGTCCGTAATGTCCATCACGAGAGGCACGAAGGCGTTCCCGAACTCTTTTTGCAAACGATCGGCGTCAGCCTGCTTGCGCACAGAACCGAACACGCGAAATCCCTTTGAAACAAGCACCTTTGTGGTTCCGAAACCAATTCCGGTGGAAACCCCGGTGACCACGACATCTTTGTTGTTTGCCATCGCATTTCTCCTAAGATGGATCACCGTTCATCTTCAATATCTTCTTCTATTGGGGACACTACACCAAACGTCAAAAATCGTACGCTGAGGAATTTGGATCAAGCTCATTTGAGGTTGCGAAGGGTCGTAGAGGCCTCTTGCGGAGGCGTCCTGCGGCCTGCCAGGTATATGGCATCGACGCTTTTGATGAATCCAAGAATGGCGTTCGCCAATCTGTCCGGAGCCTCCATTGCCGCGTAGTGACCTACGCCCTCAAGGATCACTGAGCGCACTTCGCTCGCCGCAGCCCGCGACATCGTGCCAGACGTAAAGGGACCACCGCCTGCTCCAACCGCGAGCACCGGTGCCTTCAGTCCAAGTGTCTCGGCCAGCGCCTTGATCTCAGGACCTTCCTTCAACATCGATTGATACAGGCCAATGGTTCCGCGCCAGCCGTCCCGGCGCGAGTACGTGCGGACAAATTCGTTGACATCGGCATCCGTGATTTTCCCCGGATTCGCGTTCATGGACGGGAAGGCATACTTTCCCAGAAACTCACGTTCACGGCCGGCAAGGAGCATTTCAGGTATGCCAGGCGCGGCGAGAACGCCGATGTGCCAAGCTCCGCCGTGAGTGACATCGGCCAGCATTTCGAGCCCGAAACCCGGCAGGCCCATTTCGATTGCAGTGAAGCTAAGCACGTCCTCTGGTTGAGTCGTGGCGAGCCGAAACACGGTTGCTCCGCTAATGTCTTGTCCTGTGAGATGGACCGGCCCTACGTTGAGGTGAGCGATGAGTAGATGAAGATCTTCCGCCGAAGTCTTGCTGTCGTAGTCGCCGGGCTCATTGTCAGAGTCCCCAAAACCACGCAAATCGACCGCAAAGACCCGGTGGCTTGCTGCGAGCAGTGGAATCACTTCTCGAAACGTCCACCACGTTTCTGGAAATCCATGCACCAACAGAACAGGAGAGCCATGGTTTCCCGCGGAGACATAATGCAACCTTGTTCCGTTGAGTTCGACTTCATGATGCGTAATCTCCGGGAAAGTGGAACCCTTCGGCGCGACTTGCATAAGCTGCTCCTGATATCTGGAAACCCGTTACGGTTCATCTTCAATGGGTTCACTGTACCGATCGTGAAGAATCCGAGGTAATGCCATACGGCGGCTCCAGCAACCGCTCACGTTTCTCTTTCTGTTATCATTGATAACATAACTTAGCTATCAGTGATTGTCAACGGCGATAACGTGCCGATAGCGTGGTACTGTTTTCCATTGATGTCACGGAGGAACCTGAGGCCGGACGCTCGAACCCGGATAGTGCGTGCCGCCGCCGAGCTGCTCGCGACCGGCGGACGCAACGCGGTAACCACTCGAGCGGTGAGCGCCGCCGCCGGGGTGCAACCGCCCACGATCTATCGCCATTTCGGCGACATGCAGGAACTGCTCGGCGTGGTCGCTCGCGAGACCCTGACCGTCCAAGTGCGAGAGCAGGCAAGCCGCACACTTACGAACGACCCGGTCGAGGACCTGCGGCGAGGGTGGGATCTCCACGTCGCGTTCGGCCTTGCCAACCCCGACGCGTTCGCTCTGCTGTACAGCGCGCCGTCCGTCGCTGCGCACATATCAGTGATACACGAAGGCGTCGCTGTGCTGCAGGGGCTCGTAGCCCGCATCGCCGAGGCCGGGCGGCTCCGTGTCGATGTTCTTCACGCCACGGTCCTGATCCACGCCGCGGGTACCGGCGTCACGCTCACTCTCGCCGCCACTCCACCTGAGGAACGCGACCCACGGCTCTCTGACACCATGCGCGAGGCGATAATCACTGCCGTTACCGTTCCAGCCACCTCCGAGCCCCCAGACGGAGGATCCGACGCGGCACCGGCGGCTGAACGGGTCGCGGTGCACGCCGTCGCGCTGCGGGCACTGCTCGCCGAGGCACCCGGCGTCCTGTCCCCTGCAGAGCAACAGCTGCTCAGCGATTGGCTAGAGCGACTGGCGACGGCTGGGAATCTCCGGACCCCGATGCGGCGGCCCCCCCCGGCTCCCCGGCGGAGGCCATCTTCACCGGCGATCAAGCCGAGACCGTCGTAGCAGATCTGCTTTGCACTCCGGGCATGGATGAGTGTATACTCAGTTATGGAAGATTGGGTGAATGGCGAAACCGAAGAGCGAAGATAAACGTAACGCGATCCTATCGGCCGCGGTCCAGGTTTTCGCGGAGAGGGGACTGGGTGCTCCTACCGCAGCCATTACGAAGGCCGCCGGGATTGCGGAAGGCTCGCTATTTACCTATTTCAAGACGAAGGATGAGCTGATCAACGCGTTGTATTGCGAGCTCAAATTGGAGTTGGCAGATTCGATGATGTCCGGCTTCCCACGAAAACAAAGCGTGCGACATCGATTGGAGCACGTCTGGAATGGCTACGTGCAGTGGGGCGTCGCGAACCCCGACCAGCAAAAGGTTCTCAAGCAGATTCAGGTCTGGGCTGGGCTGACCCAGGAGTCGAAGCAGGCGGGATCCGTACCGTTCACAGGAATTCAGAGGATGACGGAGGATGCAGTGGCACAAAGGATCTATAAAGAGATACCCCAGACCTTGATCGGGGCGACGCTAATCGCCCTCGCAGAGATGACGATGGACTTTATGGTGAGGGAGCCGGAAAGGGCGGAAATGTACCGGACCGGCGGATTTGAAATGCTCTGGGCTGCAATTACTCGCCGCTAGTCATGTTTTTGAATCCATTATGAGTGCGTAGGCATTCATATAAATAGACGAGGAAGACGTTCGGAACAAAGGAGACTCGTATGAAATATCGACTCTTGGGAAACAGCGGACTGCGAGTTTCGGAAGCGGCGCTCGGCACGATGACCTTCGGCGACGACTGGGGTTGGGGTACGGCCAAGGACGAGGCACGGAAGGTATATGACGCCTTCCACGACGCCGGGGGCAATTTCATCGACACTGCCAACATCTACACCAACGGGACGAGCGAATCGTTCCTCGGCGAGTTCATGAACGGCCATCGCCAGAGCGTGGTGCTTGCCACGAAATACACCAACGCTTTTCCAGGCACAGACCCGAACGCCGCCGGCAACCAGCGCAAGAATATGATGCAGGCCGTGGAGGCGAGTCTCAAGCGGCTGAAGACCGACTACATCGACCTGTATTGGGTTCACATCTGGGACCAAATTACGCCAGTCGAAGAGGTCATGCGAGGACTGGATGACTTGGTTCGCGCAGGCAAGGTGCTTTATGTCGGCATTTCCGATGCTCCCGCCTGGTGGATCGCGCAGGCGAATACACTCGCCCATCTGCGTGGCTGGTCTCCCTTCGTCGGGCTGCAGATTGAATACAGCCTGATCGAGCGAACGGTCGAGCGCGAACTGATCCCGATGGCGAAGGCGTTGAACATCGGAGTGACGGCGTGGTCGCCGCTGGCGGGCGGCGTACTGACAGGCAAGTATCACGGCCACGGCGGCTTATCCGTTTCGCCCGGCGAACAGGCGCGCATGAACACCGACATGGCGAAAGATTTCATGCCGGAGCCACAGCGCGCCGCCCGCGTCGTCGCCGCTGTCAAGAGTGTGTCCGATGAGACCGGCCGCAGCATGGCGCAGGTGGCGCTCGCTTGGCTTCGCCATCGACCCATGCCGGTCATTCCGATCATTGGCGCTCGGAAGCTATCCCAGTTCCAGGACAATCTCGCAAGCTTCGAACTGACGCTCGCAGCAGATCAATTGAAGACGCTGGACGACGTAAGCGTGATTGAACTTGGGTTTCCCTATGAAATGTATGCAAAGGCGATGCCGCGAGCAATCTGCTACGGCGGTCTGCGCGACCAGATCCTGGCATAGGCGCAATTCGCATTTCGTCCGAGCATGAATGAATCAAGAAAGGATTCAGAAAATGACACAGAAGACTTGGTTGATCACAGGAAGCGGAAACGGATTGGGGCGGAACATCGCCGAAGCAGCACTGAAGGCAGGTGACAACGTTGTCGCCGGAGCGCGTCTCACGGAAGAACTGGCATCGCTGGTAGTGCAGTACGGTGAGCGGGTGAAGCCCGTTAAGTTGGAAGTGCGCGAAGAGACCGCAGCAAAGGCAGCCGTGCAGTTGGCTGTAGACACCTTCGGGCGGCTGGATGTGCTGGTCAACAATGCCGGTTATGGAAAGATTGCGCCGTTCGAGCAGATAAGCCCGGAGGAGTTTCACGCCATTGTGGACACGTGCTTATACGGCGTGGTTTACACAACGCGTGCGGCTATACCGGTAATGCGCAAGCAGAAGAGCGGTCACATATTTCAGGTGTCGTCGGTTGGTGGCCGCATCGCATACGGCGGTAATTCGCCGTATCACGCGGCCAAGTGGGCAGTGGGCGGTTTCAGCGACGCTCTGGCGATGGAAGTCGCGCCGTTCGGAGTCAAGGTCTGCACGCTGGAGCCGGGCGGTATTCGGACCAACTGGGCGCGGCGCGCCGGGCAGAATGCGCCGGATCTGCTGCCTGACTATGAGGCCTCGGTCGGTTCGATGCTCAAGCTGCTGCGAAGCCTCGAAGGGCGTTCTGAAGGCGATCCGCGCAAGATCGCGGATGTGATTGTGCAACTGGCGAACAGCGATGAGGTGCCGCTAAGGTTGATCCTCGGTGTGGATGCGGAGAAGCGTGTGCACCAGGCGGAAGCTGCGCGCGCAAGCGAGGCGGAGAAGTGGCGGCATCTCACTGTGTCAACAGTGTTCGAGGATGCGGAATCCATTCCTGAGCTCCTGAATCACTAGCCCACGGCACAATCGTAGCGATCCGATCGAGAGGACCCAAAGTCCCGTGCACCTCCGCATGGATGGAAAGTCCTTGAATTTTGGTAGTTCAGGTTGACTCCTTCTTCAGCCGCGCTGATACGTGTGCGCAATTCGATGATCGGGAGGTCGTCTATTCGGAAAATGGTGCATTCGCGAGGACATCGGCAAAGTTGGGGGATGTGTACCCCTCGACATATCGAACGCCGAAATCCCGAACGATGTTGTCAAAGGTGGACTCCGGCTTCCGACGAGCGATGTTGCAAAGGCACTCTTTGAGCCCGGTCTTAAGTGCCAGGCGCGGAAATTCGGCTAGGATCGCGCCTTGTTTGTCCTGCGGAATTCGATCAAGGCCTGCCCCCAGAACATCCGCCGTTATTCCCGAATGGGTCATAGCCACTTCGGGCTCTTTGTGAAGAGCGATAGATCGTGTGGTATGAAGCGCGATGGCATCCCAAACAACTTGCATCTGCTGCGTCGAGATGCCTCGCCCCTTCAGAAACGAGCGCGCCGCATTGGCGCCATCCACCTCGAAACGATTTTCCGCCGTAT
>Ga0210401_10005669_pt1 | contig 12823 bp, 7 predicted proteins | sample IncBWH32MmetaG_FD_150866 | JGI IMG/M metagenome (GOLD analysis project Ga0210401, IMG submission 150866) | Forest soil microbial communities from Barre Woods Harvard Forest LTER site, Petersham, Massachusetts, United States - Inc-BW-H-32-M | ecosystem: Environmental > Terrestrial > Soil >... | reverse complement strand
CGGCGACGTCTGAATTGATCCCGACGCTGGAGGCGGCCTTCCGGCAAGGCGGCGTGCATCTCGTCGCCGTGCCCATCGATTACAGCGAGAACATGCGCGTGCTGGTCGACGAGCTCGGCAATCGCAGCATCGGATAGACGTTCTAGTGACTAATCCTCCAGATCGTTCCGTTGCCGTCTTCCGAGACAAGCAAGGCGCCGTCGCGCGCTGTGGCAACGCCGACCGGACGGCCCCATACTTCGGAGTCGCTGACGACAAATCCGGTAACGAAGTCCTCGTATTCGCCGGTCGGCACACCATCCTTCAAGCGGATGCGAATAACTTTGTAGCCGGTCAGCTTGGATCTGTTCCAGGAGCCGTGCTCGGCCGCAAAAGCATCGCCGCGATATTCTGCGGGAAAATTGTTTCCCTCGTAGAAGGTCAGGCCGAGCGATGCCGAATGCGCCTGGAGCAATATATCGGGTATCGTGACCTTGCGCTTCAGATCGGGACGCTCGCCCCTGTGCCGGGGGTCTTGGTTGCCGCCGATGTAGAACCAGGGCCAGCCATAGAACGCATTTTCCCTGATCCGGGTCACGTAATCGGGCACCAGGTCGTCACCAAAACCGTCACGTTCGTTGGTGGAGCACCAGGGCGCGCCGCTCTGCGGCTGGACCGCGAGGCCGACGCAATTACGGATTCCGGTGGCAAATATTTTCTTGTCCTTGCCGTCGGGATCGAACGACAACACCGCCGCGCGATCGGCCTCATAACCCCAGGCGGCGCCCACCGTATGCTCGCGGCTCCATGCCTTAAGCCCTCCGGGAGGCGTGCCCAGATCCTCGCCGTCATTGCCGGCCGATCCCACCGAGACCAGCATGCGCTTGCCGTCGGTCGTAAAGGCGATGTCGCGGGTGGTATGACCGCCTCCACGCGGAAGATTGGCAACGACGGTCTCCGGTGGCGTCGAGGCCTTCAGGTCGCCGGAATGGTAGGCAAAGCGCACGACGCTGTCGTTATTGGCGACATACATCCAATGCGGGTCGTCGCTAGGCGGGAAGAACGCAATTCCGAACGGGCTATCAAGGCCGTCCGCAAAGACCTCGTTCGCGACCGGCCTTGCCGCGCCATCCGCGTTGCGGAGAATGCGAATGCGGCCCGCGCGCGTTTCGGCAACAAGGATATCTCCATTTGGCGCGACCCGGATGATGCGAGGTCCATTCAATCCCTCCGCGAACAATTCGACCTTGAAGCCCGGCGGCACTTGCGGAGCCGCGGCAGGAGGTCTCGGCACGACGCGGGAGACTTTGGCTGCCGAGGATGTCGCACCGGGCTCCGGCAAATCCGCAGGCTTGATCAGGCGGATCGTACCGGGCTTGTCGTGCTGCCAGTCGCCGAACGCTTCCTTGCCTCGCAGCGATTGAGCCGTTGCCATGGCGCCAAGGATTATGAAAAGAGTTGTGAAAAGAGTGACGAACCACCACAGCAGGGACACAACCGTCGGCATCGAACGTTTCGGCATTTTTTCCCCGCAGGCGCTGTCCACGTGCTCTCGGATTCAAACAATAGAGCAAGGGCGGCCGGGCCGATACGTTCGAGTCGATCACGAGCCGGCGCGAGCCGATCACGTGCCCGCGGCCGGACCGCTCAGGTCCGCGCGATCGGATGCGCGATCGACGACGTGGCCGTGTGTACCTGCCTGATCGTGGTAGCCGTCGCCAGTGCAACCGCGACGCCAAAGGCAATAATGAGTGCCATAAAGACGAATTTCGGGCCCATGGTGTGGCCTCCCATTTCGATCTCCGCCCGGCCGGCATATGGGCAGCCGGTGCGGCGATTCAAAGCCCGGACGGAACTTCCTCAGCCAAATAGGATCACAATTCCTGCCGGGTTATTCCGCTTCGCTTGCGGGCGGGGTCCTTCGAAAAACAACCCGCGGGCGCGAGCTTGACAGGCACGAACCAGCGCCGCGCGGGGGTTCAGGGTGCGGAACCCATTCATAAATTTTGTGAATTTGGTCGGGAACCGGCGCCACTCGATCGAGTTGTTCCATCCGTGTCAAATCGCGCCGGGCTCCGATTCAGACGACCGCTATCTTATTGCTTGATTTGGCATTTTTCTGAAGCTTCTATGGCTGACACTACCGCACTGATTTGGATTCGCGGGTGCATTCGTTGGGGGGGATTTCATGAGCGATCTTGATTCCGGAGCCGCCACACCCCTCCGTCCCGTCCCAAAGCGAAAACCGAGCGGCGACCAGGCTCCGGATTCGCGGCAAGACCTGCTGCACGCGCTGCAGGCGATGCGCAGCGGCGACTTCTCGGTGCGAATGTCGGGTGATCAGCTCGGGATCGACGGCAAGATCGCCGATACCTTCAACGAGATCATCGCGGCCAACCAGCGCATGGCGCAGCAGCTCGAGCGCGTCGGCCAGGTTGTCGGCCGTGAAGGCAAGACGCGGCAGCGCGTCAAGTTCGGCCTCGCCTCCGGCTCATGGGCCGACATGGAGGGCTCCGTCAACACGCTGATCGACGACCTGTTGTGGCCGACCCGCGAAGTCACGCGCGCGGTCGCCGCGGTCGCGCAAGGCGACCTGCTGCAAACCGTGCAGCTTGACGTCGACGGCCGCCCGCTCGGCGGCGAATTCCTGCAGTCGGCCAACATCGTCAACACGATGATCAAGCAGCTTAGCGTGTTCACTTCCGAAGTGACGCGCGTGGCGCGCGAAGTCGGCACCGAAGGCAAGCTCGGCGGTCAGGCCCAGGTGCCGGAAGTGACCGGCGTGTGGAAGGATTTGACCGAGAGCGTCAACTCGATGGCCAACAACCTGACCGGTCAGGTTCGCAACATCGCCGAGGTGACGATCGCGGTCGCCAACGGCGACCTCTCCAAGAAGATCACGGTCGACGTTCGCGGCGAGATTCTGCAGCTGAAGGAAGCCATCAACACGATGGTCGATCAGCTCCGCTCCTTCGCTTCCGAAGTGACACGTGTTGCGCGCGAGGTCGGCACCGACGGCAAGCTCGGCGGCCAGGCGATCGTACCGGGCGTCGCCGGCACCTGGAAGGACCTGACCGACTCCGTGAACGCGATGTGCGGCAACCTGACCGCGCAGGTCCGCAATATCGCCAACGTCACCACCGCGGTCGCCCGCGGCGACCTGTCGCGCAAGATCACGGTGGACGTGCGGGGCGAAATTCTGGAACTGAAAGACACCATCAACACGATGGTCGACCAGCTCAACTCCTTTGCCTCGGAAGTGACACGCGTCGCCCGCGAAGTCGGCACCGAAGGCAAGCTCGGCGGCCAGGCCCAGGTGCCTGGAGTGGCCGGCACCTGGAAGGACTTGACCGACAACGTCAACTTCATGGCGAGCAATTTGACGGCTCAGGTGCGCAACATCGCCGACGTCGCCACCGCGATCGCCGGCGGCGACCTATCCAAGAAGATCACGGTGAACGTGTCGGGCGAGATCCTTCAATTGAAGGAGACGTTGAACACCATGGTCGACCAGCTCAACGCCTTCGCCGGGGAAGTGACGCGCGTGGCGCGCGAGGTCGGCACCGACGGGCGGCTCGGCGGCCAGGCCAACGTGCTCGGCGTCGCCGGCACCTGGAAGGACCTTACCGAAAGCGTCAACTCGATGGCATCGAACCTGACCGCACAGGTCCGCAACATCGCGGAAGTGACGACGGCGGTCGCCAACGGCGACCTGTCGAAGAAGATCACGGTTGACGTGCGCGGCGAGATCCTGGAGCTGAAAGACACCATCAACACCATGGTGGACCAGCTCAACGCCTTTGCCGGCGAAGTGACGCGCGTCGCACGCGAAGTCGGCACCGAAGGCAAGCTCGGCGGACAAGCGCTGGTGCGCGGCGTCGCCGGCACCTGGAAAGACCTCACCGACAGCGTCAACTCGATGGCCAGCAACCTCACCGGCCAGGTCCGCAACATCGCCGAAGTCGCAACCGCGGTCGCCAAGGGCGACCTGTCGAAGAAGATCACCGTGAACGTGTCCGGCGAAATCCTGCAGTTGAAGGAAACGCTCAACACCATGGTCGACCAGCTCAACGCCTTTGCCAGCGAGGTGACGCGCGTCGCGCGCGAAGTCGGCACCGACGGCAAGCTCGGCGGCCAGGCCCAGGTGACCGGCGTCGCCGGTACCTGGAAGGACTTGACCGACAGCGTCAACTCGATGGCCGGCAACCTGACGGCGCAGGTCCGCAATATCGCCGAAGTCGCGACCGCGATCGCCGGCGGCGACCTGTCGCGCAAGATCACCGTGGACGTGCGCGGCGAGATCCTGCAGCTCAAGGAAACGCTCAACACCATGGTCGACCAGCTCAATCGCTTCGCCGGCGAGGTGACGCGCGTGGCGCGCGAGGTCGGTACCGAAGGACGGCTCGGCGGCCAGGCCAACGTGCCCGGCGTCGCCGGCACCTGGAAGGACCTGACCGACAGCGTCAACTCGATGGCCGGCAATCTGACCGCGCAGGTCCGCAACATCGCCGAGGTTACGACCGCGGTGGCGCGCGGCGACCTGTCGCGCAAGATCACCGTCGACGTGAAGGGCGAAATCCTCGAACTGAAGAACACCATCAACACCATGGTCGACCAGCTCAACGCGTTTGCCTCCGAAGTGACGCGCGTCGCCCGCGAGGTCGGCACGGAAGGAAAGCTCGGCGGTCAGGCCGAGGTGCCCGAAGTCGCCGGCACCTGGAAGGACTTGACCGACAACGTCAACTTCATGGCGTCGAATCTCACCGCGCAGGTGCGCAACATCGCCGAGGTCGCGACCGCGATCGCCGGCGGCGACTTGTCGAAAAAGATCACGGTCGACGTGCGCGGCGAGATCCTGCTTTTGAAGGACACGCTGAACACCATGGTCGAGCAACTTCGCTCGTTCGCCGCCGAAGTGACGCGCGTCGCGCGCGAGGTCGGCACCGAAGGACGCCTCGGCGGCCAAGCCGTGGTGCCCGGCGTCGGCGGCACCTGGAAGGACCTGACCGACAACGTCAACCTGCTGGCGGCCAACCTGACGACACAAGTGCGCAACATCGCCGAGGTTACGACCGCGGTGGCGCGCGGCGACCTGTCGCGCAAGATCACCGTCGACGTGAAGCGCGAAACCCTCGACCTGAAGAACACCATCAACACGATGGTCGACCAGCTCAATGCGTTCGCCGGCGAGGTCACGCGCGTCGCCCGCGAGGTCGGCACCGAAGGCAAGCTCGGCGGCCAGGCGCAAGTGCCCGGCGTCGCCGGTACCTGGAAGGACCTCACCGACACCGTCAACTTCATGGCCGCCAATCTGACCGAGCAGGTCCGCGGCATCGTCAAGGTCGTGACCGCGGTCGCCAACGGCGATCTGAAGCAGAACCTGACGGTGAAGTCCAAGGGCGAAGTCGCAGCCCTTGCCGAGACCATCAACAACATGACCGACACGCTGGCGACGTTCGCCGATCAGGTCACCAGCGTCGCGCGCGAGGTGGGCGTGGAGGGCCGCCTCGGCGGCCAGGCCAACGTGCCAGGTGCTGCCGGCACCTGGAAGGACCTGACCGGCAACGTCAACCTCTTGGCGGCCAACCTCACGTCGCAGGTTCGCGCCATTGCCGAGGTGGCGACCGCAGTGACGAAGGGCGACCTCACCCGTTCGATCCAGGTCGACGCGAGAGGTGAAGTGGCAGAGCTCAAGGACAACATCAATACGATGATTGGAAACCTGAAGCTTACCACCGACGTCAATACCGAGCAGGACTGGCTGAAGACCAACCTCGCCAGGTTTACCAACATGCTTCAAGGCCAGCGCGATCTGACCACGGTGGGCCGGCTGCTGTTGACCGAGTTGACGCCGCTGGTGAATGCGCACATGGGCGTGATCTACCAGGTCGAGAATGAAGACAACCCGCAATTGAACCTGCTGGCGGCTTACGCCCGCGACGGTATCTATCCGCATCAACAGATCGTGCAATTCGGCGAGGGTCTGATCGGGCAATGCGCGATGGACAGGCGCCAGCGGCTGATCGCGGACATCCCGGCGGATTCTGTTCCGATCAATTCCGCGCTGCTCCGCGTGGTCCCGAAAAACCTCGTGGTGCTGCCGGTTCTGTTCGAGAATCAGGTCAAGGCGGTCATCGAGCTGGCTTCCGTCAGCGCCTTCACCACTTCGCAAATGACCTTCCTTGAGCAACTCACCGACTCTATCGGTATCGTGCTCAACAGCATCGAAGCGACGATGCAGACCGAGGGCCTGCTGAAACAGTCCCAACAGCTCGCCACCGAATTGCAGACGCAGCAGAAGGAATTGCAGCAGACCAACGAGCAGCTCGAGCAGAAGGCTCAGCAGCTGGCCGAACGCAACGTCGAAGTCGAGCGCAAGAACCAGGAGATCGAACAGGCCCGCCGCGCGCTCGAAGAGAAGGCGAGCGAGCTCGCGCTGACTTCGAAGTACAAGTCCGAATTCCTGGCGAACATGTCGCATGAGCTACGCACGCCGCTCAACAGTATCCTGATCCTGGGCCAGCAGCTCACGGAAAACCCGGATGGCAATTTGACCGGCAAGCAGGTCGAGTTCGCGCGAACCATCCACGGCGCGGGCACCGACCTCTTGAACCTAATCAGCGACATCCTCGACCTCTCCAAGATCGAATCCGGCACCGTGACGGTCGATGCCGAGGAAATCCTGACCTCGAGCCTGTTGGACACGGTCGGACGCCCGTTCCGCCACGAGGCGGAAAACCGCGAGCTCTCATTCAACATCGAGCTCGATCCGAATTTGGCGCGCAGCATCGTCACCGACTCCAAGCGCCTGCAGCAGGTGCTGAAGAACCTGCTGTCGAATGCGTTCAAGTTCACCGCAGAAGGCGGCGTGCGGCTCAGGGTTTCCGCGGCGCTCGGCGGATGGAGCGCCGAACATCCGGTGCTCAACAGCGCGCCTGCCGTGATCGCCTTCGAGGTGTCGGACACCGGCATCGGCATCCCGCTGGAAAAGCAGAAGCTGATTTTCGAAGCCTTCCAGCAGGCGGATGCCGGCACCAGCCGCAAGTATGGCGGCACCGGCCTTGGTCTGGCCATCAGCCGCGAGCTTGCGAACCTGCTCGGCGGCGAAATTCAGCTTCGCAGCGCGACCGGCAGGGGCTCCACGTTCACGCTGTACCTGCCGCTGAAATACTCCGGTCCCACGGTGGCGCCGCGCACCGGCCCTGCGCCCCAATATGCCCCCGCCCCGGCGCTGCAGACCGCAACCCAGGAGTGGGTCATCGAGCCATTGCCGGATGACCGGCTGAACCTGGAGCCCGGCGACACCATTCTTCTGATCGTCGAAGACGATCCGCATTACGCGCGCATTCTGATCGATCTCGCCCGTGGCAAGGGTTTCAAGGTTCTGGTCGCGGCTCGCGGCGCGGAAGCCCTCGATCTCGCCAGCCAGTTCCAGCCGGTCGCGGTCTCGCTCGACGTCTTCCTGCCCGACATGCTCGGCTGGACCGTGCTGAGCCAGTTGAAGCACAATCCCCTGACGCGTCATATTCCGGTGCAGATCATCACGCTGGACGAGGATCGCCAGCATGCGCTGGCGCGCGGTGCGTTTTCCTTCGTCAACAAGCCGACCACGACCGAAGGCGTCAGCGCCGCCCTGTCCCAGATCAAGGAATACGCGCGGCCTCGCCGCAAGCGGCTGTTGATCGTCGAAGACAACGCGGCCGAGCAATTGAGCATCCGGGAACTTCTCGACCACAGCGACATCGAGATCGTCACCACCGATACCGGTGCCGGCGCGCTCTCGGCCCTGCGCGATAACCCCTGCGATTGCGTGGTGCTGGATCTGCACTTGCCCGACATGAGCGGATTCGCGGTGCTCGACAAGATCCGCAACGACGAGGCGTTATCCAATGTTCCCGTCGTCGTATTCACCGGGCGGGAACTTTCGGCCGAGGAGGACGCGGAACTTCACACCATGGCGCGAAGCATCGTGGTCAAGGGCGTGGAATCGCCGGAACGGCTGCTCGACGAAACGTCACTGTTTCTGCACCGTGTGATCACGGAATTGCCGATCGAGAAGCAGCGAATGCTCGAGAAGCTCAACAGTTCCGACGAAGATCTCGTCGGCAAGACCGCGCTACTCGTCGACGACGACGCCCGCAACATCTTTGCGCTCTCTAGCGTGTTGGAACGGCGCGGCATGAAGGTGCTCACCGCCACCACCGGAAGCGAAGCTGTCGCGCTCGTCGAATTGAACCCGGAGATTGCGATCGTTCTGATGGATATCATGATGCCGCAAATGGACGGTTACCAGACCATGGAGGCGATCAGGCAAAATCCGTCGTTAGGGCGCCTGCCTATCATCGCGCTCACGGCGAAGGCCATGAAGGGCGACCGGGAGAAATGCCTGGAGGCCGGCGCCTCCGACTACCTCGCCAAGCCGGTCAATACCGAGCAACTGCTTCTCGCCATTCGCATGTGGCTGCATCGCTGAACGGTCATTTTCGATGATGGACCATGAAAAAGTGAACATTCTTCTGGTCGACGACCAGCCGGCGAAGCTGCTTGCCTATGAGGTCATCCTCAAGGAACTCGGCGAGAATCTCGTGGTCGCGGCGTCCGGCCGCGAGGCGCTTGAGATTCTGTTGAAGAACGAAATCGCGATCATCCTGGTCGACGTCTGCATGCCGGAGCTGGACGGTTTCGAGCTCGCCGCCATGATCCGCGAGCATCCGCGCTTCCAGAAGACGGCGATGATCTTCATCTCGGCGATCCAGGTCAGCGATATCGACCGGCTGCGCGGTTACGAAATGGGCGCGGTCGACTACGTCCCGGTGCCGGTCGTGCCCGAGGTGCTGCGCGCGAAAATAAAGGTCTTTGCCGAACTCTATCGCAAGACCCGGCAACTGGAGCGGCTCAATACCGAGCTCGAGGACCGCGTTCGTGCTCGCACCGCGGAGCTGGAGAAATCGACGGCCAAGCTGGTCGAAAGCGAACAGCGCCGCAGCATGGCCATCGCCGCCGGCAAGATGGGATCCTGGGATTGGGACTGGATCGACGGCGACTGGATGTGGGACGACGGCCAATACCGGATCTTCGGCGTCGATCCCGACAGCTTCGAGGTGACGTCGAAGAACATCCAGGCGTTGCTGCATCCCGACGACGTCGACGAGATGCGCAGGGCGATCGCCGAATTCACCAAGGGCGCGCATTCGCATGAGGCGGAATTCCGCGTCAACCGGCCGGACGGCGACGTGCGCTGGTGTGTCGGCACGGCGGCGGCGACGATCGACAGCAGCGGCCGTGTCGTCCGCGTCAGCGGCGTGACGGTCGATATTACCGAGCGCAAGCGCGCCGAAGAGCGCCAGAGCCTTTTGATCCGGGAGGTCGACCACCGCGCCAAGAACGCACTGGCGCTGGCGCAGTCGATCGTTCGCTTGACGCGCGCCGATAGCGTCAAGACTTTTGTGGACGCCGTTGAAGGGCGCATCAATGCGCTCGCCCGGGTTCACACCATCCTCTCGCTGTCGAGCTGGCGAGGCGCGGAAATAGGCAAGCTGATCGACGAGGAGCTTGCGCCTTATTCCAGGGGCGGCCAGATCCGGCTTTCCGGCGCGGAAGTGCGACTACAGCCCGCGACCGCGCAAACCCTTGCGCTCGCGTTGCATGAGCTCGTTACCAATTCGGCAAAATATGGCGCGTTGTCCGTGCTGTCGGGCCAACTGTCCATCACATGGGACGTTGAGGACGATATGCTCGCGTTGGCATGGGAAGAAACCGGCGGGCCCCTGGTGCAAACACCGACTTCCCGTGGATTTGGCACAAGAAGCCTGATGGCGAGCATCGAATCGCAGCTGGGGGGACAGGCCTTGTTCGACTGGCGCGCCGAGGGCCTGATCTGCCGATTGCGCTTTCCGCTTGCGCGACAAGCGTCGATGCCGATGCCGGACGAACGATTTGCGGAGATGACAATCGACCGGCCGTTCCAGAAGGTGTCCTGACCTCAGTGCTTCAGGATCTTGGCAAGGAACGCCTTGGCGCGTTCCGATTGCGGATCGTCGAAGAACGTGGCCGCGTCGGCGGTTTCGACGATCTCGCCGCCATCCATGAAGAAGACCTGGTTGGCGACACCTCTGGCAAAACCCATTTCATGGGTCACGCACACCATCGTCATGCCTTGCCTCGCAAGCCCGGTCATGACGTCAAGCACCTCATTGACCATTTCCGGATCGAGCGCCGAGGTCGGCTCGTCAAACAGCATCACCTCGGGGTCCAGCGCCAAGGCGCGGGCAATCGCGACGCGCTGCTGCTGGCCGCCGGACAGTTGCGCGGGATGCTTCATCAAATGCGCCGACAATCCGACCCGGGCGAGCAGCGATCGGGCCTTCTCTTCGGCCTCGGCTTTCGGCCGCCCCAGGACCTTGGTCTGGGCGATCGTGACGTTGCTCAGCACCGTGAGGTGCGGAAACAGCTCAAAGCTCTGGAATACCATTCCGACCGTGCGTCGTAGCGTGGCGAGATTGGTGACGCCGGGCGCCAGCCGAAAGTTGCCGACGATGATCTCGCCCGAATCGATGGTCTCAAGACCGTTCATCGTCTTGATGAAGGTGCTCTTGCCAGATCCGGACGGCCCGCAGATCACGACGACCTCGCCCCGCGCGATGCTGGCGTTGCAAGATTTAAGGACCTGAAACGAGCCATAGAATTTCGAAACATTGTTGATCTCGATCATCACCGCGCCCCGTAGGAAAGCCGGCCCTGCAGCTGCTTCACAAACTGCGAAGCGGCAAAACAAAAGATGAAATAGATGACGCCGACGGTCAGATACATCTCCACCAGCCGGCCGTCGCGCTGCGCGATCTTGGTCGCCGCGCCCAACAGGTCGGTCGCCGAAATGACGTAAACCAGCGAGGTATCCTGAAACAGGATGATGGTCTGGGTCAGCAGGATCGGCAGCACGTTGCGGATTGCCTGCGGAAACAGGATGTAGATGTAGGCGTTGAGTTTTGACAGACCAAGCGCCTCGCATGCCGAATACTGGCCGGGCGAGATCGAACGAAAGCCTGCCCGCACGATCTCGGCATAATAAGCCGCCTCGAATAACACGAAGGTCACAAAGATCGTCAGCGATGCGCCGACAGCCACGGGGCGTCCGTGGTTGGTAAGCCAGCCGATCGCCCACGGCACCAGAAAGAACACCCAGAAGATCACCAGGATCAGCGGGATCGAGCGCATCAGATTGACGTAAGCGGTCGCAAATCCCGAAAGCAGCCGGTTCTGGGACAGCCGAGCGACAGCGAGCAGGCTTCCGAAAACAATACCGCCGGTGACGCCGACCAGCGTGATCTCAAGCGTAAACCAAAGGCCCTTCATCAGGAAGGGCCAAGCCGAGACCAGCGCTGCGAGATCGACCCTCATGCGCTTAGCCCCTCCCGCTCGCAGCACCCGGCAGCCGAGCCACCTGCTCGATGCGGTGCATCACCTGCCAGGCGATCAGCGCGATCAACAGATAGATGATCGTCACGACGCCGAAGGCGTCAAACGTGCGAAACGTGTTCTCGTTGATCTCGCGCGCGGTCGCCGTCAGCTCAACCAACCCGATCGTCAGCGCCACCGAGGTGTTCTTGAAGATTGTCATGAACTCGTTGGTGAGTGTCGGCAGGATGATGCGGAACGCCTGCGGCAGCAGGATCAGCCGGTACATGCCGCCCGCATCGAAGCCGAGCGCATGGGCCGCTTGAGCTTGCCCGCCGGGAAGGGCCTGCAGCCCGGCCCGCACCTGTTCGGCAATGCGGGCGGCCGTGAACAGCCCGAGACAGATCAACGCCGGGACAAAGCTTCCCCACGGCGGGTCCATCTGCTTGATCGCCATGCCGATACGCGCCGGCAAAAGCTCCGGCAACACGAAGTACCAGAAGAACATCTGTACCAGGAGCGGAATGTTGCGGAAGATTTCCACATAGATCCGTCCGATCCTGGGCAGGACTCCGCGCGGCAATGTCCTGATCACGCCGACCAGCGTGCCGACTACCAGCGCGATGGTCCAGGCGCCGAGCGCAAGGCCGAGCGTCCAGGCCAGACCGTCGATGATCCAGTCGAGATACCGTCCTGCGCCGTCCGGGGTTGCTTCGAACAGTAACGACATGCGCGACTTTCTTTCGCTTAAGAGCGATCGCCTAGGTTTCCGCCACGCTCCTTTGCTTCGTCACTGGCCGATCGCCTTGTCGCTCGGGTTCTTGACCAGGTCCCTGAGTTTCTCCGACTGCGGAAAATTCAGGTTGACGTTCTTGGGCGGGATCGGGCTCTCGAACCACTTGGCGTAGAGCTTGTCATAGGCGCCGGACCGCATGGTCTCGCGAAGCGTTTCATCGACGAGCTGCTTGAAGCCGGGATCGTCCCTGGACACGACAAGGCCGTAAGGGTCGCTGGGAAACGAGTCGGCCAGGAGCACGAAATCATCGGGTGCGTTCGCGCTCGCCTTCAGCCCGGCCAGTAGGATGTCGTCTTCCATGAAGGCCGACGCCCGCCCGGTCTGAACCAGCAGAAAGGATTCCGCGTGATCCTTGCCTTGCAGGATTTTCATGCCGAGCGCCTTGTCTGCGTTGAGCTTGGCGACAAACTGCGACGTATTGGTCCCCTGGGTAACGACAACGGATTTGCCCTTGAGGTCGTCGGTGGTCTTCAGGTTCGATGGTTTCAACGCGATCCACTTGAACTGCGGCGCGTAGAAGATGAGGGAGAACGCCACCTCGTTCTGACGCGTGATGGTATTCGCGGTCGAGCCGCATTCGATATCGACCGTGCCATTCTTGACCAGCGGAATACGGTTGGAGGAGTTAACGGCCTGATAGGCGACCTTGAGCTC
>Ga0210401_10005668_pt1 | contig 12823 bp, 14 predicted proteins | sample IncBWH32MmetaG_FD_150866 | JGI IMG/M metagenome (GOLD analysis project Ga0210401, IMG submission 150866) | Forest soil microbial communities from Barre Woods Harvard Forest LTER site, Petersham, Massachusetts, United States - Inc-BW-H-32-M | ecosystem: Environmental > Terrestrial > Soil >... | reverse complement strand
CCTTGTTGCGATACGCGGCCGAGCGCCCGCGGCGTGGCGCGTCGACGACCGCAGGCGCTGGTGCTTGAAAGAGTCGTGGCGGTACTTAAGTAAACGATGAGTAGCGAGCTGACCAATTCGCAAACCGACGCAACCATAGGCTCCGTTGTACGGGTAGCCAGCGGCAATTTCCTCGAGATGTACGACCTCATGGTGTACGCCTACTACGCGTCGTACATCGCTAACGCTATTTTCCCTTCCAGTAATCACTTCGCTTCTCTGATGCTGACCCTGGCAACCTTCGGCGTCGGTTATCTCATGCGCCCGCTGGGCGCCATAATTTTGGGCGCGTACATGGACCGGCATGGGCGTCGCGCCGGTCTCATACTCGCGTTGCTTCTCATGGCTGTGGGCACCTTCACTATTGCTTGCACCCCCGGTTACCGGACGATCGGCATTCTCGCGCCACTCATCGTTGTTGTAGGCCGATTGCTGCAGGGATTTTCCGCCGGTGTGGAGTTGGGCGGCGTGTCCGTCTATCTGGCCGAGATCGCTACGCCCGGCCACAAAGGTTTCTATTGCGCCTGGCAATCGGCAAGCCAGCAGGTGTCGGTGATGACAGCTGCTTTGCTAGGCGTGGCCCTTAGCTTGAAGCTGCCGCCGGAAACGATGGCTGTTTGGGGCTGGCGAATACCTTTCGTGATCGGTTGTCTCATAATTCCGCTTCTGTTCTGGTTGCAGCGTTCGATGGAAGAAACGAGAGTCTTTAAAGCCCGTAAGGCCCGCCCCACGATGTCCGCGATTTTTGCTTCGCTCGCGACCAATTGGAAAATCATCATCGTCGGTATGCTGCTCTCCACAATGACGACCGTCTGCTTCTACTTCATCACGGCGTACACACCGACATTTGGAGAGAAGGTCCTGCTTTTAACCAACCGCCAGAGTTTACTGGTAACCTTCTTCGTGGGCCTCTCCAATTTCATCTGGCTGCCGATCGGTGGTGCCATTTCGGACAAGGTTGGATGCCGGCCACTGCTTTACTTCTTTACTGTGGCGACGTTGCTCACGGCTTATCCCGCCATGTCGTGGCTGGTCGGCAATCCTTCGACAACCCGATTGCTGCTCGTCGAACTGTGGTTCTCATGCATTTTCGGCTGCTACAACGGCGCGATGATCCCGTTCCTTGTCGAGATCATGCCTATGGATGTGCGCACGTCCGGCTTTTCGCTGGCATTCAGCCTGGCCACCGCGATCTTTGGCGGATTCACGCCGGCAATCAGCACTTACCTGATTCATGTCACCGGCAACCAGGCGATTCCTGCGCTTTGGCTGAGCGCGGCGGCGGTCTGCGGACTCGCTGCAACCGCGATAACCGGTTGGCGAAGTTCTAGCTGGCAACCCGCCGAATCGGAAGGATCCCACGTGCTAACGCGGGAACGCGCAGGGGTTTAAGGCGAATGACGATCGCACTGGGTCTGCCCTCGCAAGAAGGCTTACTGATCTGCGCCGACGAAGAAGTATCAGCTCGAGGCGGAGACAAATACTACGAAGAACGAATTTCCTGCGTAGATCTGTTTGGTTCGGCTCTGGTCTCGAGTTATGGCGGCTCGTCCGATCTGTGGAAAGAAGCCGTAGAGAAGATCTCGCGCAGGCTGTTAGAACTCCAGGGTCCCGAAGAGGAAGGAGATGTCTGCGTAATTCCTCAGCAAATCTACGATACGGCAGATGAAGTCTTCGCGGGAATGGGCAGGCCATCGAATCTGCAAATGCTGATCGGTGTAGGCGGCGTGTTCAACTCTCCGGAACTGTTCGTCTTCGATCAAGGAGCAATGCACCGGGCCGCTGGCATAACGTGCGTTGGGGCGGCTGAGTCTTCTCTGATTCGTTATCTGGCGGAGAGTCTTTATTCGCCTTCCATGACTCTCGAAGCCGCCAAGAACTTAGGCATCTATCTCATCTCCAAAGCCGCGCAATACGTAAATGGCGTTGGCGCGCCGATAGATGCCGTCGTGATCACGGGGCACCAGCCTGAATGGCTCGGCGACACGGAAATCAAGCAACGGGAAGCGGCCATGCTGGCTCGCGAAAAAGCGCTGCTGAAGCAAATATTGACTCCCCCTTCATCGCCTGCCACTTGGCCGTGACTGCAAAGTTGAATCGGGTGTAAGCTGATAGAGGTTTCCCCAGCCTCAAAGGAGACGCGAAATGAAGTTGAACAAAATTCTCAGGTCCGTAATGGTAACCGCTGCTTTCACATTGATTGCGTTCACTACTGCCGCTCCTCAGGGCAAGCAAACCACTTTGACCGGCAAGGTGAGCGACGTCGCTTGCGGCGCCGAGCACAAAATGAAGAACATGAGTGCGGCCGACTGCGCTCGTGCATGTGCCAAGAAAGCCGGTTGGGCCCTCGTCGTGGGAGACAAAGTTTATAAACTGCAAGGCCACGAAGAAGACCTCGATAAATACGCCGCTGAGAACGTCACGGTAAAGGGCACGCTAAGCGGCGACACGATGATGGTGACTTCAGTCGCTCCGAAGTCATAACCATAGCGCCTCATAGCGCCGTAAGAAAATCGATCAAACAATCAGCCGTCAAGCGATCCGCTTGGCGGCTTTTTCTTTTTCGCGGGCGTAATGTGCCGAGAATTATTTCAGCGATGAAGTGGTTTTGCGGTTCCGTTCCGCAAGCCATTTGGCCTTGAGAGCGGCGCGATCGACTTTTTGACCGCGCAGGTAGACTTCGTTGATGCGCCGCGCATTGCCGATCTTCTCCAGCGGATTCGCATCGAGGACGATAAAGTCGGCGCTTTTGCCCGGCGCCATCAGGCCCGCATTGAAATGCGCGATGCCGGCGGCATCGCGCGTCGCCGCGACGATGGCTTCGGAAGGCGTCAGGCCCATTGCGACCATACTCTCCAGATCCAATTGATTGAAGTATCCGATGAAGAATCGAGTCTGGCCGGTGTCGGTTCCGCTCACGATGCGCATGCCTGCCGCTCTTAGTTTCATCGCGTTGCTTCCCTGCAGGTCAAAATCCTGGCGCGCTCGTTTAACTTCTTCGGGTGTCTTCTTGGCCAGAGGCCGTCCCCAGTATTCTTCGATCTGATCCGAAGAGTAGAGGTCGCGAAGGAGCGGATCATCGAGCCAAGCAGGTCTCGTACCGCCCTGAGTGTCCATCCACGCCGTGATCAGGGCCGGCGTCATCCACATTGTCGGCCGGTCGTTTCGGGCGATGCGTTGCTTGACGATGCCGATCAGTTCGTCATCCGCAGCCTCACCGCCACGAACCGGAACGTGAAGCCAACCGTCCACTCCCGCGCGCATCAGTTCCTTGGCATCTGCCAAGGTGACGTTGTGGACGCCCACGGGGACATTGTGTTTGTGCGCCTCGTCGATAACCGCGCGATAGAGCGGAGGCGTGAGCGTCTTCTTGGTTCCTCCACGGTCATCCACCCAGATCTTGACGAATTCAGGTCTCATCTTCACGTAATCGTCAACGGCTTTGCGCGCCTCTTCGGGCATAGTGATCGAGTAAGGCACATCCACTCGCGAGGGATCGCCTTGGGGACCCGATCCCGGCCAGGCGATGCCGGTACCGGCGGTGCGAAATAGCGCTGCGTTGGGAATGACCTCTTTTCGCACCTGCAAAGGAACGTCGCCCCAATGCGTTCTTCCGCCATGCATATCGGAGCGGTCCTCGAGGTCGCCGATGCTGACCGTCGCGCCCACGCCGCTGTACGCGAGGCGCTCGAGATGGTCGATCAGATTCTCGCGCGTGAAGAAGGATTTGGACATCGTGCCTTCGACGATGTTCTGGTATCCGATGTGGCCGTGGAGATCGACGAGCGCGGGCATAACGGTCTTGCCGGTGAGGTCAACGTGAGCGGCTCCTGCAGGCACTCGCAGCTCACCTCGCCGGCCAACCTGCGTAAGCTTATCGCCAGTGACGATGAAGGCAGAGTTCTCGATGGGCGCGCTGCCGTCTCCTTTGATCAGACGAGCGCCTTCAAAGACCGTGGTATTTGACTGTGAAGCCTGGCCGTCAAGATTCCAGGTCCAAGCAGATGCAAGGAGCAGACAGGCAAAAGCGAACAGGTAAAGCGTTACCCTCATGCGGGACATGGGATCTCCTCAGGAAACCTGACGTTTCCGGATATTCGTGGCGGAGCTTTCGGTTGGCCTGCGATCGGAAATTCTAGTCCGCGGTTTGCGCGGGCAGCATTCCCGTAGTGTTTCGCTTGGGGACGTAGCCGACGGGGATGCGCGCGATCTCTTTCATCGACTTGACGTCCACGGCCGAGACGTCATTCGTAACCGCCATGGCCACATAGGCCGTCTTGCCGTCCGGTGTGAGAGTGACCCAGGCGGCGCCCTTCCCACCCAGGTAGGCGCGCCCGATCACTTTCAAATCCGGCAGAGAATAGGAGAACAGTTCGTTGTTCTCCCGGCTGCAGACGACCAGCGTTTTCTGGTCTGGCGTGACTGCCATGCCGTGAGAGGGATCGGCGCCCGCGGTGACTATTGACTTTCCGGGAAGCAGATCGGGATTATGAATACGATTGATTTCTTTGTGCGTCGCGAAATCGACGACTGCAAATCCGTTGAAATCGGACAATTGAACAAAGAGCCACTTGGTCGAGCCGTCGGGATTTCTAGAGAAGGTCATGGGCCGGACGCCTAGGTCCATTAGTAGGGTCCAAGCGGTCTGGTCGGTCTGCGTATCAATCACGTTGACCGATTTGCCCCTAATCGAGCCAGCCACCACATACTTGCCGTCCGGCGTGACGTAGGGGTTGTGTATGGGCCCCTTGGTCTGCAGGGTTTTGATATCCGTGAGAGAACTGGTATCGATTACGTCAACACCGCCAGGAGCCTCGGCAATGGCGACGTAGACTCGCTTTCCGTCAGGCGCCACGGCAACATTATTCGGATGGCCGCTCAGAGGGATGCGCTTGGTTACCTTCAAAGTCTTGGAGTCGACCACGTCCAGCGTGCTTTGCGCCTCATCGCTGATATAAATGCGGCTACCGTCGGGCGCGACGCCGGCGCCGTGGTTCACTTCGATGCCCTCGATCACTCCGACGACTTTATTCGTGGCGGGATCGATGACGTCAACGCTGTCCCCAGCGCTATTGGTCTGAATGATGCGGGTCACCTTGGTATTCGGATTCGGCTTGCCTGCGGCGCTCAGCGTCAAGCCGCATAGAGCGACAACCGCAAGAACCATGGCACACCGAAGAAACAGCCGCTTCGTGATCATCGTCGCCTCCACAAAAAGAAAAACCTAAGAAGAGCCCGTACCTAATTGCGCGCCTGAGTTTTACTGCCGGTCTCGCCCATTATCCATGCTTTCAGGGTTTTCCATTCCGGGTCATTTTGCGACTTGAAATGCTTGCCGCCATTATGAAAGAAATCTCCCCCGGCCTCTTCCTCTAAGGGATGCATGAGCAGCGGGCTCTTGGGATTGCCAGCCAGCGCTACGAGTTTGGTGACCGCCTCGAAATTCTTGCGAGACTCCTCTTCATTCCAGGTGGTTTCTCCCGGCGAGAGCTTCTGCAACTGGAAAACAGCACCAGTGGGAGTCACGTGGCAGGAGATACAGCGCGCGTGGCCGGTACGCTTGGCCAGGAAGATCGGCTGCACTTTGGTTTTGAAGTAGTTGTAATCGAGCGAGCCGGGCTTGCCGGCCTGCGCGCGCGCGGGAATCTGGCTCAACAAGCCCAGCAGCAGAGCGAAATAGAGCGCAATTTTGGACATAGATTGATCTTCCCTAGCTTGTGGCACTTGGCCGCTATCTGACTTCGGAGACTAGCACTCCCCCTATTCAACCGTCAATACTGCCGACGCGCAGCCGTGATACTGAATAGCCCCCATTACTCGACCCAATCGGCGATGAAGATATTCGTCTCGTGCTCGACGGTGCCGTTACGATTCGAGGCCCACACGAGGCGTTTGCCGTCCGAGGAAAACATTGGGAAAGCGTCGAATCCGGGATAGTAGGTGATTCGTTCGAGCCCGGAGCCATCTTCATTGACGATGTACAGATCGAAGCCGGCGGGATCTTTTGTATTGGTCACGTTCGAGGCGAAGACGATGCGCTTGCCGTCCGGCAACCAATACGGTGCGAAATTCGCTGCGCCATTGCGGGTGATTTGATGTTTGCCGGAGCCATCGGCGTTCATCACCCAGATTTCCAGATTGCCGGGACGAATCAAGCCGCGCGCATAGAGATTTTTGTAGTCGGCGATCTGCTCGGGCGTTTGCGGATGCTCCGCGCGGTAGACGATCTTTTTTCCGTCATAGGACCAGAAAGGGCCGCCGTCGTAACCCAATTCGTGCGTGAGTTGCTTCACGTTTGTGCCGTCGGCATCCATGGTGAAGACATCGAGGTCGCCGTTACGCGTGGAGGTGAAAACGACGTGCTTGCCGTCGCGCGTGATGGTGGATTCCGCGTTATAGCCGTGCGCGGTTGTGAGTGGGCGGAGGCCGCTGCCATCAGGCTTCGCCGTGTAGATCGAGTAGGTGTCGTAAATCGGCCAGACATAGCCGAGCGAATAATCGGGCGGAGGCGGACACGCAGGATTCGCTGCGAAGGTGGAGGAATAAAGCATGCGGTCGCCGGAAGGAAAGAAATAGCTGCAGGTCGTGCGGCCTTTGCCGTTGCTGAGCATCTTTGGAGTGGCGGGCTTATCGCCGGGAGAGTCGACGCGGATGGTGAAAATCTGGTCACAGGGAATGTTGGGCCCGACCGGGCTGTGCGTGGCCGGATCGAAAAATTGGCCCTGGTGCTGGAAGGTCAGATATTTGTCATCGGCGGAGAAGTAGGCTTCGGCGCTTTGTCCGCCAAAAGTAAGCTGGCGAATATTGGCGAGATGTTTTTCGCCGGGATATTGCAGGCCATGGGCGTTTGCGTCGGCAGATTTTTTGCTCTGCGGTGTCTGGCGGGCTCCGCTGCGAAGAGCCAAAGCGAAAAGCAGCGCGGTTCCCAAGAGTAGAGATGGGACGATCAAAGCCCGGTTAACTTTGCGCATCGATTTCACCTCGGGGATCTTTCACCGATATGGCCCCACTCCACACATTTTTTCTGCAAGTGTTGATTCTAATCGTACTTTAAGGGTGATTATGCATTTCACACAGAATCCGCTAGAATAGCCTCGCCGTGACAGGGTAGCACCTTCTTTGGCCGCCACGAATCACTTCCGTAGTGCCTCAGTGCCGTCCCACTAGGGTAATACACTAAGAAATAGTTTGCCTAGACGGGCCTCTCTGTGTACAATTCTGTCTCAGAGGTGGACGATGCGTGATATCAGGGCTGACTTGCGGGAACGTCTTGAGGTATTTCAGAGAGAGCGTGCCCAGTTAGAAACGCACATTGCGGTTCTCGATCAGAAGATAACGATCACAAAAGCGGCCTTGCAGCAGGAAAATGACCGCATCAACTCAGAGCAAGAGACGATTCCATTTGCGGAGAACAAGCCCCTTGGTGGGGCTGGCTCTGGGCCTTATTCTACGCCGTTGGCACATTCAGTATTTGCGGCTTTCAAACGTGAGAATCCGGCATCGCTAGAGTTTCTGAAGGCGCAAGCGATGAAAGATCAGATTCCCTTTGGGGGGAAGAATCCCGGACGTACGATTCACTTCCTGTTGGTTGGAATGCAACAGAACGGAATTGTGGAACGCACACCGGACGGAGAATGGCATTTATTGCATGAAATAGAAGCGGCTAGCTAACGGTCAGGTCAGCTAGCCGCAAGATCGGTCGAATGGAAACGCTCCCGGAAGGAGAACGCTCCACGTGTTTTTATACCACATTCGTGGGCCACCAGCAATAGACCTCTAACGGTGTCGTTAGACGACAAAGGGGAGCGGCTTTCGCTGCTCCCCGTCCATAATGCGGGTCCGTGGCCGAGTGGCTTAAGGCACCGGATTTATAATCCGTGAGGACGTGTCCGCGTCCCGAGGGTCCGAATCCCTCCGGACCCGCCATGATTGTAACTCATTCCCTAGCATCAGGAATGCCCTGATTGACAAGTTGAAGGAGTTGATATAATGTCAAGTTCACATAAGGAGCCCCAGCGGTGCTTGGGTGATCAGGAACTCCGAGAATTCGTGCGATATGCGCGTAAGCACGGGTTATGGAGGGAAAGTTTTCATTCAGAAGTAGAACGCGCAGACCGAAACATATCCCCTGACGACATCGCGTATGGCTTAGACCGAGAAGATTGGACTCTGGAGAAGAGTGAATTAAATCAGATCAGAGGCCAGTGGAAATATAAAATTCGAACCGTAGATATTGAGGAAGAACAGTTAACGTTGCTAATAGGTGTCGATCTTGAGTTACGGCGATTCGAGGTTATCTCAAAATGGTAGATCACAACTGCACAGACAATTGTGAGATAAGGAATGCTATTTTTGAGCACCCGTATCACTTTGTGGAGAGCGGTCTAGATAACGTCTATTTGATCGGCATAACTTATCGCACCTGCAAGAAATGCAACAAACAATCCGCCGACATTCCCGCTTTAGACGATCTGATGTTTAAAATTGCGCGTGCGATCATTCAAAAAGAGGCCCCGCTGACAGGGCCTGAAATTCGATTCTTGCGTAAGAGACTGCGAAAAAAGTCTGCCGATTTTGGAAGGATGATCGGTGTTGTTCCTGAGCAAGTGTCCAGATGGGAAAATGGAGATAATTCCCCTTCTGATAGTGCCGATAAACTCATCCGGGTTACCTACAGCCTTTTGTCTAATGATTCCGAACTGCAACAGAAGGCTAATAAGCATGTAGACGAATGGTTAGCGACGCTGCCGACAATTGAGCCGCAGAAGAACATCAATGCTGAATTGCACCAAAACGAGTGGGAGACAGAGGAAGTGGCAGCTTGAAAGTTAGGAAGGATAAATTCGACGCGGTTCTCGGTAAACTCTTAAAGGCCGAACCGAAGCCCCGCAAGAGCATAAAAACTTCGGGTAGGCGTGGATCTAAAAGTCCGCTTTTGCAGAAGCCGTAAGCGTTTTGTAGGGCAGATTCTTCCGAGTTAGCAGGTTCTTCAAAGTTTCCCCAAACATCTGTTCCTGATAATCGCGCCGATTAAACCGATACGAAAACTCATTGCAATAGCGCCCCAGGTGCTTTATCGAAACATGATGGAAGGAACCTATCAGGCTGCGCTTGAACAGCGAGAATGCATTCTCGATTGTGTTCGTATAGACGTGCCCCACCGCATAGGTTTTCGTGTGGTTGATCGTGCTATGGCGACCGGGAAACTTATCTTTTAGACCCCATTCGTATATCGGGTGCTCATCGGTGTAGATCATCGAAACATCAGGCGAGATGTTCTGTTCTAGGGCCGGTTGCAGTATCGTGCGCTTGGCATCGGCCACAGGCAAAAGTCGCAATCTCCCGCCACGCTCAACCATTCCAAGGACCACATCCTTTTCGATGCGTTTCGGATAGGGTTTCCCTTTGCGATGAACTTTCGGGCCGATATACGTTTCGTCGGCTTCCACTTCGCCAGTGAGCAGAAAGTGACCCTCTTGCATGGCTTCGCGGATTCGGTGCGCCAGATACCACGCAGTACGGTAATTCACTCCCAAGTGCCGCTTGAGCTGATTGGCCGATACGCTCTTTTTGGCCTCTAGGATGATCGCAATTGCGAGAAACCACTTTTCGAGGGGTAGGTGCGTATCGCTAAAGATCGTGCCGCTAGTCGCGCTGAATTGGTGCTTGCACTCTTTTTCGAGGCACTGATAGATGCGGACGCGCTTATTCTTCCCGGCTTTCTCGCGCACAATCTTGGAGACATTCACGGAGCCGCACTTGACGCAGCACACACCATTGGGCCAGCGCATATGCTCCAAATAGTCTAAGCACTGGACATCGGTGCTAAATTGTTTGTGGACGTCTATGAGTTTCATGGCAGCCTCTCGATAACGAGAGATTACCAAAAACTCTATTCTGTGTCAAGTGCATAATCACCCTTTAAGTCTAATGAACTCGTATGTGCTGAATCTACGGGACTTGTACTCCTAATTTTATGCAAGTGCTGATTGTGCTGAGCTTAGCAAAAAATGCGCTTTCGAACTGTCGCAACGGCCTGTTGCGCCTACCAGTTGTTCCACGGCTTACCTCAAGAGCGCCGACGTTGCCAACGCCAATCTTCGGCGCAATTAGAAATGGCGCCTCCAGTTCGTCTGGACAGATCTCGAGCCTGATCTATTTTACTTCAGGAGTAAAGCGGCGGCCGAAAAAGAGGCGCGCGTAAGATTTTGGAGTCACAGGCGTATCATGTGCCTTCACGAAATGCGGGCGCGCTTTCGCGAGATGATTGGAGGCGAATCATGCGAACCAGAAACGTTCTAGTATTTCTTCTGGGATTACTTCCAGTGGCATGCATCTTGCCATCGCCCTCGGCCTTCGCTCAGAATTTGAAACCTTCGCCATACAAGTGCCAATACTACTCTTCCGACCCGGCTGATCCTGTTTCGTCTGGATTAAGAGGGATTTTGGAGTGCTACGCGGGCGGTTTTATTGCGTTAGCCGAGGAGATTCCCACCGACAAGTACACACCCCAACACCTTTTGGGAGAATCGGTCGGACATAACGTTGGGCATGTAGCCACTATTAGCTCATACGCCTGCGCAAAGATCTTAGGGGTCGCGTCTCCAAAGCCCAGAAGAAAAATTGTAGACGACACTGACAAGGACGGAATGCTCGAATGGCTTAAGTCATCTATGGAATTCTGCAAGGAAGCGTTTTCGACATTGAGCGACGACAGGCTTGGGGAATCGATTCCCTGGAACTTCGATCCTAGTAGCATACGGGAGACTGGCCCGCGGGTCACGCGATTTGGGGCAGCCTCATGGGTGACCAATGTGCTCATCGAACGCTATGCTGCATTTGCGGGATACTTTCAGCTACATGGGTCCTTGTCACCATTCGCTTCTGTGCCTTCCATCAGGGCTGTTCAAAAATAGAGGTGATGCGAATCATCCAAGGCGACTTCAGCGACCCGCGCGTGGTCGAGCTTCTTCACATCCATCTGACCAGTGCCAGGTCACAAACAGCTCCGGGTAGCGCACATGCCTTGGACGTCAACGGGTTGCAATCGCCCGATATCAGCTTTTGGACGATATGGGACGACGAGACGCTCTTGGGGGTTGGTGCGCTAAAGCGGATCTCTGCTGGTCATGGTGAGATCAAGTCGATGCATACCGCTCAGGCCGTTCGCAGAAGGGGAGTGGGAAGGGCGATGCTGCGCCACATTATTGCGATAGCACGAGCGAGTGGTATTTCGCGGCTCAGCCTCGAAACGGGCGCGTCGGAATATTTTCGGCCTGCGCGGGCGCTCTATAGAAGTCACGGCTTCGTAGACTGCCCGCCGTTTGCCGACTACGTGCTCGACCCAAATAGTGTCTTCATGTCGCTCGACCTGCGAGAATCTTGATCCGAGGGCCGCTGAGCGTCGTGGCCCAAAATTCAAACTGAACCCCCTGCTGGAACCTGGCACCCGGAAAGGCCTCAGGTCTCGGCCGCCCAGATCGCAGCCGCGACCTGAGCTACAACTCCACGAGTAAAGAAAGCAGATTCCTCACTGCGCTACGCTTCGTTCGGAATGACAGCTTACAGGGGCAGCGCTGCTTCAGCTGCACGACCGCATTCAGGCTTTGGTTTGCGCGAGGCGGGCGTCGCCGCCCAACGCCGGGCTGAAGAGAAAGTCGTGAAGGTCGCCCTTGAGACCGTTCTGACGAAGAAGCGTGGCGATCTGCGCCCAGTGACGGACTTCGTGCAGCAGCACGTGGATGATGAATTTCTTCGGAGTCGCTCTTAAAGGATGAGTGCCCATCGTGTAGTCTCTGGGCTTATCCCATTCCTGAGCGGGAAGCGTGTCGATAAATTCGCGCAGCGCTTTGCGGCTTTCCTGACCGAACTTGAAGAGCACTTCGATATTCTCGGTTGGAAGCGAGGCGGTATCGGTTAACGGCTTGTCTGAGAGCCGCTCGACGTAACGCTTTTCCGCGGAAAAGATGTGTCTGATCAAATCGCCGACGGTTTCGAAGCGGGCATCGCTATTCGCGCCGGTGGTGGTGAGCAGAATCCTATCGCCATGCTGGCGGAGCGATTCGCGCCACTTCTGGCGCTCCCAATCGGTGTATTCGAGGAGCACATTCAGATCGATGAGCATTTAGCAGTCTCCCTGGATTGCGTTCGGTTTCCCAATCCTAGCAGGAAACGCGGGGAGATTGTTTGCAAGGGCGAGTGCCAACGGAGGAGAAGAAGGAGGGATTCCTCGCGCATAGAGGAACGAGCGGCGCGCAAACAGCGCGCACCGCAGTGCGCTCGGAATGACAGGTCGTGTGCAGCGTAGATTTTAGCGGCGCTGAGCGAGAGTCACGGAGGCTTTCAGGGGCTTGCCGTCGCGGAGGACGGTGACGGCGACGACGTCGCCGACTTTGCTGCGCCGCAGCGCGTCTGTGAAATCGTAGAGATTTCGGATGGGCTTTCCGGCGAAATCGGTGAGGACGTCGCCGGCTTTCAGGCCCGCTTTTGCAGCGGGCGAACCCGGCTGGACATCGCTGAAGCGCACGCCTTTTTCGGATTCCCCAAAATCAGGAATGGAGCCGAACCAAGGGCCATAGCCGCCGCCTCCGCCCGTGTCGGTGACGCCGCTGTGCGGATCGTCAGCGGCGACAGTGATGAATTTAGGGCGCTCCGGCGCAGTATCAAATTGCGAAATGACGACGGCGATGAAGTCGAGCAGCCGCGCCGCGTCGGGCGCGTTGATTTTGTCCCAGGTGTCAGACGGCTTGTGATAATCGGAATGCAATCCGGAGAAAAAGAAAAG
>Ga0210401_10005667_pt1 | contig 12824 bp, 12 predicted proteins | sample IncBWH32MmetaG_FD_150866 | JGI IMG/M metagenome (GOLD analysis project Ga0210401, IMG submission 150866) | Forest soil microbial communities from Barre Woods Harvard Forest LTER site, Petersham, Massachusetts, United States - Inc-BW-H-32-M | ecosystem: Environmental > Terrestrial > Soil >... | reverse complement strand
GGTTGCCGAGCATAACGGGCCGACAATGTTCGCTCGTATCGGAATGATGAGGGCACTTAACCGACGTAGGCCGGAAGCGGAAGCGGCACCGGCACGGCACCGCAAGCGCGCAAAGGCTTTAACGCAAAAAAAGACCGCCGATAGGAGGGGGATGTTCTATCGGCGGTAAGTTTATCTCGACAAAAAGCTTAGCGTGATGATTCCAGTTCGCGGATCGCACGTTGTAGATGTTCAATCGCCAAACTAAGATCGATCGCCCCGCCGCTCTCCTCGTCGATATTGATTAGTTCGATGGTTGCCGCGCGGAGCCGGATTAGAACCTCGCGTTCTGTTTCAGACTCAGCATTGGTCAGGCCTTCGCAGTATAGCGCGCTAGCTCGCCCTTCTTCTTGATCACATTTACTTTCATCCCGTGACGCTTCGCGATCGCGAGCGCGGCGGCCGCAGCCTTCCATCCGGCCTTCTTAAGTTCATGCAGGTCCACGCCGGTCGGCCTCTTCATTAGCGCGAACAATTCTTCATGCAGCGCGTTCGGCTTGCGCGCCCTCGTGGGCTTCTTGGCGGACTTCTTTGCGATTGATTTCGTCATTTTTCTCTCCTGTGAATGGATACAATGTAAGGTAGTATCCAGATAGGAGTAAACGCCATAATTGTGCGGCTTAGTACAAAAAAGCAGAGGGTCGGAAAGTACCGGCCAGTCGATTTAAGAGCACCGGCGGGCCTCCTACGGGCTTTCAACTTCCGGGCGACCGGGAACCGGATGTTAAAACCGGGAGGCTCAACCAACCTAGCCGGGAGGAAGCCTAGGCAAGCTAGGCATTGGCGTCGACGCGGTCTACGAGGGGTGGGCCTTCCGGTCGTACCCTCCCGGATCGGCGCGCTCTACGGGCTTCTTAGGGATCGGCCACGCCTCGATACTTGGTTTATCCTAGGTCGCACGCCGAAAAGATCAATGAGATCAACGATAGCTATCGCCTTTCTGGGGCGGGTTCTGATCGCGCGTGCCGGTCGCGTCCATGCAGCAAATGCCGCAGCGGGATCGACGCGTCTGCATTTCGCCAAATGTCCGCGATCGTTTGCGCACCTGCGAGGGTTGAATTTGCGCGCTGCGGCGGGAACGGCCGGCGCATCTGCGGGGTTTCTCCCGACAATTTCTGATCAGGGAGAAGACGTCATGTTCGCAAGATATATCACGACCGGTGTGGCCGGGGCCGCGCTGATGGCCAGCGTCGCATTCGCACAAACTCCGACCGCAACTTCCGACCGCGCCAACGCCGCGCCTTCGGCGGCTTCCGACGCTTCGTTCAAGGGCGACTGGCGGGCCTCGAAGCTCGCCGGCCTGAGCGTGTATAACGACAACAACGAAAGCATCGGCTCGATCAACGATCTGTTGACCGACAGAAACGGGAATATCAAGGCGGCCATTATCAGCGTCGGCGGCTTCCTCGGCATGGGCTCGCGCCTGGTGGCGGTGCCCTTTGACAAGATCAAATTCGTCAGCGAGCCGGTTGCCTATACCGGCGTCTCCGGCGCGCCCAACGCGCCGGGCAGCCGTCCGTCTTCGACCACGACGACGGGTGCGGCCACCACAACCCCGCCGGCGATCAATGCGAAACCCAATCCGTGGTACCCGGACCACGCCGTGTTCAGCGCGACCAAGGACGATCTGAAGTCGATGCCCGAGTTCAAATACGCGACTGAGTAGGCGATCGCCTGTATCGTCAGACTAAATCGGAGTGCGCCCGGTCTTGCCGGGCGCGCTTTTGCGTTGGGCACTTGTGACTTTCAGCTCCGGTATCCCGATGTTAGGCTCCTAGCCGGCGGGAGCATCCTGCATCCTGCCTTAGACCGAACGGGAGGACGACCATGCCGGAGAGCGTCTACAAAGTCATTGAGTTGATCGGTACCAGCAAGGAATCCTTTGAAAAGGCTGCCGCGGCAGCGCTCGACAGGGCCGGCAAGACCCTCCGAGACCTCCGCGTCGCCGAAGTCGTCAAGCTCGATATGCAACTCGATGCCAAAGGCAAGATCGAAGCCTACCGCGTCAAGCTCAACGTCTCGTTCAAATTCGAGGATTGAGGAAGCGGTCGCGGGCGCCAAACTGTCCGCATAGGCGGGAAGTTGCTCATCGTCATGCCCGGCCTTGTGCCGGGCACCCACGTCCTTTTGAAATCACAGCAAGCAAGGCGTGGATGGCCGGGCATAGGCGAGCGGAAGCGACGCCGTCCTCCGGACGGCTATGCCCGGCCATGGCGATGGATTGAGTGACTAGGATGGGTTGAGCGAAGCGATACCCATCACTTTGCCGACGCATTTGATGGGTTTCGCGAGAGCTCAACCCATCCTACGCTCGCTGTCGAGAAGCAAAAAGTCCAACCTCAATTCATCTTCACCAGCGGGCAGCCGCCCTTGTCGAGCGGACGGAAGGCTTCGTCGCCGGGCACGGTGGCGACGAGCTTGTAGAGATCCCATTCGCCCTTGGACTCCTCCGGCTTCTTCACCTCGAACAGATACATGTCGTGCACCATGCGGCCGTCGATCCGGATCTTGCCGCCGTGAGCAAAGAAGTCGTTGATCGGGGTCGCCCGCATCTGCTCCATCACCTTTGGCGCTTCGTCGGTACCGATTGCCTCGATCGCTTTGAGGTAATGCATGGTCGCGGAATAAAGACCGGCCTGGATCATGGTCGGCATGTGGCCGACCTTCTCGTTGAAGCGTTTTGAGAAGGCGCGGGTCTCGTCGTTCATGTCCCAGTAGAAGGCGTCGGTGACGATCAGGCCTTGGGTTGCCTTGGCGCCGAGCGCATGGGCGTCGGTGATTTCCAACAAGAGCGCGATCATCTTCTGGCCGCCCTGCATGATGCCGAATTCGGCCGCCTGCTTCAGCGCATTGGTGGTGTCGCCGCCGGCATTGGCAAGCCCGATCACCTTGGCTTTCGAAGCCTGCGCCTGCAGCAGGAACGACGAGAAGTCCGACGAGTTGAGGGGATGGCGGACGTCGCCGAGCACCTTGCCGCCGCTTTCCTTGACGACGTTGGCGGCATCCCGCTCCAGCGCCATGCCGAACGCATAGTCGGCGGTGACGAAGAACCAAGTGTCCTCGCCGCGCTTGACCATCGCCCGGCCCGCGACGTTGGACAGCGCGTAGGTGTCGTAGGTCCAGTGCACGGTGTTGGGCGAGCAGGCAACCCCGGTGATATCGGAGCTGCCGCCGCCGGAATTGATGTTGATCCGGTTCTTCTCGCGGGTCAGCGCCGAGATCGGCAGCGCGACCGAGGAGGTCGGGACGTCGAAGATCGCGTCGACCTTCTCATTGTCATACCAGTTGCGGGCGATGTTGATGCCGACGTCGGGTTTGTTCTGGTGGTCGGCCGAGATGACTTCGACCGGCTTGCCCTTCACCTTGCCGCCGTAGTCGGCGACCGCCATCTCCACCGCGGCAAGCGAGCCCTTGCCGGTGGCGTCGGAATAGAGGCTCGACATGTCGGTCAAGACGCCGATCTTGACGACGTCGTCGGAAATCTGCGCATTCGCCACCCCGCTGAAAGCGGTAAAGGCGAGGCCGGCCGCGAAGGCGGCCACAGTTGATTTCATGGTTTCTTCTCCCAGGGTTTTTGTTGAGGGCTTTGGTTGAAGTTTCTTCTAGCCGCCTTCGGCGAGGGACGCAAAGTCGACTTTTGTGCAACGCGCAGGGCGGATTAGCCGAAGGCGTAATTCGCCGAGAGCTCGTAGGTAAGATGGCGGATTACGCTAGCGCTAATCCGCCCTACGGACCTTTTGAGGCTAGGGTCCCGGCAGCGCGGTGACGTAGACGTTGATCGAGCCCTCGGCCTGAGCGATCACGCGCAGCGTCTTGGAGTCGAATGCAAGGTCGGCAAGCTGCAGGCTGTCGATCTGCGCCTCGACCCGGATACCGTCCTCATTCTTCTGGAAATCGGCGATGGCGGCGGCGATCTTTTTCTGCGCGTTGGTTGCGAACGGCTTCAGATCGATGGTTGTCCTGTCCGCAAGCGCCTTCTGCAGATGCGGCATGGCGGTGCGCGCCGCGGCGCCGAGCAACCCGAACGCCGCCTCCGATTCGACCGCGAGCTCGATGTCGGCAAGACGCAGCGTCTGCTGCGCCTGGTCGAGCATCGGCCTGCCCCAGATGTGCACGGCAGCTTCGCCGCCGAACCCGAAAAAACTCTTCTTCTCCCTGGCCTTCACCACCAGCGAGATCAACAATCGCTCGCCCGAGGCTGCGACGCTCGCGCTCTTCACGGTGACGTCGACCGAGCCGGAACCGTCTTCCGGAAACGTCCGGCCGGCAAGCTGGGTCTGAAGGATCTTGTTGAGGTCGGTGAACGGCACATCGATCGGCACGGCGATAGAGACGCCGCCCGTCGTCGGCGGGATGATCGATATTTTCTCCGGGAACGGGCAGTCGGGCTTGGTTTGCGTTGGCGTGATGCGCGTGTCAGCCTGGATGCCAAGCATCAGCGTCACCGCCTTGGCGTCGACATTTGGCTGCGCGGCGATGGCGCGGGTGGGCTTCAGCTCGAGCCACAGCGCCGGCAACGACGAAGTCGCGCTGGCGTTCTGCAGCGGGATCGAGCGGCAAGCCTTTGCCCATTGCTCCCGCGCATTACGCACCAGCGTCTGGTCGGCCCGGATCCGATCGCCCACCGCGTTGAGCTGCTCGCCGACGGTCTTGTCGATCAGCGGCTTGACCTGGGCCGGCACGTTGACGCGCGCGCCGGCCACCGAAAGGCTGGTGTCGCCGAGGCTGACCTGCGCTCCCAAATTCGGCTCGAGGTGCCAGCTGGCGGCAAGCTTCGGCCGCGAGGTGATGGTGACGCTGCCCTTGAGCTCGGCGTTGGCGTTCAGCGCCTTGATATTGACGGCGCCGATTTGCTTAGCGGCGTTGCCGCCGAGCAGGCCGCCGATGGCGTCGCCGACCGCACCGGTTGCTTTTGACGACAGCGAGCCCGTGACGTTCAGTTTTCCGCTCAATGGGGTGGACAGCGACAGCACATCCTGTGCGCCGGTTGCGAAGATCGGTCCGCGCGAGGCGGACCAGCCGATATCGGCGTTTTGCAGAACCTGCGATACCGGATTGTCGGCCTTGCCGGTGAAGTTGCGCGGCGCGGCGTGGTCGGCGATGTCGCGGATGAGCGACAGCGCAATCGCAACCGGGGCAACTATGACCGAGCTGCGCGAGACCGGCGGCAGCGGCGGCAATTCGGTGATCACCGGTGCGGAAGACGAGCCGCGCAGCGACAGCCAGTCCATCGCCTTCAGGCTGACAAAAACGAGACCGCCACCACGGCGATGGCAACCAGGATCGTTTTGGGTCCCACCGGGATCGGCAGACGCATCGTCCCCCCGGACTGATTCAAGTCATTGATTTCTACAGGGCGGGTAGGGGCGGCGCCAGAGCGGCGGGCTATTCGTGAACACAATTGAACGCGGCCCCGGTCGATGCCGGGGCCGTTTTCGATACCTTAGATTTTCGCAATGTCAGCGAATGGCCGAGCCCAAATCCGCACGGCGCTCGGCCATCGGCAGGACGATCACCTTGGTGCCGATGTTGACCCGCGAATAGAGGTCGGAGACGTCTTCGTTGGTCAGTCGCAGGCAGCCGGAGGAGACGTGGGTGCCGATCGTCTTGGGCGCGTTGGTGCCGTGAATGCGGTACACCGTGCCGCCGAGATACATGGCGCGCGCGCCAAGCGGGTTACCAGGTCCGCCGGCCATCTGGCGCGGCAAATAAGGCTGTCGGGCGATCATTTCCGGGGGCGGGGTCCAATCCGGCCATTCCGCCTTCTTGGTGATCGTCTGCGTGCCGGACCAGGTAAAACCTTCGCGGCCAACGCCGATGCCGTAGCGGACGGCCTGGCCGCCTCCGAGCACATAATAGAGATAGGTGTTGGGCGTATCGATGATGACGGTGCCGGGCGCCTCGCGGGTCGCGTAGTTCACGACCTGGCGCCTCAAGCGCGCCGGCAGCTCGAAGGCGGTGCCTTCATCTTCGAAAGGCGCGGCCGCGACCGGCGTCGGCGCAACTTGCGCCGGCGGCGTCATGATAAAGGGAAACAGCTCCAGCGGCGCGGCCGCCGCAGAGCCTGCGAAGGCAACAGCGCCAATGGCCAGCGCGGCAAGAGCGGCGGCGCTACGGGAATTTAGCTTGGAGGAATTCAACTTGAATGTTTCCAGCTTGAACATCGGTCGTCCCCTGTTTTCAGACTGTTGGTGCGCCATGGCGCCAGTCCGGCGTCTCGTTAACGAGATCGTTACCGGCCAAAGGTTTCGGGACGTTTGCGTCGAAACTGCAAAACGGTTTCGTCGCGGTAAGGAATTGTTTCGTCCCGATGTCACGGGAGGAAACAATTCACGGTGACGCGTCAGGTGCGCCAGGCCACGCCAGGAGCGGCGGAAGGAGCCGATCGGTCTGAAGCACGAGCTTATGGGGAAGTGACGCCTTGCTGCGTTCACGCCGGGCCGATCATCGGACCGGCTTCTTGCGCAACGGCTTCGCGTAGCTCCTCAACAGGCGGGTCACCGATTCGGCGGTCGGCCAATCGTCGAGCGGCTCGGCGGTGACGAGAAGACGAAAATAGAGCGGCGCGATCAGAGTCTGAAGCGCGACGATCGGGTCGGCGTCCTTCGGGAACTCGCCGCGCGCCACCGCCCGATCAAACATCGGCCGAAGGTGCTCAAACCGTTTCTGCCAATAGTCGTGCCGCGAGGCTCGCGCGTTCGCGTTCTGCAACTGGGTCAGCGCAATGATCACCTGTCCCCGGCTACTCCTGAGCATTTCCCGCGCATCGCGCTGCAGGGCGATCAGATCGCCTTTTAGCGAACCCGTGTTCGGGATCGGGATCGCGTCCTCCATGAAATGTCGGCACGCGTCCAGAATAAGCAGGTCGTGTGACGGCCATCTTCGATAGATCGACGTCTCGTGGACGCCGGCGCGCGCCGCGACCTCGGCAATGCTGAGGTTCTCGACTCCGCGCTCGGCGAGCAGTTCGAACACCGATTTCAGAACGGAGTCGTGAACCCGCGCGCTGCGGCCGCCGACTCGCTTCGCTCTCTGCTGCACTAATTCCGTCATCGCCGGTGTCCCGATTCCGGTTGTTTATCAAGATCGCGTTATTAACGCAAAAGACCTTGCATTAGTAATCTCCTTAACGCAGTACTACCTGCGTTAATTGACGGTTCGCGGGGAGTGATGCAACAATGGCGAGGCTGACGATAGATTCATCGCATCGTCGCCGCCATCGATCCGAACCACAGCATCGCCTTCGCCTAGCGCTAGCCGATGAGAGCAAGGGGGAAAATCGATGCCGAAAGCGGACAGTCAAGCCTGGTTGCGTGATGGCCTTGCCATCACCGCGCTCGGCGTCACGATGCTTGCCGGCGGCCTGCCTGCGCACAGCCAAGTCGCTCCGAAGGAGCCCGAGCCGGCGACGTTGCGGCACAATGCGGAGTTCGCAAAAGCCTTGCCGTTCGCCGACCGCCAGGATTTTGACGACGCCATGCGCGGCTTCATCGCCACGGTACCGGATGCCTTGGTGCCCGGCACCGGTCCGCGTCCGGTGTGGATCATGAAACCCTTTGAATTCCTAAAGCAGGGCGAAGCCGCCGCCACCGTCAATCCGAGCCTCTGGCGTCAGGCGCAACTCAATGCGATCCACGGCCTCTTCAAGGTGACCGAACGCGTCTATCAGGTCCGCGGTTTCGATATCGCCAACATGACGATCATCGAAGGCGACACCGCATTGATCGTTATCGATACCCTTTCCAGCGCCGAAACCGCCCGCGCGGCGCTCGAACTGTACTGCGCGCATCGACCGAACAAGCCGATCGGCACGATCATCTACTCACATAATCACAGCGATCACTTCGGCGGCGTCAGGGGCTTGACCAGCGAGGCCGAAGTGGCGGCCGGCAAGGTCCGGATTCTGGCGCCGGTCGGCTTCATGGAAGCGGTGATCGGCGACAGCGTTTCGGCCGGCGTCGCGATGAGCCGCCGCGCGCAATACCAGTTCGGCATCCTGCTGCCGCCAGGCCCGCGCGGGCTGGTCGATACCGGTTTGGGCAAGGCGCTGGCGCGCGCGCCGGTCACGCTGATCGCGCCCACCGATATCGTCGACACGAACATGGACAAGCGCGTGATCGACGGCGTGGAGATTGTCTTCAAGCTGGTGCCCGGGTCCGAGGCGCCCGCCGAAATGCTGATGTACTTCCCGCAGTTCCGCGTCCTCGAGATGACCGAGGATGTGACGCACACCATGCATAACCTCTACACGATCCGCGGCTCCGAGGTGCGTGACGGCAATCTCTGGTCGCGCTACATCGGCGAGGCGCTGGAAACCTTCGGTGAAGGGACCGACATTGTGATCGCGCAGCATCATTGGCCGGTCGCCGGCCAGGCGCGGGTCGCCGATCTCCTGAGAAAGCAGCGCGATCTCTACAAATTCATCAATGACCAGTCGTTGCGGCTCTTGAACGAGGGCTATACACCGGCCGAGATCGCCGAGACCCTGCGGTTGCCGGCGAGCTTGCAGCAGGAATGGTCGGCGCGCGGCTATTACGGCACGCTGCGCCACAATGCCAAGGCCGTGTATCAGAAATATCTCGGCTGGTACGACGGCAATCCGGCCAATCTCGATCCGCTGCCCCCGGTCGAGAGCGCGCGCAAGACGGTCGAATATATGGGCGGCGCCGATGCCGTGATCGCACGCGCGCGCCTCGATTTCGCAAAAGGCGAGTACCGCTGGGTCGCGAGCGCCATGAAGGAGGCGGTGTTTTCAGACCCGACCAACCGCGCCGCGCGCGAACTCGGCGCCGACGCGCTGGAGCAGCTCGGCTTCAGGCCGAAGCCGGCACGTGGCGCAATGCCTATCTCGTCGCCGCCATGGAGCTGCGCAATGGCCTGCCCCGGATTCCCCTTGGCGGCACTGTGAATGCCGACACGCTAAAAGCCCTGAGCAATGCGCAGCTGTTCGACTATTTGGGCGTCCGGCTGAATGGCGACAAGGCCGAGGGCAAGACCAATGGTGCTCAACTGGAACTTCACCGACTCCAATCAAAAATTCGTGCTGACGCTGGAGAACTCGGCGCTGACCCATGTCGCCGGAAAAAAGGCGGCTGATGCCGGTGCAACCGTCACGCTTGCGCGCGAGACGCTCGACGCCCTTACCCTGCGGCAGACCACGTTTGCCGATGCGATCAAGGCCGGCCGCGTCACGATTGTGGGCGATCCGCGGCAGCTCGAGGAGTTGTGGTCCATGTTCGACACCTTCAAGGTCATGTTCGAGATCGTCGAGCCAAAGGCGACCCAGCAATGAGGCCGGCGAAACCGGCGGCAACACTGTCGCGCCGCGCGTTTGCCGCGATCATGCTGGCCGCTGCCGGCGCGCCGCTTTTGGCCTTGCGCGAGGGCGGTTGCGAGGCGGCGGCCGGCGATGCCGCGCCGCGGCCGTTCAAGGTCGACATACCGCAAGCCACGATCGATCGTATCTTGCTTCGCGTCCGCGAGGCGCAATGGCCGCAGCGGCTCGATGCCGGCGACTGGCGCTATGGCGCCGATTGGGACTACATGAAATCGCTGGCGCAATACTGGGTGGATCAGTTCGACTGGCGCAAGGCGGAAGCCGGCCTCAATCGTTACCCGCAATTCGTGTCGCGCGTCGGCGACTTCGACATTCACTTTTATCATGTCAGGGGACGCGGGCCGAAGCCGATGCCGCTGATCCTCACCCATGGCTGGCCCGGCTCGGTGTTCGAATTTCTGGAGGCGATCGGACCGCTGACCGATCCCGCCAGCTTCGGCGGCCCGGCCGACGACGCATTCGATGTCGTGATCCCTTCGCTGCCGGGCTTCGGTTTTTCGTCCAAGCCGAAGGGCAAGCCGGTCGGCGCGCCGACGACGGCCGCGCTCTGGAACCGGCTCATGACCGAGGTGCTCGGCTACACCAGATACGGCGCGCAAGGCGGCGACGTCGGAAGCGTGGTCATGGCGCAACTCGCGCGGCAATTTCCAGAGCAGCTCGTCGGGGTGCATTTCAACGGCATTCCGTTGCTCGGACCGTTGCCGCCGGAACAGGAACGGACCGCCGAGGAGCAGGCCTGGGCAAAAAAATTTTCGGACTATATCGCGACAGAGCGCGACTATTTCAACGAGCAGCAGCACAAGCCCCAAACCATCGGCTTCCCGCTTGCCGACAGCCCGCTCGGAACCGCCGCCTGGATCGTCGAAAAGCTGAAGGCCTGGAGCGATTCGGACCACGAACAAGAACCGGCTTTCAGCCGCGACCAGGTGCTCGCCAACATCATGATCTATCTCGTGACCAACAGCATCGACACGTCGGTCTGGTTTTTCCGCGGATATATCGAGGATCAAAATCCGGCGGGCCAGGGCGCCCGCGGAACTCCGCCGGGCCGAATTGCAGTCCCGACCGGCAAAGTATCGCTGCCGCGCGAGGCACCGCCGCTCGACCCGCCGCAAAGCCTGATTGCCCGATATTACAATCTCGTTCGCTATACAAAATTGCCGCGCGGCGGGCATTTTGCGTTTTGGGAGCAGCCTCTACCGATGGTTTCGGACGTTCGCGAATTCTTTCGCACGCTGCGCAGCTGATTCCGCGCATCGGCTCGGAATGCGGCGAGCGCGTCAATCGTCGCCAATCGCCGACGGGTTCCGTCGCGGTCATGAATAGTTTTATGACAGTTTCATGAGACCGGCGGGGTCCAGCGGTTAACAAAAACCTGATCAACATTTCGATGACGTCACACGTTTGAAATATCCATGGTTGAACGTCGGAAGCCTTAGAATCATCGAACGCTCGGGTTTTCGTCATGCGGATATTGATTGCGACCGATGCCTGGCATCCGCAGGTCAACGGCGTCGTTCGCACGTTGACCTCGCTCGCCGGCGCCGCTTCCGCGCTCGGCGCTGAAATCGAGTTCTTGACTCCCGACGGGTTTGCCTCGCTGGGGGTCCCGACCTATCCGGGCTTGCGCGTAGCGCTGCCGAACCGCCGTGAAATTGCCCGCAGAATAGAAACGGCGTCGCCGGAGGCGATCCATATCGCGACCGAAGGCCCGATCGGCTGGTCGGTGCGGGCCTATTGCCGCCGCAACAAGCTCCCCTTCACGACCTCCTATACGACGCGTTTCCCGGAATATGTTTCGGTCCGCACCGGCATTCCGGTCAGCCTCGGCTACGCCGTGCTGCGGCACTTTCATGCCGCAGCTGCCACGATCATGATCGCGACCGACTCGCTCCGGCAGGAGCTTGCCGCGCGAGGGTTCAGGAAGCTCGGCTTCTGGACGCGCGGCGTCGATACCGGGCTTTTCAATCCGGATTCCCCGGCGAGCCTCGATCTGCCGCGGCCGATCTTCATGACCATGGGCCGTGTCGCGGTCGAAAAGAATCTCGAAGCCTTCCTTTCGCTGGACCTGCCGGGCACGAAAGTCGTGGTCGGCGATGGACCGCAGAAGGCCTCGCTCGCGCACAAATATCCCGAGGTGAAGTTTCTCGGCGAGAAAAAGGGCCAGGACCTGACCTCGCATCTGGCGGCCGCCGATGTCTTCGTGTTTCCGAGCCTGACCGACACTTTTGGCGTCGTTCAGCTCGAAGCCTTGGCGTGCGGCACGCCGGTCGCTGCGTTTCCGGTCACCGGGCCGCTCGACGTGATCGCCGACCAGCCGATCGGCGCGCTGGACAGCGACCTGCGCAGCGCCTGCCTGCGCGCCGCCGGCATGTCGCGCGAGGCGTGCCGGAATTTCGCGCTCGAGCGCTCCTGGGAAAACAGTGCGCGGCAGTTCATCGGCAATCTGACAGCGTTGCAGCCAAGCCGTTCGCTGCAACCCGCGTTGCGCGTTGCCGGCAGAAGCGCCGTGCAGGGCTGATCGAACCCAAGGATTTGGCTTCAAGGATCTGGCTTCAAGGATCTGGCTTCAAGGATCTGGCTTCAAGGATCTGGCTTCAAGGATCTGGCTTCAAGGATTTGACCTCAAGGATCGAACCAGCGCCGAGCGGACCACAGGCTGATTGGATCATCAGGAAAACCGACGAGAGAGTGATCATGGCTGAAATTCTGAAACTTGACGACGCCGGCGAGTTGGACTTCGACCGCGCCACGGTCGAGCAGGCCTACGACCGCTGGGCCCCGATTTATGACCTCGTGTTCGGCGGCGTGTTCAGCAAAGGCCGGCGTGCCGCCATCATCGCCACCAACAAGATCGGCGGCCGCGTGCTCGAGGTCGGTATCGGCACCGGCATCTCGTTGCCGCAATATGCCCCGCACGTCCGCATCTTCGGGACTGATATCTCGGAAGCCATGCTGCGCAAGGCGAAGGCGCGCGTCGCCGAGCTCCGCCTCAAGAATGTCGAGGGGCTCGCCGTCATGGACGCCGAGAAGCTCGAATTTCCCGACAATTCGTTCGACGTGGTGATGGCGCAATATGTCGTGACCGCGGTACCGAATCCGGAAGCCGCGCTCGACGAATTCGCGCGCGTGCTGCGGCCGGGTGGCGAGATGATCATCCTGAGCCGGGTCAGTGCCGATGCCGGAATGCGCCGCTTCATCGAGCAGCGGCTGCAGCCGGTGGTGCGTCCGCTCGGCTTCCGCACCGCCGAGTTCGCGTGGTCGCGCTTTATGCAATGGGCGGCGGGTGCGCGGGGTATAGAACTGGCCGAGCGCCGCCTGGTGCCGCCGCTCGGTCACTTCTCGCTGATTCGGTTCCGCAAAACCGAGATAGCGGCTGCCGCATAGCTCCGGCGGCAGGCGCGTATGGGTGTGCCATCGCGAGACGTCATATGACATTTTGATGATG
>Ga0210401_10005666_pt1 | contig 12824 bp, 14 predicted proteins | sample IncBWH32MmetaG_FD_150866 | JGI IMG/M metagenome (GOLD analysis project Ga0210401, IMG submission 150866) | Forest soil microbial communities from Barre Woods Harvard Forest LTER site, Petersham, Massachusetts, United States - Inc-BW-H-32-M | ecosystem: Environmental > Terrestrial > Soil >... | reverse complement strand
CCGCGAGGGCGGCAAACGAACATAGGAAAGCAATCATTACCGACAAATTTGCTAAGGCCCGAGCGAGATTGCTCTTCGATTGAGATGACATACAATTATTCCTCCGAATTTCGATATCGTGAAATCATGCTGTGCCAGCGCGGACCGTAGTAGACCGGCCCTTCCCCCTCTCGCTCTCAACTACCTCACGGACAGGGAGGTACATTTACCGGATTGCTGTCTAACGTGACTTGACCTGTCCGTGCCAGCGCCCGGCCATTCAATACCGCGCCCGTGCCGACCGTGATGGATGCCTGAGCCATTATGGTTCCCTGGAATGTTGAGCCTGACCCGAGGGTCGCCGAACTTCCAACCTGCCAGAACACGTCGTGGGACACGGCGCCGCCAGCCAGGATTACTTTGCTTTTACCGGGCCCGGCTGCTGTGGTGAGAGAGGACACTATCTGGAAGATATAGATACCATTGCCGCTGAGAGTCAGGTTGCCGGTTATTCCCAGCGTGGGCTGGGCGCTTGTGGTCTTATAAACACCCGGTGCCAGAGTCTGCCCTCCAATATCTGCGGTGAGGACAGCTCCTCCTGCAGCTGCCGCGGCGTTGTTATATGCCGTCGTCAGGTTACCCTGAGCCGTCATGGCAACTGGATCGCCCAAGTGTTCCATACCGGTTAATGTACCTGGTGGGAACCCTGTGACCGAAAGCGCCGGCCAAATCCCTATATCTCCCGTAACAATCGTGGGGCCTATACTGCTCACGACTGGGGTGGCGCCCAGGATCCCAAAACTACAGCTCGCACCTAATGCTAAGGCTCCGGCGGGCGGGGCACATGGTGCAGTGGTCATGAACGTCCACACTTTATTAGCCGCCAGCGCATTGCCGAACGTGTCAGCCACCCCAGTGGTGATGGTGGCGGTAAAAGTGGTGTTTGGTGCCAGGCTGGCCGAGGGGGTAAAGGTGGCAACATTCGTCGACGAATTATAGGTAACTTGCCCAGACACGCTCGCTGCGCTTGGCCCGCCCAAAGTAAATGTAGTAGAGGTGAACGTCGCAGGGTTCATCGGCTTGCTGAATGTGGCGGTGATGAGGACGGTGTTTGGGCAAACGAGGGTAGAGCCGTCGGGCGGAGTTACGGAGGTCACAGTAGGCTGAGCTACGGGATCAGTCGGGCTCCCCGTCCCCGCATTCTTGTCCGGGTCACTGCATCCGGCCATTGCCATGACCAATAAAAACACCGGGATCCAAATCTTACTAACTTTCAATTTAGGCATTGGCTTCTCCCCTTCGGAATCGACGAGCCCGAACTGAGCGGCACTCATTCACTCTGATAACCAGGCACTGGCTGCACCGCGATAGATTATTTTGTGTCATGAGATCGACGGTTCGAGCGTTTGAGTATCGGGCCGAGTCTAGGCACGTGACTGTTCAAAATTAGACAAAATTAGACAAAATTAGGTATGTGTCGCATTGATTACCACGAGGCGAGTCGCTACTGACCAAGATTTCCGGAACAGTTAGAAATAAGGGAAACGGATTTGGAAGTCCCAACACTGAGTGCCGCGGTTATCAAACAATTTTTAAAAGCAATCCCCGTCTCCATCCAAATCGGATACGTCCTTCCATGAGAAGGCCGGTTCGTGTCAAGGCGGTTTTGTAGTTGCCTTTGCTCGTCGAGTGGTCTTCCTTAGAACCGAGCCGCCTCTGTCGCCATCCTTCCATCCGCACTCTTTAGTGAGCGATCTTCGCTCGGTGCCTGGTGGGTGTTCTCGTTTCAGGAGGTGCTGCTACCTGTGAATCGACCTCTCGTCCCACCTCTTGGGCGGGAGTCGGGCCCCAGGACTTCGTCGCAGTCACCTGGACTCGGCGGTTGAGCTCGGCTGTCGGGATCGCCACTCGCTAGGCCACGCCCCGCATCGCTTTCTGACTGTTGCGCAGTGGTTCGTATACCTCTCCGCCTACCCACAACCGATGCAGCAGCACCGCCAGCTTTCTCGCCACCGCAACCACCGCTCGCTTCTTGGCATTTTTTCCTCCTCGCTCCGCAAGCTTGTGTCCCCATCTGCGCCTGGGAAGACCTCAAGGCCAAGCGGGAGGCATTACCCGGGTTGCACCAGGAGTTCGAAGTGACGCGCAGATACGAGACGGCCCGCACAACCCAAAGTTCCAAGGTTGGAGTCGTCGTAGACATGTCCGGGAAGAAATGGCGCGAACGCTTCGTGAGCGGAGCGGGAGACCGCATCCGCATCTTCGACGGGCAAGACATTCTTCTCCTCGAGGAAGGAGGCGACGAATATGCCCGTACCAAGCGCAAGTCGAAAGGTGACGATCCCGCCCCCGAACCTTACGGTTCGATGGAACTCGATTGGACCAAGGGAAAGCAATTGGACGGCGTGCCATGCGGGTTTGGCGAGAACGACCACTCCTGTGTCCTTTTGCAGGCTCCCGTGAAAGCCCAGATTCGCCTTGGGGCTAGCAGCGAGGTAACGCGGATCCTCGGGGGAGTTGCCCAACTGGCGATCGACACGCAAACTGGCATGCTGGTTCAATATCGCTCCCGCGTGACGATTGAAAATCCGCGAACCGACTACGCGATGGAGGTGAGCTATTCGCTAAAGCGGATGAGCTTTGGAAAAGTGCTGGAACCCGACCTCTTTCAACTGGCGGACACAGCCTCCCACGAAGTAAAAGAGCTTTCGGCATGGAGCGTGTCCCGCATCAAGAAACAGCTCGTGGGCAAACTGGCTCCGGGACTGGATGCGACAGATATTCAGGCCAACCAGATTTCCTTGTCCGCCCTGAAAGGGAAGACGGTGTTGCTCGATTTCTGGACCACCTGGTGCCCACCGTGCCGTGCCGACGCTCCCGAGCTTGACAAGCTCTACGCCAAGTATGGCGGCAAAGATTTGGCGATCGTCGGCATTTCCGTCAACGAGGATCGTCAGATTGTCGAGAAGTTCTTGAAAGAGCATCCGCATCAGTTCCCGATCGTCTTGACCAGCGAGAACGAGATGCCGCGCCCGTATCAGGTCGGTGCATTCCCCACATACATTGTGATTGCTTCAGACGGCACGTTGACTTCGGTCGCGGACGGTGACCAGGGTTTTGGGGAATTGCGCAAGTTCCTTAAGAAAGCCGGCATGGACACTGAATAAGCCGATTCGGGGGCATAAACGAGCGCCACATCCAAGTCCCGACACACCGTATCGGAATGTGGCTTTTTGCGCCCCCGAGAGAGCGGATTGCCACATTCCAATAACGCCTGCCAAATTGATCCACCTCATGCACCCGGCCTGCGATCATGTGGCTGCTGACGTTTTGTCGGGGATTGGGTCCAGCCGATGTCCGCTGACCGTGGCGCCGGCGTCTGGGGCGAGGATGAAACAGTCGAGCGTTGCCAGGACGCTCAAAACCGCGACCAGCAGGAACGCAATATGAAACTCCTTCGTGGTCGGAGCGCCCGTTGCCTTGCCGTCCAGGAAGCCGGCGACACGCAGCGCGATCGCTCCCACCGCCACGCCCATGCCCATCGACATTTGCGTGATCATGCTGAAGAAGCTGGTGGCGGTGCTCATGTCCGGCTTGGCGATGTCCGCAAAGGCCAGGGTGCCCACCGCTGTAAACTGCATCGAGCGGGATAAACCGTTCACGAACAATACCAAAAGTATAATGCTCGTCGCGGTCTGAGGAAACAGCAGGGCGATGCACGCCGACAAAATCGCGTTCAGGATGCCGTTGGTCGTCAGCACGGTGCGGAATCCGAACCTCCGCAGAATGGGCGTTACCACGCTTTTCATGGCCAAATTGCCGGTGAAGAGGCCGAGCATCAGGAGACCCGACTGAAACGCGTTCAATCCAAAGCCGACCTGAAACATAAGCGGCAGCAGGAATGGAGACACGCTGATCGCCAGGCGAAAGAGCGATCCCCCCTGCAATGAGATCGCAAACGTTTTGATTTTCAAGAGATCGAGATTCAAGAGAGGCGCGGGCGCGCGAAGAAGATGGAGCACGGAGAACAAGCCCAGTATGCACCCGGCAACCAGGTACGCAACTGTCGGCTCCCAGTGCGCCGATTCGCGGCCCACCAGCTCCATGCCGTAAACGAAACTCACGCAAGCCGAGGCGCTCAGCACAAATCCAATCCAATCAAACGGTTTTACGCGATCTTCCTTTAGATTCGGAATGATGCGCGAAGAGAGCGCCATACCTATAATACCTAGCGGCACATTCAGGAAAAAAATCCAATGCCATGATGCATACGTCGTGATGAAGCCGCCTAGCGGAGGGCCCACCACAGGCGCGATGAGTCCCGGCCAAGTAATGAACGTGATCGCGTCGATTAAATTGTGCTTTTCCGTGGTGCGCAACACGACCAGCCGCCCGACAGGCATCATCATCGCGCCGCCGATGCCCTGAATGACGCGCGCCCCGGTGAACGTCCAAATGCCGTTGCTGAGACCGCACAGCACGGAAGACGCCGTGAAGACCGCGATGGCGGAAACAAAAACCGTTCGCGCCCCGACCCGGTCCGCCACCCATCCGCTGATCGGAATGAACACTGCGAGCATGAGCAAATAGGCCGTCATGCCGATATTGAGGTCGACCGGGTTGGCGTGGAAGGACACGCCCATCTGCGGCAGCGCCGTGGCGATGACCGTGCCGTCCAGGTTTTCCATAAAAAAAGCCGTGGCAACCAGAATCGAGATCGCTTTGGATTTTTGAAAGAGTGGAGACATCATTCTTGGCGGCCTGCGCAAATTTCCATGCAAATCTGAGGACACGAAGTCAGACGTTCTCGCCGAGGCGCTTTGCCCGAACGCACCCTATTTTGCATTGGCGACATCGGGCAGAGGAATCGCTTCAACCGGAAAATTCATGGGGTAAGGCTGGTACGGATAGACTTTTTCTTTTTTGGCTTTCAGATCCATCAGGGTCTTGTCTTCGCAGACGATGTCTTCCTTCAGTGACCAGTCCGGGCGCAGCTTGTAGATGATGGTGGACGTCCAGGTCCGCGTATAAGTTTTCGGGTCGTCGAAGGTGAGAGTGTTCTCAAGCGTGTCGTGATCCACGCGGCGAATGCGCTCGACGACGTGAAGCGCGTCGCTGTGCGGATGGCCCGCCGTGTCCAGCCAGCTCTTGTCGGTCAAGCCGACGGTGTCCACCACCAGCGTGGCGCCCTCCCAGTGGCCGATCGCATGCCCCATCCAGGAAGGATCCAAGCCCTCCGGATGGCCTCGCCCATCCATCCAGATCTGACGAATCGCGTTGCCCGTTTCGAATAGCATGAGCACGCGACCCTTGCTCTGCAAAATTTCGAACGGTCCAACGTGATTCATCAGGCGGGGAATTCCGTACGGCGCGCAGCTTGTCAGATACGGATCCATATTGTCGTCATTGGCGCGGCCAAGCGGCCCTGTTCCGCAACCCACCAGCTCGCATCGCTTGGCAGCCCACGGTTGCATTGGGGGAGGCGCCTCGGGAGAAAAATTATAGGGCAAGAAGCCTTTGGGCGTTCTTGGCGGGGACCAGATTCCAGTCAAGTCAGGTGCCGAGGCGGCCGATTGCGGGTGCGCTGCGCGAAGCTGAGGCGCAATGCGCGGCAGAAGTCCGAGCGACAAAAGCAGGACTACCGAAGTAATCAGGGCCGAACCCAGCGCAAGCTTTTTCATTCGAAAGAACCCGTCCTTCAAGTTTCGCGCGTCGACTGGGGAAATCATGCCTTGCCGCAGGCTCTGTCGCTCTCCGGCAGCGCTGCGGGCGCATTCGCCAAGTTCTGCGAGTCCTCAATACCCGGGAGGATCCACAGTAACAACCTGGCCGCCGGGCATGGTGACTTTCACGGGCCTCAGACTTTTCATCCCGTTGACCAGGGAAACGCTTTTTTTCTCAGGGTGGCCATAAATCGTGACCTGGTCCCCCGGCTTAAATGTGCTGTGGTTCCATCCCACGCCTCGGCTCATGACATTCGGCGGATGAAATTCCACGGCCCAGGTTTCCATTTCGCCCTTGTCATTTTTCACGTCGACCAGCAGCAGCGGGTGGGGATTCTGCCAATCGAATGACTTGACGGTTCCGGTGATGGTTCCCCAAGCATCGACGTCCCACCGCGAAGCGCCGTGGTGCGCAAAGACGCCCGTTGATAAGAAGCCACAACCGAATACAATCAAGAGTATGGCCAACGTTTTATGATTCATTCGTCCGCCTCCTCGCGTTTCGATGATGGTCAAACTTTACGTGTACTGCCAGCGTTTGTAAAGAGATCGGAAGATGGGGACTAGGGCGGGTGGCGATCAGAGCGTTGGCCGTGCGAAATCCGTATTGGCGGGGGCAAAAGTTAAGCGTGGGAATCGCTTATGAGGGGCGCAGACAGGACGACCTGAGCGGTTAAGTCTCCACCATTTGGCTGGGAGCTGCAACCAAACTGGCGATGTGTATGATCAATCGTCTCTTCGATACGGCAGTGAGGTTCGTAAATTGAATTCCCATCCCTTCATCTGTTGTAGAGTGCCGGACAATTCCTTCCAGCGTGATGTCTGTTTGCCCGGCGCGCAGGGTGAAGGTAATTTCCGATCCGACCGGAAGGGGGTCGGGGTCAAGCACAAAAACTCCCTCCAAACTCAAGTCCCGGATCGGCGCGGAGCGGTCGCCGTAAGTGATGCAATTTTCCGGCTTGGCCTGAAATCGCGGGGTAGCGCGCCTGTCTTTTGACGGCATATTCTTTGGTCCCCTTCGGCATCCGTTGTCCATTCATATTCTCAGATTTTTGCAGGCGATCCTCGCAATTCACCTGTCCAGTTGCCAAGAAATCAACACCAAACAGCGGGCGGCGGGGGATGCAATCCGGAAAAGTTATTGTCCTGGCTGGCCTCACGGACGACAGAGCTCAATACCCAGGCCATCGCGCCCTAGGGATTGGCCGGAGCGTGGTGACGAGCGTTCGGTGTCAATTTTCGGATGACAAATTCCTGCAGAAGATTGGCGGCGGCGGTTGCGCCAATTTCGATAGCCGCATTTTCAAAAGTCAAAGCCGCACCATTGCGGTCCTGCGCCGGATAGTAGAGATTCGAGATGCCACCCGAGGCGAGGCCTCCGAGAATATCGGAATAATTTGGCTGCCAGCGTCCATTATCGCCCTTGCAAATCACGGAATTGGCGATCGCATAGAGAATGCGCGATCGAGTGCTCCCGCTTCCCTTATAGAAATAGCGTGGATCCTGTTTCAGAACCGATGGCAGGATGGCGTTTCCGATGAACGTGCTGGTAACAACGTTGGCGTAGTCCGCGCCGTAGCGCTTCCCGTAACCTTGCGCTCCCTGACCATATCCAGGGAAAGAATTATTCGCCTGCTGCAGTCCCGCGATGGCTCCGGTCAGTATGAAGGTCACTGGGTCCACGGTGGTCTTCCAGGCAAGCTCGAACTTTTGCTTCGAGCTGAGCGGGGCGGCGTCGGGGATGTAGCTGACATAGAAATTCGGAACGATGCCCAGCACGCGCTGCTTCTCTTCCTCCTTGATCTGCTCTTCGGCCACTTCGAGGCGCGGGACTTCAACCTGCACCTCGGTCTTTTTTGTGGCCAGCGCCAACACGACCCGCGGGGTGTTGTACATCTCTCCTTCATGCAGATTTCCAGACAACGTTTGCGCCGCGAAGCCCTCCGCCTCAATTGTGAGTTGGAACGGACCGGGAGGGATGTTCGCGAAGGAGAATTTCCCATTGTCGTCGGATAGAGCCTCCTGGTTTGTGGTTTGATCTTCACGTTTAAGTTCCAGCCGGGCCCTCGGGACGGCTGCTTCGCTTGGATCGACAACGGTTCCGCTGATGCTCCCCGGCAATTGCTGTGCGGGAAGTTGCTGGCTGGCGGTGGCTCCGGTTTCCGGCGGCGTCTGCTGAGATTGGGCCAGCGGCGGGGAGGCCAAAAGCGGGAGACACAAGCATAACCAGACCAAGCTTCCGCACCCTAACGCCAAGATCCGGACACTTTGGTTCAATGATTTTTTGCCTGAGCCTTTTTTGATGGAACTCACAGATATGACCCTATCACCATCCTGCATTCTTCCCTTCATGTTTGAGTGCGAGTGCTGGTTTGAGGTTGTGCGGCCCGCATGGCAAGGCAAAGGGAGTTTCCATCGTTAACCGGTGGGAATTATTTCGCAACTTGTCCGCAGTACGAAAAAGTCAGTCAGACACACCTGGAGTGCGGAGGAGATCCTGGTGGTGCGTGCCGGGCGGGCCTATTTCCGCCCGCCGGGCGCGCAAATTGATAGGCGTGATAGCTGGTCGAGGGATTCGCTCCTCTATTATAATTGATGCAATACGTAACTACTTATTTAACCGGGACAAATCTCTGCACCCGCTCGCCGCCGAACACTTCACCCGTGTAGATGTCGCCTTTGGAGTCCGTGGCGATCATATGCAGCCCGTAGAACTGGCCCGCGTTTTGGCCCATGCTGCCCAACTGGCCGACGACCTTACCGTCCTCGCGGTTCAGGAACCAGATGTGGTTGTTGGTCAGATCGGAAATGAACAGGAAAAGCTGCTGCTTGTCGGGCGAGAACATCACCCCGCCCGTCGAGCCGCCCACGCCCGTCCACGGAGCCATGACGAATTCCTTAACGAACTTGCCATCCCTGGTAGTCACGTCGATGCGGTTGGCCATGCGGTCGGCAGCGTAGACCATGCCATCGTGGGAGACATTCAGAGTGAGGTGCCCTCGGAACTCTTTTGGCTCCGGCCCGCCGGGCGTGTATGCCCGATCCTTGTCGTCGGTTGTAATTTCCGACAGCTTGTGTCCGTAGGCGCCCCAGCCCCGCTTGAACTGGAAAGTGTCCATATCAAAAACCATCACGCGTCCTCCGAGATAATTGTCGGCCGCGTAAAGTTCGTGAGCCGGTTCATCCAGACGAACCTCTTCGATTCCTCCCACGATCATGGGCGTGGTCGGGGGATACTTGGTGCGGAATGCGGCGGTCGCCGCGTCGCGTGCCGCGCGTTCCTCGGGAGTGATCTTGGGGCGTCCACTCGGCAGAAATCCCGCAACAGGCCCCTTACTTCCGTGGCCCGGGACGCGCGGCGTATCTGGAGCGGCATCGCCTCCTCCTCCCCCGGGCGGCATCTCGGGCGTGTGAGGCAATTCGGCGACCTGCGCACCTGTTTTCGGGTCGTACTTGCGGACGTTGCCCACTCCATTGACCACGTTGCCCAGGTAGATGAATCCCTTGCTGTCCACCGTCATGCCGTGCCCTTGCGGCGGGTCGAACGACCCGATGACGTTGCCTTCCTTGTCGATGTGAATCATGGACGGAGGCCGGACGCAACAATCGGCAATCGGGGGAGTAAGCTCAGCTTCGAGCTCGATATCGGTCAGATCGTTGGGGCGATCGTGCACCCAAACATTGTCATCCTTGTCCACGGCCAGTCCTGTGACGCCGCCCATCTTCCACTTGTTCGGCAAGGGTTTCGGCCAGTCCGCGTCAACTTTGTATTTTGGCGCGTTCTGCGTTTGGGCGCCTCGCGCGCCAAACAACACAAGCAAGCACAAGCCCAGCGCAAGGCCAAATGCCATTACTTTCCTGTCCTTACTCATGGGTCCTCTCCCTCACAATGCTTTGGAAATTCTGCTCTAACCATCCCGGTGGGCATCGTTATACACCTGAAACAATCAGGAAGCCAGTGCCGGCGAAGGTTGCACCTGGCGCTCAATTTCAGAAACTTTGCCGGAACGCCTTGAAACCTCCAGATCGTAAAAATTCTGCAGATTGAGCCAGAACTCGGCATTCGTATGGAAGAATCGTGCTAGTCGCAGTGCAGTCTCAGACGTAATCCGTCGCCGTCCGTGAACAATCTCACCGATTCGGGTAGCGGGTACATGCAGCTCTAGCGCGAGCTTGTTTACACTCAAGCCCAGCGGCTTCATGAAGTCCTCCCGGAGTATTTCGCCGGGATGGACGGGAGGCATCAATGCGTTACGCTTGCTCATCTTTTTTGCCGTTCCCCTTCTGGTGGAGTTCGCATAACCCAATTTCGGCTCGATGGAATCCGCATATCGCCACGGTTGTGCAATCAGCTCTAGTGATAATCGACGATTTCCACTTCGTAGCAATGACCATCGCGCCAGACAAAACAGATCCGCCATTGATCGTTGATCCGGATCGAGTGTTGACCATTACGGTCGCCGCGCAATGCTTCCAGCTGATTTCCGGGCGGCGACGCCAGAATGCGCAGCTCCGTAGCTGCGTGAAGCTGGAGCAACTTTCGTAGGGCTACCCGCTCGATGGAACGAAAACGGTTGCTGTGCTGGTAATGAAAAAGCTCTTCCGTTTCCTTAGAGCTGAAGCTCTGGATCACACGTAAAGCATAGTACGCGACTCGTTGTACGTCAAGCAATTTCTGGGATAGCGAAAAGAGGGGAACGGAATGGCCGGTGTGATAGCCACGGGCATCGAGAATTCGTACTTCTTAGAATGCTTAGAATGCTTCCTCAAGAAGACGCAGGAGATCGCCTTCGTCAAAGGGAACGGGGCTGTTGTCGAGGAGCCTTTGCACGGTATATGCCATCTGCGAAAGTTGAGGGAGCTGCTCTTTTTTTACGCCCAGCGCTCGAAGGCCTTTTGGGATTCCAACTTTTGCGGCGAGCTCCTCGACCAGTCCAGCGGCCTGGGCGGCAGCGTCGGTATCGGGTTTGGATTCGAGGCTCGGATCCAAACTGCGCGCGATGAATGCCATTTCCTCAATGCGCGAAGGAGTGATACTTCTCATCACCGTGGGCAACAGCACGGCATTTCCTAAACCGTGCGGGGTGTGCGTGGCTTCCCCAACGGGATATTGCAACGCGTGCACGGCGGCCGTTCCAGCGGCGGAGAATGCCATCCCGGCGAGCAGGCTCGCGAAAGCCATCTCTTGCCTTGCCGCGCGGTCCTCCGGTTTCGCTACTGCTGTCGGAAGGAATTTGGCGATTGCCGAAATCGCTTTGGTCGCGAGAATGTCTGACAGTGGATTCTTGCCAACGAAGATCGCGTGAGGAGAGCAATCGGTCCGTACCTTCGCGCAGTAGGATTCGATCGCGTGCGCGAGCGCATCCATGCCGGAATGGGCCGTCACAGTGGCGGGACAGGAAACCGTCAGCGCTGGATCCACGATAGCCCACTTCGGAATCAGCGCGCGAGACGCTATGCCCACTTTCATGGCGCGTTCAGGGTCGGCGACCACGGCGACTGGACTTACTTCCGATCCCGTGCCCGCGGTTGTGGGAACCGCGACGACCGGGGCAATCGGGCCGGGAACTTTATTTTCGCCATAGTAGGTGGAAAGTGGGCCAGGATACTTGACCAGAAGCGCGACGGCTTTGGCCAAGTCCAGATTGCTGCCGCCGCCTAAACCGATTACCACATTTGGCGAATAGGCCCGGGCAACTGTTGTGGCCCACTCGATTGTCCGGCGATCGACTTCCGGTTGCCCTCCGTCAAAGATTTTTGCTTCTGCGATCCCCTGCGAGAGGTGCGCGACCACCGTTTCACAGATTCCTGCTTTGACCATATTCTGGTCGGTGCAAACAAATACACGACGGCCGAATTCGCGAGCCACGTCACGCAAAACGCTCGCGGCGCCCCACCCAAAAAATATTCTTCCTGCGGTTGAAAACCCCCAGACAGGATTGCTGACTTCAGAACTCATTTTTGAGCCTTTCTGCCGCGAGCCAAACTTCCTTTGGAAGAGGTATCCCGGAGCGCGCGCGTTCTTCTCGAAGCTTTCGTGCCCGGTCACCGGGGACGATAACACTCTCGCAGCCCTTCTGCGGCGGCGAATGGCGAAGCTCGTCGAGATAGTTTGCGACCCGGCTCGCAAGCGTCTGTCCGCCCGCGAAGGCCGCAGGGTTCAACAAAAGGAAAAAATCTCCCTTGGTGCAGCGAAACTCCGTGTCCAATGTGCCGAGGACGAGCCGTCCGATCTCGCCTCCCGGCAAAAGTCCGGCGAGGATTCCAATCGAAATGCCCAGCCCGTAGCCTTTCGCTCCGGCTGCGGGAGTAAGCGAGCCTTTCAACGCGTCATCCGGGTTGGTGGTCGGATTACCATCCGCATCGATCGCCCATCCGGGAGGGATCGGCTCGCCGCGATGCTTGCTGGCATAGATTTTGCCGATCGCGCTGGTCGAAGTGGCCATATCAAATACGAACGGCGCGGGCTCGCTCGGAACGCCGATGGCGATCGGATTCGTGCCAACGAGCGCCTTTGTGCCGCCATGCGGATGAACGAGAGCTTCGCTTTCCGTCATCGCCAGACAGATCAGTCCCTCGCGCGCCCGCTTTTCGCAGTAATACCCGATCATTCCTAAGTGGCTGGTATTCCGAATCGCCACCGCGACGATTCCCCTCTGTTCAAGCACTGGCCTTGCCAGCTCCAGCGCGGATTCGACAACGAACGGACCCAGCCCATCTTTCCCGTCCACGCTCAGCACGGAATCCGCCGTCCAGATATAATCGGGATCGACATCGACGCGAATGAGGCGCTTCTGGATGCGAGTCGCCAAAACCGGCAGGCGTTGCAATCCATGGGAATGATGGCCGCGCAGGTCCGCTTCCGTTAGAACGTCCGCTTGAATCGAGGACGCTCGCTCACTGGCTCCAAGCCTTGCGAGGACATGAACGATTAACGCGCGTTCGGCTTCCGAAGAAACGACGATGGAAGTTTCCAGGGGAACGGTCATGCACTCTCTATAATACCAGCCTGTTGTTTATTTGCGGTGCGAAGCGGACGTTGGCGCGTCTCGGAGGGCCGGGCTTTACCCCGGCCATAAAACGGCCCATCCTGAAATCGGCTGAACAGGCTGCGGAAAAAGT
>Ga0210401_10005664_pt1 | contig 12826 bp, 10 predicted proteins | sample IncBWH32MmetaG_FD_150866 | JGI IMG/M metagenome (GOLD analysis project Ga0210401, IMG submission 150866) | Forest soil microbial communities from Barre Woods Harvard Forest LTER site, Petersham, Massachusetts, United States - Inc-BW-H-32-M | ecosystem: Environmental > Terrestrial > Soil >... | reverse complement strand
TTGCAAAGCGGATGAGCAGGAGCTCATCCCTACCGGTCGCTCCTACCGATCGTCGAATCGCGGAAATACCGGTGTCGGTTCTCCTAACCGATGTTCGACCGGAAGCTTACCCCAGGCTAACTCTCGGTAACCGGCGGCGTTCAATTGCTCAAGAATCTTCGCCGCTGAGTTTGGAATGACCGGTTCCATCAAGGCTGCCACCAGGCGTGAAGTCTCGGCTAAAGTATAAAGGACATCCTGCAGCAAGTCACTTTGGGCCGGTTCCTTGGCTAGTTTCCAAGGTGCTTTCAACTCCACCAGACCGTTAGCCTGAGTAACTAGATCGGAAACCGCTTCTAACGCGGCATGCGGCTGGAATTGGACAAAAGCTTCGTGGTACCGATTCAGGACTGAGCCGGCGGTGGACTTAATCGCCTCGAGCTCGGCATCGTCTGTGTCGGCTTTTTTCACCAAACCAGAATGGTACCGCTGCACCATATTAATGGTGCGATTGACCAGGTTCCCGAGACCGTTTGCCAAGTCGCTGTGATAACGGATCAAGAGACGTTCAATGCTAAAGTCGGCATCCTGTCCGGTGGCGATATCCCGCATTAAATAATACCGAAGCGCGTCCGCTCCGTATTGATCAGCCAGTTGGGCCGGATCGACGACATTGCCCAGACTCTTGCTCATTTTCGCGCCTTCCACGTTCCACCAACCATGCACCGTCAAACGCGGCATCTGGTCGTCTGGAAATCCCATGGCGTGCAGCATGATCGGCCAATAAATACCGTGAGCGGGCACCATGATGTCTTTGCCGATGACGTGTGCCTTGCACGGCCACAAATCCGCGAAGTCAGGAAGGTTGCTGCCGGGATCTGCCTGATAGCCGGCGAAGGTTACGTAGTTAAGCAGCGCATCGAACCAGACATAGGTCACGTATTCGTGATCAAACGGGAATTCAATACCCCAGGAGAGCCGCTCCTGTGGCCGAGAGACGCAGAGATCGCCGCTCAGCCGCTCGATAGCATTAAACAGTTCAACCTGGCGAAACGCCGGGGTTACGAAGTCCGGATGGGTGCGGACAAAATTTTGCAGCCAGTCCTTGTGCTTAGCTAAGCGAAAATACCAATTTTCTTCTTCGAGCAGAACCACCTCGCCCCATTCAGGCCCAAATTCGCCTTCGGCGTTTCGCTCTTTATCAGTTAGGAACTGTTCTTGCCGGACGCTGTAGTAGCCGGAGTATTTCGCTTTGTAGAGTTCGCCTTTATCCTGGAGAGCCTGCAGCACCTTTTGAACGGCGCGTTTATGCCGCGGATCAGTGGTAGCAGCCCAGCCGTCACGCTGGATATTCAGTTTGTCCCAAAGAGACAGGAATTGTGCCGTGACTCGTTCGGCGAAAGCTGCCGGAGCAATGTTTTCTTTTTGGGCCGCCTGCTGCACCTTTTGACCGTGTTGATCGACTCCGATCAACAGAAACGCAGGACCCTGAGTACGCCGATAACGGATGATCACATCGGCCAAGATTTTCTCGTAGGCATGCCCGATGTGCGGCGCCGCGTTAGTATAATCGATTGCCGTAGTAACGAAGTATTTCACCTGATGGAACTTTCCCTAGAATTGCACAACAAGATCGCAAAGATTACAAAGACAAACAATTTCACAACAAGACCGCGGAGGCCACAAAGCTATAACAATTTACAACCAGGGTCACGAATTCCAAAATATCAGAGTTATATAGCAGTCAGCTCTTATCTTCGTGGCCTTTGCGGCCCTCCTGTGAATTTTCTGTCTTCGTGTGCTTGTCGTGTGCGAATCATTCTTTTGTCTCTCGAACGATCTTTCCTCCCCAGGATAGGATTCGAGCTTTGCCGCTGGCAGCCTCGGCTTCTTTGATTTGATGATTCCGGACGTAAAACAAAGATAAACTTGACCAAGCCAATTGGTCGTTTGGCCGGAGTTCAACCGCTTTGTTCCCGGCTTCGATCGCTTCCGGGTACTGCCCGTTTTTCATTAACGCCATTCCCAGAGCGTGCCAGCCATCGAAAAAGGTAGGCTCGATTTCGGTGCATTTCCGATACTTTTCGACCGCTGCCGGCAAATCGCCGACCGCCAAATCGCCATTGGCGTCATCGAAAAGCTCAGCCACACTCTCAGGAATTTCTTCCATAGAGAAATCTCGCATGAGGGAGAAGCTTTGTCCTGGGTGGAGTTAAAGAGCCGACAGACGACGCAACGCATATGTGGCTCATCGGTAGCGGTCCGGCGGCTGCCCATAGGCGTCAACCTAGTCGAGGTGTCAGCAGTTGGCGCGCACGCACCACCCCTAATGGAGGGGAGCCGCATTAGGAAGGTTACGTCGTTAGACCGAGAACAGAACTTATTGTGAGGCCGACCCAAACGCGGGCACCTGCTGCGGCTCCCTGGCGCGTGGCATTACCGAGAGACGTTTTCAACCCCAGCGTGTTGAGCGTGCGGGGAGCCCCGGGCGTCGCGTCGTATTGAACGAAATTTCAGCAAACGCTCTGTCTGCGCCGACATGTGAAAGACCTGAAAATGCGGAATGCAACGCCCCTGCGACCGGACGCTCAACGACCCCGCTTCAACTATTTAGATTGCAGTCACAACAGTCCTAGCTGGATCCCGCAGCCGCGGGGCCGCTGCCGATGTCCGTGGCGAAGCTAGCTGTTTTGATACTTTGCCAACGGAGAACCGCCTGCTTTCTGCAGCGCCACCCGGAGCCATTCTTTGAACACCAGATTGCCGTAGAACTGCTCGATGGCACCCGAATTCTTCTTTTTGTACTCAGCAAACTTAGCTTCATCGATTGGCTCTCGGCTAAGCATGCTGACGAACACGTAGTCTTGCCCCTGTGATAGCACGTCTGTTGTTTCCCCTGGAGATAATTCCAGGCCGTTCTGGCTAATTAGCGTCGCGATCGCCGCCTGTTGGCCGGGATCAGCCAAGCTGAAGGCGGGTGGGGTTTCTGGCGTAACTCCGGCTTTTTTGGCGACATCCAACAGCGTGGCGCCACCTTTCGTCTCTTTGAGAATGTCCGCGTGCACGGCGTCGGCTTTCATGGCCGCGACCACTTGACCGCGTACATCTGCCAGGGGCGCTACGTGTACCGGATCAACGTCTGCCAACTTCGCGACATAGAAACCGTCGGCGCCTTGAATTACATCCGTTACGGGTTGTTCTTTGCTCAGGTTGTTAGCTGCCGTTACCAGACCTTGCTCCTTAGCGATCAATGGATCGGGATTGTTGCTGGTGAACATGCCGGTCTGCTCAACCTTTAGATCTTTTTCTTTCGCTTTATTGTCGAAATCGTTCGGGTGGTCGGAGACTGCTTGCTGAAAAGCTTCTGCGTTGTCCGCGAGCGATTTCAGTACGGTCTGTTTTTCTTTGTCAGCCAGCTTCTTCTGATTGTCGGTCAAGGTGAAGGCGACGTACTCGATCTTCCGCTTTTCCGGCAATTCATACTGAAAGCTGTGATCCTGATAATAGGAGTTTACCGCGGTATCGGGAAAATCGTGATTATCTTTGAAGTCGGCGGCTTTGAACGACAGCACGGCCAGATTCATCTTCGCCTGGCTCAATTCGTAATCGTGTCGCAGCATCGATTCGGGCATCGGAGCTGCAGCCGTAACCAGCCGGTAGACGTCTTGAACCCGAAGATTGTCCGCCACCACATTGTCGATATCCGCGGGCGTTAGGCCTCTCATGTTCGCAAACGCCACGATTTGTTGATATTTAGCCTGGTCAAAGTGACCGTCGGTCTGGAAAGCGGGTAACTTCTTTTCGGCGTTCCGGATCTCGTCATCGGACGGTTCGATGTGGAGGGCTTTGGCTTCGTCCCTGAGTAAAAGCAGGTTCCAGGCTAGTCCCAGGTTCTCCTCGTCCCTGCTACGAGCTTCGTTCTGCCCCGGCATTAAATGCCTCAGCAAATCAATGAGACCAAGACCATAGGCCAGTTCTGACACGTTGCTCAGCTTTTGCACGTCCTCGAGGGAAATTGACCGGCCATTGATTGTCCCGATCACGGATTGGGGACCCCCTCGCATCCGCGTCGATGGGTTCAGAAAGACGACAAAGGATACGATGGTAACGACCGTGACGATGATCAGCAGGGATCGTTGCCGTTTACGGAGGGTGTCGAGCATAAAGTAGTAATCAGTAGTCAGTAATCAGTAATCAGTAAAGCGGTTGCTGATGGCTTGGTGGCATTAAACCGTCAGCGCCGTGGCTTGTCAGAGCTCCTTGGTACTCAGAAAAGACCGCCGGCGCTGCGGAATCACTACCGATTACTGGCTTACTGATTACTGTTTACTCCGGGGTTGTAGGGAGCGGCTAGCTTAACAAGCCTGCTCCCAACTGCGGGAAGATTCCAAAAAGGAAAATCAGAACAACGAGTGCTCCGATCGTGATCGTGGAGAGCAGGCTGACGGGAATGGCCGTCTGGGTTCCGGTTGTTGTTTGCCAATACATGGCTCGCACTACCTTCAGATAATAGTAGAACCCGCAACCCACCGTAATGATGGCCACCACAATGAGCAGAAATTGTTGCGATTCGAAGGCCACTTTAAAAACGAGGAATTTACCTAGGAAACCGGCAGTCAGCGGGACGCCGGCCAGAGAGGCCATCGCAATCAATAGGCTAAAGGCTAGGAAAGGTGAGCGTTTACTCAGACCGTTGAAATGGGTGATATCGTCGCCTTCCGAATTTTTGGCCACAATGATCAAGACGATGAAGGAAAGCAGCGTCATGAGTAGATAGGCTGCCAGGTAAACCACCACGGCGAGACCGGCATCGAGAGCGCCGAAACTGGCGACTGCCATCAGAAGGTAACCGGCATGCCCAATACTGGAGTAGGCCAGTAGCCGCTTGAAATTTGTTTGCGGCAGAGCGGCCAGGTTTCCATAAACCAGCGTAGCGGCGGCCAGTAACACAATGGCAAAGGACAGTTTAGACTCGATTGCCGGCAAACTTTGAAACGCCTCGAGCACTCTTAGCAAAACGATAAATCCTGCCGCCTTCGACCCGACAGATAGAAAAGCCGTGATCGGCGTCGGCGCTCCCTGATACACGTCTGGGACCCAGAACTGAAAAGGCGCCGCCGCTACTTTGAAGCCGAGACCAACGATCACGAGCATTGCACCGAACAGAAGGCCGGTTTGATTCGAAACCGGAATTGACGGCAGCACTTTAGCGATGCTGGCCAAATTCGTGTTCTGGGTGATCCCGTAGATCCAGGTAATGCCATACACAAAGAATCCTGTGGATAATGCGCCCAGGATCAAATATTTGGCGCCTGCTTCCAGTGACGCCGGATTACGTCGAGTAAACGCGACCAGGGTATAAAAGGAAACGGTGACCAGTTCCAGCGAGATGAAGATGACAACGAAATCTGTAGCCGACGCCATCCACATCAAGCCGGCGCAGGTCAGGATCGGGAGCGAGTAGAATTCGCCGATCCCGGCCTGGGGACTGATCCCATGAACAAATTTTCTAACGGTATCGGAGTAATCGATCGACATAATCAGCACGATGATCGTGGTGATTAAGGCGAACTTTTTGAAAAAGAGAGCGGCTTTATCTTGGGTATAACCGGCGACTTCCGAGGCGGGGAAACTGCCGAACTGGAGCAGCAGAAAAACGCAAGCTAGCCCGATGATACCGATTATCGCGAGGATATTACGATTGAGACGGTCGGCGAACGACTCAGCGAGCAACAAACCGAGGCCTAAGGCCAGAACAATCAGTTCAAGGAGTATCGGGGACATAAAGTCATTTCCAGAAGAGGGCCATACCTGGTTCGATCTTTTGTAGAACCGCCTGGGGCGCAAAACCGAACGCGATCAAGCCGGCAAGAAGCAATATGACCGGCCAACCGAAACCCAGGGTGACATCTTTGACGTTTGCCCATCGGCTGGGGCGATCGCCGAAAAAGATGCTGCGGTAAGCACGCAGCATGTAAACCGCGGAGATGACCAAACCCCAGAGAGCGCAAACGGTCGCGATCTGGTAACCATTAAACGCAGCGCCGGGGGTTGCAGTTTTGAACGCGCCAAAAAAGACCAGAAGCTCAGAAGCAAAATTCGCGAAGCCGGGCAACCCAATCGAAGCGTAGAGCGCCAACCCAAACAGGAAACTGAGTAACGGCATGGACTTGGCCAGACCTCCCAAATCGCGATAATCCAGCGTTCCCGTCTGTTTGCGCAGTTCGCCGGAAATCGCGAACAATGCCGCGATGGACAGACCGTGCGCGAGCATCAGGAGAGCAGCTCCGTCGACGCCGATTAAGTTAGTGGTGGCGAGCCCCAAGAAAATGTAGCCCATGTGCATCACGCTGGAATACCCAAGGGTCAGGTCGAGCTGTTTCTGAGAAATGGTCGCGAGCCCGACGAAGATGATATTGCCGACCAGTAAGGTCAGAAGCAGCCAGGTAAAGTTATGAGCGGCTTCCGGCATTAATGGAAGGGCGAGCCGTAAAAGTCCGTACAGGCCGAATTTTTTTAGCACGCCCGCGTGCAACATCGCTACGGGGACCGGAGCAGCCGCATAAGCCTGGGGAGCCCAGGTATGAAATGGAAACAACGAAACCAGAGTGCCGAAGCCGAAAAGCATGAGCAAAAAGACCCAGTTTGCACTAGGCCCGGTGAAAACCGCGTGAGCAGCCATCGCCTGCAGCTTGACGATATCGAAAGTCCGATCCTTGTCGGGAACCATCAGATAAAGCCCGATCAAGCCGACCAGCAGGATGATGCTCCCGATCGATAGATAAATCGTTATCTTCCAGGCGGCCGCTTGCCGGTTTCCGCTGCCCCAGATTCCGATCATCAGGAACGTGGGGATGAGCGCCAACTCGTGGAATGCATAGAAGAAGAACAGATCCAGAGAAGCAAAAGCACCGGCTGCACCCGCTGCAATGGCCATTACGCAGGCCATATATCGATGCAGATTCTCTTCGGTGCGAGGAGACATCCAGGCTGCCGCCAGGGCAACCAAGGATGTGAGAAAGAGCATCGTCGCATTCAGTCCGTCGACACCCACATAAAACTTCAGGTCCCAGGCCGGGACCAGAGGCAAGGCGGACGTGAATTGGTATCCTCCGGCCGCGTGATCATAGCCCAAGAAAAGAATCAGCGAAGAAATCAACGCAACAACGGCGCCGGTGATCGCGGTCCTTCGCGGCGCAAATCCAAATACGATCAGGATAGCGGCGACTAACGGTCCCAGATAGGTGAGATGTACTAGTACGTTCATGCGGCGAAAAGGATCAAGTAAAGGAGAAGCACCACCCCGAAGCCGAATAGAAAAGCGTAGGCTTGGAGGTTACCGATTTGCAGAAAACGCAGCGCGAATCCGAACCCCCAGGTAGTCCCTCCCAGGCCACGCACCAACCCGCCGTCGATAAACCATCGATCGACGAAGGCCGCGACTCCTGCCAGCGCGTCTTGGGTCCATTTGATAAGGACGGCATAGAACTGATCGATGTAGAAACGGTTGGCGAATAAGGGGATGCTGACGGGATCGCTGTTCTTGTCGCGGTAAAGAACAAATCCGGCGGCGATGCCGGCTACGAAGACCGCTAGAGAAACTGCGATTGCCCCGATCGAAGGTTCTGCACCCCCGCCGTTCGGGAAGAAAATATGTTCGATCGGTGGGAAGCCGGCGATGAGACTCGGGATCGCCAGCAGAACCAGCGGAACCGTCATTACCGGGGGCGATTCATGAGCATGCTCGGCAGCTTCCGAACGAGCCGTACCCAGGAACGCCACGACGAACAGGCGCATCATGTAAAACGCGGTGAAGAAATTGATCACCGAGATTACCAGACCTGCGGCCAGGTTGTGTTCGAAGGCTGCGGCCACGATACCATCTTTACTCCAGAAACCGGCCAGAGGAGGACATCCGGACAACGCCAGGGTTGCTATCAGAAATGTCCAGAACGTAAGCGGCATCTTCTTCCGCAACCCGCCCATCTGCCACATGTTCTGTTCGTTGTGCAGTGAGTGAATCACCGAACCCGCGCCAAGGAAGAGCAGGGCTTTGAAAAAGGCATGTGTGAACAGATGAAAAAGGGCAGAAACCGGGACTCCCAAACCGATGGCAGACACCATCAACCCCAACTGAGATAACGTTGAATAAGCCAAAACCCGTTTGATATCGGACTGTTGGGTGGCCATCAACGCTGCCAGCAGCGAGGTGAATACCCCGATCCAAAGAACGACGGCGAGAGCGGCAGCGGAACCGGCAAAGAGGAAATAGACCCTGGCCAGCATGTAGACACCGGCAGCCACCATGGTCGCCGCGTGGATCAAGGCGGACACTGGTGTCGGACCTTCCATCGCGTCCGGTAGCCACACGTGCAACGGGAATTGAGCAGACTTACCGACGGCGCCGCAAAAGACAAACAGGGCAGCCATCGTCGCGTAGGTGGCCCCTATCCCAAGAGTAGACCATTTCGACGCTAACTCGCCAAACATCACCGTGCCAGACGCCGACCAGACCATCAAAATGCCGAGCATGAAGCCGAAGTCGCCGATACGGTTGACGATCAATGCTTTATTGGCTGCATCTGCTGCGGAAGGTCGCTCGAACCAATGCCCAATCAGGATGTAGGAGCTTACCCCGACCAGCTCCCAGAAGATGAACATCATGATGAAGTTATTGGCCAAGACGATGCCGAGCATCGAAAACATGAAGAGCGACAACCCGGCGAAATAGCGAGACCGGCCTCGGTCATCGTGCATGTAGCCGATAGAATAGACGTGGATCAAGAAACCGACGCCGGTGACCACCAGCAGCATCATTTTACTGAACCCGTCAATCAGGTAGCCGATCCGAACCTGGAAAACTCCGAGATCGATCCAATTAAAACTGAGGTCCTGATCGGGGCTCCCAAATAGGGTCAGACTGAAGAGAAACGAAATGGCGACCGCCGCCACCGACAGGTATGAACTAAATTTCTTCAGAGGCTGAGTCGCGATCACGATTACAGCCGCAGCTAGAAGGGGAGAAAAAAGAATAATCCAGGGAGCCGAGTTCATTCGTCAGAATTTCAGCGTATTGAGATCTTCAATGTGGGTAGTCTGTTTGGCTCGGAAAAGAGCCACGATCACTGCCAAACCGACTGCGACCTCGGCCGCTGCCACCGTGATGATAAAGAAAACTAACACTTGCGCGTTATAATCCGGCAGTCCGGCCTGGGTATGGAATCGCGAAAAACCGACTAACGACAAATTAGCGGCATTGAGCATCAACTCCAACGCCATAAAAATGATGATGATGTTCCGTCTTAATAGGACTCCCGCGAATCCGACGGTAAACAGGAGGCCGCTAGCCAGCAGATAGTCATTCAGGGTGGCCATATTCAATCGCTTATATTCGCGGCTTGTCCGACGAAGCCATCTTGTTTGTTGTTGGTGCGTTGCATGTTGGCGAGGTCGGATCTATTTCAATTCTCTCTTACTGAGCAGAACAGCGCCGACGGAAGCGACGACTACTAACGCGCCGATCATCTGCAGCGGCAGCTTGTATTGCAGAAAAAGCGCCATCCCGACCTGCCAGGTATCACCATGCTCCGCGTTGTGGATCGCGGGAAAGACAGCGTTACCGCCTTGGAAACCATAGCAGACATCGAACAGAACCTTAACAAAAAGGACGACCACAACAATGCCGCCAAACATCGCGATCAGATTGAAGTGACGCCGCCGCTCGGCTTTGAGGTCCAGCAGCATGATGATGAAAAGGAACAGCACCATCACGGCGCCGGCGTAGACCAAAATCTGAATGACTCCAAGGAAAAACGCATCCAGCGAAATATAGAGAGCGGCTAGCCCAAGAAAGCACACGACCAAACTCATGGCGCTGGCCACCGGGCTTCGGTTAACCACCACCATCACGCCGAAGAACAGCATGATTAGAACGAAAATCCAAAAGAGGGGAGCGGGCATTGGTCTACTTTTTGTCGTTCCACTTGAAAACCAGACCAGTCATGACCCCGCCGAGCTCGTAGAGACGATCTTTCTTATGGACCATCTCGGCTCGGCTTAGCCCGGTAATGGCATAGTCTTTCCGCAAGAAAATTGCTTGTTCAGGACAGACTTCCTCACAAAGGCCGCAGTAGATGCAGCGGACCATATCGATCTCAAATTCTTTAGGAAACTTCTCCACCTTGCGCCAGCGATCGCCTTCCGGGATCTCGCCCGGCTTGATGGTAATCGCCCGGGGCGGACAAATGAACTCACAGAGCTGACACGCCACGCAGCGTTCGCGTCCATGTTCGTCTGTAACCAGGGTAGGAGCGCCGCGATAATGTTCGGGTAAGTGCGCATCCCAACGTTCTTCCGGATACTGCATGGTCACCTTGGTTTTGCCGGTGAGAACTTTGATGAAGTGACCGATGGTGATCTTTAACCCGGCCAAAACGGCTGGCAGATAAAGCTTTTCACCAAAGGTTAATTTCGGTCGGGCGACAGTGTAAGCCATAAGCAGCGCGTTTATTTGGGCGCGAACGCCAGGATCAATGCGACGATTAAGATGTTTGCTAATGCGATTTCGAAGAAGAAATACCAGCCCAAACGCATGAGCTGGTCATAACGAAACCGCGGAAAGGTCCAGCGGACCCAAATGAAGAAAAAGAGCAGGACCGCTACCTTAATGAAGAAGGCCGCGATGTGAATAATACCTAGAATGAGGTCACCCAACCACGGGAATTGACTTGGATCGTTCGGTAGAAAGGGAATGTGCCACGCCCCGAAAAACAGGGTGACGATTACCGCGCTGCCAGTGATCATGGCCGCATATTCGCCCAGGAAGAAGAGGGCGAACTTCATGGAAGAATATTCGGTATGATAGCCGCCAACCAACTCCGTCTCTGATTCCGGCAAATCAAATGGTAGACGATTCGTTTCGGCGAACATGGACACCATGAAAACCACGAAGGAAACAAAGAGCGGAACCCAAAGGAGGAGTTTGACCAGGGCGTTCACGCTAAAAATGGAGCTGACCAAGAGCGGAAAGTTAATTCCGGTCAGCGAGAGCCCCTTCAACCAAATCGGTGAGATCAACCAACCGTTTTCGATCTGATACTTGACGATGTCAGGCAGGTTCAGCGTTCCACAGATTAGAAAAATCGGGATAACCGAGAGCCCAAGCGAAAGCTCATAGGAGATCATCTGTGAGCTGGACCGGATACCGCCGAGGAAAGGATATTTCGAATTCGAAGACCACCCGGCCAAGACGATTCCGTAGACTCCCAAGGAAGATACGGCGAAAACCCAGAGAACACCGATATCGACATTTGCGACGACCATTGGCACGCCGAACAAGTTGCTCCCGAAAGGAATAACCGCGAGCGCCATCAACGACGGTGCCATGGCGCAGGCGGGGGCGAGCCAGTAATAAAACTTGTTAACGCTGGCCGGAGTGAAGTCTTCTTTCAGCAGTAACTTCACCGCGTCGGCGATCGGTTGAGCTAGACCGAAATGGCCAACCCGGTTTGGTCCTAGCCGATCTTGAATCATCGCGCTCACCCGGCGTTCGGCATAAACCGTATACGACACCATGGGGAGGATGATCACGAAGACCAGTCCCACGGCCTTAATCAAAGCGAAAAGCAGCTGAAGTAGGATATCCGTCATAGTCTTAGGCCGACGCTGTTACCGGTTCAGCCGAAACTACCCCCTCCAGTTTTACTCCAAGGTCACCAATCCTGCTCAAACTCAACCCTTGAAATTGCGGAATGTTCTCGGCCATCTGTTTGAACACATCTTCGATGAGATAAACGCTGTTTGCTCCTGTCAGTTGCTGGATGATGTCCCGCATTATTTCCCAATCTTCCCGGGCGTTGCCAGGGGATTGAATGGCGCGGTTTAATCGCTGTAACCGGCCTTTAACGTTGATCATCGATCCACGTTTTTCGGCGAACGAAGCCGACGGCAAAAGTGTGGTTGCCCGTTTGGTGGTTTCGTTCGGCAAAATGTCCATTACGATGAGCGCACCCAGCCGTTCCAGATCTGCTGCCTTGAAGCCTGCCTCAGTCAGGTCCTCTTGGAGGGCAACGACGGCCCTGATGTGGCCCTGGCTGACTCCGTCTGCAATTTGTTGAAGCTTAGCTCCCGGTTGATCCGAGCAAAGCCCTAAGAGCTGGGCGCCGTTGGTGTTGGGGTTACGGATGGAATTGAGCAGAAGGTCATCTGCAGGCCCGGTTCTCGGCACTATGTCGTAGTTCGGTGTCTTGACGGAATCGACCAGCTTCTTGGCGAACCAAAGCTCTTCGTTGGTCATCCGGCCGGAAGCAATTACGGCAATCTCGGTCGGCTGGAATCGTTTCAGATCTTCTGCGGCCCGAGAAACAGCCGCTGTCCAACTGGTGGTTTCCGGGTCGGATAAATGCCGGATCTGAGGCTCAGTCAGACGGTCGGTCGAATTGACAAAGTGAAAATTCAGACGGCCGTAATCGCACATCCAAGCTGAATTTACGTTGTCGTTCTCGCGTGGAGTTTGGCGATAGAGAACGTTTTGCCGGCTACCAATCAGCGTATTGCAGCCGGTGGCGCAGCTCGTGCAAATGCTTTTGGTCTCCTTAAGGAACCAGACCCGCATCTTGAATCTGAAATCACTGCTGGTGAGCGCGCCAACCGGACAGATGTCGACGGTGTTGAGCGAGTAATTACTGTCTAGCACTCGGCCGGGATGAGCGGTCAAATACGAATGGCTACCGCGGCTGGCGAAACCCAGCACATCGTCGTGGGCCACTTCTTTCATGAAGCGGATACAGCGGGAACAAAGGATGCACCGTTCGTCATCCAAGGTAACCCTAGGCCCGAGGTGAACGTG
>Ga0210401_10005663_pt1 | contig 12831 bp, 10 predicted proteins | sample IncBWH32MmetaG_FD_150866 | JGI IMG/M metagenome (GOLD analysis project Ga0210401, IMG submission 150866) | Forest soil microbial communities from Barre Woods Harvard Forest LTER site, Petersham, Massachusetts, United States - Inc-BW-H-32-M | ecosystem: Environmental > Terrestrial > Soil >... | reverse complement strand
GTAGTGGTCTCCGCTGGTACGCGATGTGCCGTCATTGCTGCCACCGCCGGTGAAGGCACCCTGCACGGTCAGTGTCGGGGAGATGTCCTGTGGCAATTGCTCATCGCGATCGCGTTCGTACTCAAAACGCGCGTCGTTCACTAGGTGCGCATTGATTACCTGCGAATCGCCGATCTGGATCGTGTTTTCGATGCTGTGCGTGTTATAGGCCTGCGACGCCAGCGCATACTGTCCGGGGCCGTCGCCTGTATCCACGGCGCGGTTGTATTGATACCGGATCGTCATTGTATTGCTCGGCGTCAGCTGGTAGTCGAAGCGCACTGGCAGGTGCAGGCGCGACAGGGGGTTATCCAGGTTCTGCACAAAGTTGCTGCCGTGGTCCAGGAAATAGTTCGGATCAGCCGGTGTTCCCGGTGCATTCACGATCAGGATGTTCAGGCTGTTGCGCGCGAATACCGATAAAAAGTAGGAGGCCTTCTTCGAGATGGGGCCACCCAATGAGCCGTTGAGGAAATACTGGTAGTACGGAGGCGTGCTGGTGACAAAGTGGCTGGTGTTGAATGCCGAGTCGTTGCCGCTCGCCTGTATGTAGCCGTGCAGCTTGTCGGAGCCTGGCTTGGTCAGGATCTCGATGCGTCCATAACCCAGCTTGTCGAACTCGGCCGAGAACGGGTTCTGGTTGATGCGGATCTCGCGGATCGCCGACTTCGGTGGCAGGTCGCCACCGGTGAAGCCGTCGATATAAATCTGGCTGCCGCCGTTTCCCGCCGCGGGACCGGCAAGGGCCGTCAGCTCGTTCTGCATCTCGTCCGGGTCGTCGGAGAGCGCATCCAGATCCTTGCCGCTGAGCACCACTGCATTGCCGTTGTCTGCCGGTTCTGTATCCAGTTGCCGGGTGTCCGCTGTGACCTCTACCTGCTGCTCCTGCGTAGCGATCGTCAGAGGAATGTTCAGCATTCGCGAGGTCCCGCTCACAATCGACACGTTCGATTCCGAAAACGGAGTGAATCCGGGGACAATGACATCCAGCGTGTATTGCCCGGCTGGAAGCGTTGCAAAGGAGTAGCTTCCATCGCCACCTGAGGTGGCGGAAAAACTCTTGCCGCCGCCCGACAGCTGCACGTTTGCACCCGGCACGATGGCCCCGCTCGGATCAGTAACCTGTCCGTGCAACGACGCTTTGGTCTGGGCGTGCAAGTCCGGGGTGGCAGAAACAACCACACAAATAATGGGGATGCAAAGCAAGCCGTACAGACGATTCATCCGATTCCTGAAAAAACCCTTAAGAGAATGTGGACACTACGGGCAGACGCTGATAGCGCTTACACACAGAGACGAAACATGAGCGCGAAAAGTTGACCGCGAAAGGCTGAAAAAACCACTAGATCATCGTTTGCGCTGCATGGGAGCGATATCGGAGCGAACGACGCTAATGGACGTTGCGTGATCCGCATCTGACGCTCGATCCGCTACGATAAGTGTAATGGTACGGAAGCTCTACGCACGGTGGATGTTCGCATGGGAGACCAGGCTGACCACACGTGACACCAATCGCATTGTCCGTCCGGTCGAATGGGGCTTCGACTGGCTGGAAGACTTTGCGCGTCCGCGCGGCCTCATGCCTGTTGAGGGCACCGATCTCAATCCTGCTGCCGCAGAAGACGCCTTGCTCGCCATAAGCGACGCAGCGCTGCGCGATCGCGACTCTTTCTATGGCTACAGCCGCCCTACGGACTTTCGCCTCGAAGAGCGCCATCCGCTGCTCTTTCCCACCAACGTTCGACCGGAAACGCTGCGCCGCGATGCCGCGCTTCGCGCCGCGGCAGAAGATGGCCGTGCAGAGAAAGCCCAGTTCCTCCGCTTCACTTCGCCGATCCGGACACCTTATCCGGAGAACGATCTGGTCAACGCGCGCTGGTATCCCGCGCCGCCTGACAAGCAGGTCGGCAAGCCCAAACAGGCCATTATCGTCATGCCGCAGTGGAACGCTGACGCATTCAGTCACAACGCCCTCTGTGCGCTCTTCAACCGCTTCGGCATCTCTGCTCTGCGCCTCTCGAAGCCCTACCACGACATCCGCCGCCCACTTGAGCTCGAGCGCTCCGACTATGCCGTCAGTTCCAACTTGGGCCGCACCATCGCGGCGTGCCGCCAGGCGGTTGTGGATATCCGTTGCTGCCTCGACTGGCTTGAGGAGCAGGGTTACGAGCAGTTTGGCGTGCTCGGCACCAGCCTCGGTTCCTGCTATGCCTTCATCGCCGCTGCCATGGACCCGCGCCTCCAGGTCTGCGCCTTCAATCACGCGTCGATGGCATTCGGCGACGTTGTGTGGACCGGCCAGAGCACGCGTCACATCCGCGCTGCGCTTGAGCCGGTCATGACGCAGGATCAGCTCAGGCAGATCTGGGCCACGATCAGCCCGGTCTCATTCATGGATCGATTCGCCGCCACCACGCCGCGCAAAGCGCTGGTTGTGCATGCTACCTACGACCTGACATTCCTCGCCGGCTATTCATGCGGAGTGCTCGACAACTTTCGTCGGTATGGCGTGGACTTCGAATCGCGCGTGCTTCCCTGCGGCCACTACACCACCGGCGAGACGCCCTACAAATTCATAGACGGCTGGTTCCTCGGCTCCTTCGTCTACCGCGCTTTCAAGGGCCTGGCCAGCTCTGGAAGCCGGCCTGTGGCAGCGCGGGAGCACGAACTGGCAGCGCGGTAAAATCGGATCATGCCCAGCCAGACCGTCTCCGCCCAGACCGCATCCCAAAACCGCACGCTCGCACAGGCCGATCCCGCTGTTGCCCAGGCCATCGCCAACGAAGTCGCCCGGCAGCACGAAGGCCTCGAGATGATCGCGTCCGAGAACTTCGTCAGCCGTGCCGTGCTCGAGGCTGCAGGTTCGGTCTTCACTAACAAATATGCGGAAGGGTATCCCGGCAAGCGCTACTACGGCGGTTGCGAATTTGCGGATGTCGTTGAAAACCTGGCGCGCGAACGCGCCAAACAGATCTTTGGCGCTGAGCACGCCAACGTGCAGCCGCACTCCGGCTCGCAGGCCAACGCCGCGGCTTACATGTCCGTCCTGCAGCCGGGCGACACCATCCTCGGCCTCGACCTCGCGCACGGCGGCCACCTGACCCATGGCCACAAGCTGAACTTCTCCGGCAAGCTCTATCGCGTCGCCTCCTACGGCGTGCGCAAAGACACCGAGGTCATCGACTACGATGAGCTCGCTGAGATCGCGAGCCGCGAGAAGCCGAAGCTCATCATCGGCGGCGGCAGCGCCTATCCGCGCACCTTTGATTTCCCGCGCATGCGCGCTATCGCCGATGAGGTCGGCGCATTGCTGCTCGTCGATATGGCGCACTTTGCCGGCCTGGTCGCGGGCGGCGCGCATCCATCGCCGGTGCCGCACGCGCAATTCGTCACCACCACCACGCACAAAACGCTGCGCGGCCCCCGCGCCGGCATGATTCTCTGCCAGCAGCAGTACGCTGCCGGGGTCGACAGATCCGTCTTCCCTGGTCAGCAGGGCGGCCCATTGGTTCACATCATGGCGGCTAAGGCCGTCGCGTTCGGTGAAGCGCTTGAGCCCAGCTTCCGCGACTACGCGGCGCAGATCGTGAGCAACGCAAAGGTGCTCGCGGAGGAACTCGCAGGACATGGATTCCGCGTCATCTCCGGAGGCACCGACACCCACCTCATGCTCATCGATGTCTTCGCCAAGGGCATGTTCGGCAGCGAAGCCGAAACCGCGCTCCACGCGGCCGGTATCACGGTGAACAAGAACGCTATCCCCTTTGATGCCAATCCGCCGATGAAGCCCAGCGGCATTCGCATCGGCACGCCTGCGCTCACCACCCGCGGCATGGGCAATCCGGAGATGCGCACTATTGCTCGCTGGATCACCGAAGCCCTGGACAAGCGCAGCGATGAAGCCGCCCTCGCACGCATACGCGGGCAGGTCCGCGAATTAGCCGACAGCTTTCCGCTGTACGACTGGCTGCGCGAGCCCCAGCTCGCCGCCGCGCGCTAGCGGCTGACGAAGCAGTATCACTCGCGTCGAAGCGCCGTCATCGGATCGACAGACAATGCGCGGCGTGCCGGAAGAACGCACGCCGCCGCGGCAACCGCCAGCAGCAGAAGCGAAACGCCCGTTACCATCAGCGGGTGCGTCGCGCTATTTCCTACCCAGTCCGCGATGAAGCGATTCAGTCCCATGCTCAGCGCAACTCCGGCAACAACGCCAATACCTACACTCACCGCGGCGGAAGTCATTACGATCCGGAAGACATGCAAGCGCCGCGCGCCCAGGGCGATACGAATGCCGAACTCATTCGTCCGCTGCATCACGGAGTAGGAGACCACGCTGTAGAGACCGACGGCAGAGAGCACTAACGCGAGGATCGAAAATCCGGCGAAGAGTGCGGAGATCAGTTTTCCTCGCGCCCATACAGGCTCTCGCTTAAGCCATCTTTCCAGGTCTGCGCTGCCCGCAATCAGTTGGTCACGATTCAAAGCTGCGAGTCGGACACGAACAACGTGTACAAGAGCCTCGGCGGGCATGCTGCTGCGTATCAAGATGCCCGTTCCCGCCCACATCTGCAGACTGTATGGAGCGAAGATCGCTGGTTTAACAGGATTCTCGATCCCATCATTCACGGCGTCACCCACTACGCCGATCACCTGCAGCCAGCCATCTGCTCCAGGCGCAATCATTGTCTTCGGTGGATTGTTCGAGAGCTTCGACAGCTTCAGCGAATGTCCGATGGCATCGCCATTCGGGAAGTAGCGTCTGACAAAGCTCTGATTCACAAGCACGAGAAGAGCGCCCCGCGAAACTTCCGCAGCATCCCAGATGCGGCCCTCAACCAGCGGCATATGGAGTGTGCGGAAAAAACCTGGACCGACAAAGCCGACTCTCGCCGTTTGCGCCTCCGGCGATGCGGCTGGTGTTCCCAGCAGCTCAAAGGATTGCTGCCAACCGCTATAGGGAGGCGTTGCATTGGTGTCGATTGCCGCAGAAGCAACATCCGGCAGCGTAGCGACGCTGTCGCGAAGCTGCTCGAAATAGTTCACCCGCGCCTGCCACGTCGTATAGCTGTTCTCCTGCAGTTGGATCCCCATCGAAACAACATTGTGCGGGTCATAGCCGAGCGGCACGCGAGTCAGCCGCACAAAGCCCTGGATCGCCGCTCCCGCCGCGGTCAAGAGCAACAGCGTCAATGCGATCTGCGCCGCGACCAGCGAGCCATGCAGCCGCTTGCCGCGCACGCTGCCCGCGGCTTTGATGGAATTGGACTGCATCACCTGGCCGATCTCCGGCTTCGCCATCCTCAGAGCAGGCATCATCCCGAAGAGCACAGTGATTGCTAATGCCAACCCTGCGCTGAAGAGCAGCACCGGCGCATTGATACGAATCGCAACATCGGGCGGAAAGAGGCGTTCCGGCATCCAGGCCACGATCAGCGCCAGCAGCCGATAGGCAAACAGGATTCCGAGTCCCGTTCCCGTGATCGCCAGCAGCAGCGATTCTGTCAGCAACTGCCGCACAATGCGTATGCTGCTTGCACCCACCGCGGCTCGTACCGCGAATTCGTGTTGTCGTGCCGTGCCCCGCGCCAGCAACAGGATCGAAACATTCCCGCAGCCTATCGCCAGCAGCATGGAAACAGCCGCAAAAAGCAGATAGAGCGTGCTGCCAATGTTTTGTGTGGTTTCATAGGTCAGGGGGCGGATGTCCACCTTGAAGGTTCGGGGAAAATTATCCGGGTGTTCCTGCGCAAAGCGTCGCAACAGCGGTGTCATTTCCGCGTCGGCAGTCGCCCAGCTTACGCCGGAGCGCAGCTTCACCACTACACCGCCGCCCTTCGTGTCGGCAATTTCCTGCGGCAAGTAGACATCCGCGCCCCAGTCCCAGGTGAAATTCGACCGAGTAACGCCGATAATCGTGTACTTCTTGCGACCCAATTCCAACGTCTTTCCAACGATGGCCGGATCGCCATGGAAATGCCGCTGCCAGAAGCGATAATGCAACATCACCACCGGCTGCGGCTCTTGCCCATCTGGCGAATCAGAAGGCCCCAGGTTGCGGCCGAGCAATGCCGGCACCCCCAGCGTGGGGAACGTCTCTCCAATTCCGTAAAACGCGGAAACAGCCTCGGGAATCTCCTCGCCGGTCACTCTCAGATCGTCCGGCCGCCATGTGGCAAAGCTCTCGAAAGCGTGCACCTTTCGCAGCTCGCGCAACTGCGGCCCGGTGAAATAGGCGTCGGAGAGGATGCCTCTTGAATCGCGAATGCTCAGATTCCCGATCCGCTCGACATCTGTGTAGGGAAACGGGTGCATCAGCACGCCATAGATCACGCTAAAGACGGAGACCGTCGCGCCGATACCGAGCGCCAGCGAGAGGACCGCTGTCAGAGCAAAGCCCGGATTCTTGATGAGCTGCCGCAGGGAGTAGCGAAAGTCCTGAAGGAAGGTCTGCATCACCCACTCCTGATTGGTCAATCATTGTGCCGCGACGGACGCGAACCATGATCCCATACGACGGTTGCTCCTGCCATTTCGTTCATTGTTTCAATCGGGAAGGCGTGCGGCTGAACTTGGTACAATTCGCCTCGATTCGCCCCTGGGCCATCGGCTTTCTTTTCGAATTCCATCCGAGGTCATCGGAACGTTATGAGCGAACTGACATCCAGCAACCGTGTCTCCCAAGACAGAAGAAGCTTCCTGAAGCACTCCGCCCTCTTAAGCGCGGGCCTCTGCGGCCTCGGGGGAGAGATGCTGCATCCGGAGTCGGCCGCGGCTGCCAGCGATCCAGCCGGGCTCGACATCATCGGGCCAAAGCCGGGATACACCCCGCAGGTGGGCACGTTTGTCTCAATGCTTACCTGGATGCGCGAAGCGAATGGCGTCATCACTGCCACAAGGGGTCTCACCCAGGCAGATCTGGACTATCTCTTTGACCCTAAGGCCAACACCATCGGTGCCCTCATGCTCCATCTGGCAGCCACCGAAACCTACTACCAGATGAATACCTTCGATGGGATAAAGTGGGACAGCTGGTCCAAGTCCATCAAGGACAAGTGGGACCCCGCGATGAATCTGGGCGACGCCGGCCGCAAGACGATCAAGGGTCACGACCGCGACTACTACCTGAATATCCTTCAGGAAGTGCGGGCCAAGTCCCTTGCCGAATTCAAGAAGCGCGACGACGCATGGATCATGGCCGTCGACAAAGACTGGCCCTGGGGCCCGACCAACAATTACTGCAAGTGGTTCCACGTCTGCGAGCACGAGGCTCACCACACCGGCCAGATCGCGCTCTTGCGGAAGCGGTTGCCGGGAGCCAAGCCGTCGGCGGAGTAGTTCTGTCACATCGCTGAACAGCCAGCAGATCACCTTGCACGGGTCTCGTCCTATCATCGACTAAGCAACCTCCGGAGGCCGCGATGGCTGATTCTGTTGCGCCGTATTCCTACGAAACACGCCTCAACATCCTGCACCAGCCGCTCGAGTTGATCGACGTAAAGGGTCTGGCGGACGCCTGCGAATTCAAATGGTTCAACCAGACGCTGTGCAAGGTCAACGAGTCGGTCGTGCGCGTGGGCGTTGTCGAAGGGGAATACCACTGGCATAAGCACGATGACGATGATGAGTTTTTCTATGTCGTCGAAGGTAAGCTGCTCATCGATCTTGAAGACCGCATCGTCGAACTCGCGCCCGGGCAGGGCTTCGTCGTGCCCAAAGGCATCGTGCATCGCACCCGCGCACCGAAGAGGACCGTAATCCTGATGGTAGAGAACGCGGGGATTATCCCCACCGGCGACTGACGGAGGAAACCTGGTCTCAAACTGCGATGGACCGTGACTCAATGTTTCCGTCCTGAAAGTGGTATCACGCAAATCGTCAGAATTGGCTCTATGGAAATACCAGAAGCGATGTCACTCTGGATTGCAAATCGGAGGAAGAATGACATCACTTGTGCGGTGGGGAAGTTATTTACTCTTGTGCTCCGCGAGCTGCTTTATGCCTTCATACGGGTTCTCGCAAACTGCCGCGCCCGCACCCTCGCGGCAAGCAACTGCTCAGCGGGATGGGCAGCATGATTTCGATTTCGAGCTGGGTACCTGGAAGATTCATCTGAAGCGTCTGCTGCATCCGCTGACCGGCTCGAACACCTGGAGTGAATTCGACGGCACTTCCGTGACGCGCAAGGTTTGGGAAGGCCGCGCGCAGCTGGAGGAATTTGAGACCAATGGCCCATCGGGGCGCGTGGAGGGCCTGACGCTGCGTCTTTACAATCCGGAATCGCGGCAGTGGAGCCTTTACTGGGCCAGCGGCAAGAGCGGCGCGCTTAGCCTGCCGGCGACGGTCGGCGAGTTCAACAACGGCCGCGGAGAGTTTTACGATCAGGAACCATTCAACGGCAGGATGATTTTTGTGCGGTTCAGCTGGTCAGAGATCACTCCCAACTCGGCCCATTTCGAGCAGGCATTCTCGGATGACGGCGGCAAGACCTGGGAAGTGAACTGGATCACGGACCAGACGCGCACCGAGGAAGCACCAGTCGAAGCCCATTGAACGGCTTTCAACCCCTTCAAGCACAACTCGCGTAGAATCAACCATGCAGGCGGGCTGGACGGCCGCTGCCGGGCACTTGTTGTCCGGGAGAGGAAAGTCCGAACTCCGCAGGGCAGTGTGCCGGATAACGTCCGGGACCGGCGCGTCAAGGCGCCGGGACGGCTAGTGCCACAGAGAAGATACCGCCACCGCGTGCAAGCGCGAGGGTAAGGGTGAAAAGGTGCGGTAAGAGCGCACCGCTCCGGCTGTAAAGCGCGGAGGCAGGGTAAACCCCACACGGAGCAAGACCAAATAGGGAGGGAGACCGCAGGCTGGCCCAAATGCCTGTAGTCGCGTGCCGGCCCGGCGCGCCCACGTGGGCCCTTCATCGGTTCGCCGATGAAGCGGAAACCTCCGGGTAGGTCGCTGATGAACGTCGGCAGCAATGCCGCGTCTAGAGGAATGGCCGTCCTCGACAGAATTCGGCTTACAGGCCCGCCTGCGAATTTCTCTTACCCCTCAATAAAACGGGCTTACCATGCTGCGTACCGGAAATCTGCCCTGGCCGCGCACGCGGCACGGCATACCCATTGGGAGGGAAGATGTTTCATCTGCTGTGGGAGGCGATCATAGGGCTCATCGTCGGCGCTCTGGCCAAGTTCATCATGCCGGGCAAGGATCCAGGCGGCATTATCGTGACCATGCTGCTTGGCATTGCGGGTGCATTGTTCGCGGGATGGCTTGGGAAAGTCATCGGCTGGTACAAAGAGGGTCAGAGCGCAGGTTTCATTGCGTCCTTGATCGGTGCGCTCATCCTGCTCGGCATCTACCGGATGTTCAAGGGCAAAACAGCCACCGCGTAGGGATGCAGCATGTTTATTTGGAAAACGAAAAGGCCCCAGCCAGTGCTGGAGCCTTTTCGTTTGTCTCACACCGGCCTTACGCCGGGTTTCTAAGCGGAGAGTTCAAGCAGCCTTCTTAATCAGCCCGTTCGGGTTCAGTACAAACTTTTTCGCCACTCCCTTGTCGAAGTCCTTGTAGCCCTGCGGCGCGTCGTCCAGCGGAATCACCGTTGCATTCACAATCTTCGCAACCGGTATCCGATCGTGCAGGATCGCCTGCATCAACTGCCGGTTGTACTGCAACACCGGTGCCTGTCCGGTATGGAAGTGCAGCGACTTCGACCAGCCTTTGCCGATGCGCAGCTTTAGCATGCCTTTCTTGGCGTCCTCATTCACGCCGCCCGGATCTTCGACCACATACAGGCCCGGAATCCCCAGCCCGCCGGCGACGAAGGTGATCTCCATCAGCTCATTCAGCACCGCTGCCGGCGCAGCTTCGCCCTTTGAGCCATGCCCGCTGGCTTCAAAGCCCACGGCGTCTATCGCGGCATCCACCACCGGCTCGCCCAGGATTTCCGCGATCTGCTCACCCAGCTTGTCGTGCTTCGAGATATCGACCGTCTCAAAGCCCACCTTCTTCGCGTGCGCCAGCCTCTCCGCCAGGCGGTCGCCGATGATGATCACCGCCGCGCCCAAAATCTGCGCGCTCGCCGCCGCCGCCAGCCCTACCGGACCAGCACCCGCGATATAGACGGTAGACCCTACACCCACGCCCGCCGTTACCGCGCCATGGAAGCCCGTCGGCAGAATGTCCGACAGCATGGTCAGGTCGGTAATCTTCTCCATAGCCTGTTCCTTGTTGGGAAACTTCAGAAGGTTGAAGTCGGCATAGGGAACGAGCACATAATTCGCCTGTCCGCCGATCCAGCCGCCCATATCCACATAGCCGTAGGCTCCGCCCGGCTGCTGCTTGTTCACGTTCAGGCACACGCCGGTATTGCGTTCGCGGCAGGCGCGGCAGCGTCCGCACGCCACGTTGAAGGGCACAGAGACCAAGTCGCCGACGTTGAGAAACTCGACATCCTTGCCCTTCTCGATGATTTCGCCGGTAATCTCGTGCCCCAGCACAATGCCCTTAGGCGCCGTGGTGCGACCGCGCACCATGTGCTGGTCCGAGCCGCAGATGTTGGTCGAAACAATCCGCAAAATCACGCCATGCTCAATGGGTTTCCCCTGCGGATTCTGCATCTTCGGGTAGTCGATGCTCTGCACTTCCACCTTGTTCGGCCCAAGATAGACAACTCCGTGATTCGTGGCCATGGCGGTACTGCTCCTTTCAGGTAAAGGCGAATGGTTCCGCGCTGCGCACTCTCTTCCGCAGCTCGACAGGGAAGATGTCCGGGCCAATCGCCGGACGCTTTCGGGAAAACTCACGGGAGGGCGGTCACTCCAGACGCACTACTCGTCCCATCTCTCTGTTGGAACGGAAAAGTCTTCGTGAACGTTGCCCACGCCGGACCGCTGAGGGAACCTTCAGGCTGTTAAACTCGTTCCACTCCCTGGAACATCCTTTATATGGCATTCCGAGAAGCCATCCGTATCGCGCTGCAATCGCTCTGGGCGAACAAGCTGCGCTCCATCCTCACCCTCATCGGTATGGTCATCGGTGTGGCCTCGGTCATCATGGTCATCACGCTGGCGGCCGGCGCCAACAAGTTTGTCGCGACCAAGGTCTACGGCTATGGCGCGGACGTCTTCACGGCGTCCAAGCAGCCCTCCGTCATCTTCAGTGACGCGGAATACATGAAGTACCAGAAGCGCAAAGATCTGAAATACGAGGCATATGAGGCGATCGCGGAGCGCTGCGACGCCTGCTCCGCCACCGGCGCTATGGCCAACGCCACCGGCTCCGTCGTCTACGGCACCCACTCCGCCCCGGACATCGACATTCGCGGGTGGACCGCGGATATGCCCTCCATCTACGACATCAACATCGAACGAGGCCGCGCCTTCACTCCCGGCGAAGAGGCGCGCCGCATACATATCGCTCTGATCGGTCCCGACATTGTCGATAACCAAATGGGCGGTGAAGACCCGCTGGGCAAGGAAATCCGCGTAGACGGCGAGCACTATACGGTCATCGGCGTCGGCGAGCGTAAAGGCAAGACGCTCGGCCAGAGCCAGGACAACTGGGTCGCCATCCCCCTCACCACCTTCCTCGATACCCACGGCGCCAACCGCAGCCTCACCCTCTATGCCCGCGCCCATGGGGTCGGCGATCCCCTCGAACTCGCTTCGGACCAGGTGCGCGTCATCCTGCGCTCCATCCGCCACGACGCCCCCGGTGCAGAGGACAGCTTCTCCGTCGACACCAATCAGACCTTCGTCGGTATCTGGCAGAGCATCAGCTCCAGCTTCTTTGCCGTCTTCATCTCGCTCGCCGCTATCTCGCTGGTCGTCGGCGGCATCGTCATCATGAACATCATGCTGGTCTCGGTCACCGAACGCACGCGCGAGATCGGTGTGCGGAAGGCGCTTGGCGCCCGCCGCGGCGACGTCATGTCGCAATTCCTGATCGAAGCGGCGACCATGTCCTTCTTCGGTGGAATCATCGGCGTGATATGCGGAATTCTTGTGGCGAAGACGATCACGCTCATTATCGGTTTTCCCTCGGATATCCAGATGTGGTCAGTGATTCTTGGCCTCGGCGTGGCCACCTCGGTGGGCATCTTCTTCGGCGTCTACCCTGCGAGAAAAGCGTCCAGGCTGGATCCTATCGTTGCCTTGCGGGCCGAATTGTAACCAGCAGCAGCTCAGGAGTAATCCATGCGGTGGAGTGACGGAAAAGAGGCGGTGAGGATGGCGGTGGATACGCTGCGCACAAACAAGCTGCGCTCCGGCCTCACCATCCTCGGCATCATGATCGGCGTCACCACCGTCATCCTCATCTCCTCGGTCATCAATGGCCTCACCTACAACGTCAACGACCTCATCAAGTCGCTCGGCACCAACGTCTTCTGGGTCTTCCGCTTTCAAGTCTTCGGGAACCGCCCGACACAGGAGATGCTCGCCCGCCGCCAGCTTACCTACGAAGACGCGGTCGCCCTCCGCGATCTGCCGCATGTCCTCGCCGTCGATCCCTCGCAGCAGTACCGCGCCCCTACCGGCCGGCTCGGCAGCTTCTCCATCAAGTACAACGGCCACAAACTCTCCAACACGATGCTCGAGGGCGACTCCGAGCAGCAGCCGCTGGTCTATGACATCGACCTTGAAGAAGGCCGGTTCTTCACCGACGAAGAGGAGAAACGCCGTGCCAACGTCGTCGTCCTCGGTCATGACGCCGCGCAGGAGCTTTTCGGTCAGGAATCCGCTATCGGGAAGGAAGTGGATATTGAAGGCGACATCTTCACTGTCGTCGGTG
>Ga0210401_10005661_pt1 | contig 12835 bp, 9 predicted proteins | sample IncBWH32MmetaG_FD_150866 | JGI IMG/M metagenome (GOLD analysis project Ga0210401, IMG submission 150866) | Forest soil microbial communities from Barre Woods Harvard Forest LTER site, Petersham, Massachusetts, United States - Inc-BW-H-32-M | ecosystem: Environmental > Terrestrial > Soil >... | reverse complement strand
CTGGCTACGACCTCGCCACCGGCCTTGGCTCGGTCAACGCCGCCAATCTAATCAGCAATTGGCAGAGCTTTGGCTTAAATCTCACGCCTTCCTCGACGAACCTTACCCTAAATAATGGCTCGGCCGTAAACATCACGCACGGCCAGTCTGTCCAGGTCACGGTGAACGTCTCGGGATCGGGCAGTACACCGACGGGCACTGCGTCCCTGATCGCTCAAACCTCCGCGAACACAGAGCAAGGCGCGGGCAGCGCAAACCTGTCTAACGGCTCAGCGACTTTCTCCACCATTTCCCTTCCGGGTGGCAGCTATAGTGTGTTTGCGCAATACTCCGGTGACAACACGTTCAAGTCCAGCAGCTCCGCTACCGAATCGGTGACCGTCGCACCCGAAGCCAGCAAAATTGAAATCGCGTATGAGACAATTGATCCGACGACGGGCGCGATTGCGAACTCGAATGCGTCTACAGCAGCGTACGGCCAGCCAGCGCTGCTTAGGATCAACGTCACCAGCCAGGCAGGTGACGCGTGCGTCCAGAGACCGCAAGATCCCTCGGAAACAAGTGGATGCCCGACCGGAAGCATTACGCTCACTGACAACGGCATGCCCCTCGACGCAGGCACTTATGCCTTGAACAGCCAAGGGTATTCCGAGGATCAGGCAATCGCTCTGCCCTCCGGCACTCATCTCATCCAAGCGTCGTACGCTGGCGATGCAAGTTATACGTCCAGTACTGGGACCGACCCTGTTGTCATCGCCGGCGCATTCATCACAATCACCGCGAGCGCGCCGTTCACCAATGTTTTCTACCAGGCGAACAACACAATAAACGCAACGTTGTCAGGCGTAGGACACGGAGTGGCACCGACTGGGCAGGTGACTTTCTTCTCGGGCGCAACACAGCTGGGTGATCCTGTTCCTTTGACGAATGCCGTCGCGGGAACGCCGACATCAAATCCGCACGCTCAGGCCACGATCAACACATTATTGTTACCTCTGGGTCTCGACGGCGTCACCGCGCAGTACTCGGGGGATTCCAATTACGCGGCGTCGACTTCAGCGGCACTCGCAATGAGCGTGAGAATCCTGACCGGTTGCTTTCCGAGTTCATCTAGCTCGACGATCGCACACGGTGGGAGTGTCACATTTACGGCCAAAGTGACAGCGACTCCCAATGTTGGCCCTGGCCCCACCGGCACTATTACATTTTCGGTTGACGGCGGACCGACTCTCGGCGTCGTACCGCTCACAAACGGGCAGGCGCAAATCACGACCTCGTCGTTGCCCGGAGGCAACCTCACGATTGACGCGTCTTACAGTGGAGACGCCAATTATTGGCCTTCTGCGAGTGATTTTGGAGAAACGGTGACCCTTTTGCCCGCGACGGTGAGTTTGGCAACCTCAAGCTCCTCGCTCGCAGGCGGATCACCCGTCACATTTACCGCAACGGTGGCCCCTACGCAAACAGGAGGCCCGACACTGACCGGCACCATGCAGTTCTTATACTATTTCAATGCAAATGGAACTAACACGAATCTCGGGTCGGCCGTAACGATTTCAAACGGAAACGCGCAGCTGACCACAACTACCGTGCCGGGTGGCACCGTCTTCGTGGCGGCTCGTTATAACGGCGATTCAAACTACGCAAGCTCGGTCTCTTCGCCTGTCACAGAAACCGTAAGCAAGATCACAACGACTGAGACCTTCTCGGCATCGAGCTCGAGTGCTCTGACCAATACATACGTCACGTTCAACGTCCAAGTTTTGCCGGCTGTGACGGGCGGGATTCCGCTGACTGGCACGGTCCAGTTAATGGCTAACGGCGCGTCAGTCGATAGCCAAGCCATATTTCCAACCGGCCAAGTCCCTCTACTGAATTTCTTCCCCACAACGGGGGGAACCTACCAAGTTCAAGCCGTCTACAGCGGAGATTCGAGTTATTCGAGTTCGACGTCGTCGACGATAACTGTGACAGTCACTCAGGCGTCAAGATTCGAAATTTCGGCCAATCCAACCTCAATAACCATCTCCGCACCAGGGAAATCAGCATCGACGACCCTTACGTTCACCAGCGTGGGCGGCCTCACGGGCTCTGGTGCTCTCTCTTCGGCAACTTGCGGCACTTCCTCCGCGGAAGAAATCACCTGCACGATGTCGGCATTTACTCTTCCGGTCAATGGCACCACGACCGCTACACTGACGTTCAACTCAACGGCCGCTTCACGCACGGCGCCAACAGCAACGAACTGGCGCACCCCGCGCGGAATAGCATTTCTCTGTGTGCTGTGCGCACTCGCCATCGCGTTTGCTTCACGCCGCAAGAATCGTCGCGATTTTGTCCTTGGTGCGCTCGTCTTCGCGATCTTTGTTTTGGGTGCAGCATGCGGTGGTGGAAGCAGTGGAGGCGGGGGCCCCAGCAATCCAGGGACGCCAGTCGGCGCGGTTCAACCGCTAATCGTCTCAATCACAATCAACGGAACCTCCGAGACGGTCCCGAATCTCACGGTCACCGTCCAGTAGCGCAAAACGCAGACCCTTTTTGCCATCCTCGGCAGACGCAATTTCCCTCTGGCCGACTCGTATCTCGACCATGCGCGGAATGCTGTTCAGCACCACCTATTTCTCATCGACGAAAAGCACGCGTTTCGTCACAAATCCAAGGCCCTGGCGCGGAAATCCCGCGAGGGCAAACCACTCCCCACCGCAAGGAAATAAATAAGCTATCCCGGTCATGAACTTCACAGCAGCCCGCGCGCCGGGTGCCTGAAGAGTCAGTTCACGTCAAAGCCCAAACGAAATGCCAGGCGGCCTAATTAGAGTTAAAATCGCATTGGAGTTCGCGACATGCCCCTCGATTGGTCCAAGTGCCCCGCTGTCGAGAGTGTTGCAGGCAAGGCGGGTGGTGCTTGGGTTATCCGCGGGACCCGAAGGCCCGTGTCCACAGTCTTCGAAAATCTCAAAGACGGCCTCACGGTCGATGACATTGTCGAAATGTTCGACGGCCTTTCGCGCGAGCAAGTCAAAGCTATCCTTGCGTTCACGGCGCACAGCCTCGCCACCTCGCCTCTTGCTCGCTCATGCTCATCTTGTTCGATCAGGGAACTCCGATCGGTATTCGCCCCGACTTGACGAACCCCGCAGTCAAAACCGCCTACGAGCAAGGATGGAGCAGGCCGCTCAACGGCGAACTCGTGCGCGCCGCGGGAGGCACCGGATTCGAAGTGCTTCTCACTCGCAACGCAAATCTTCTCTATCGGCAAGACTTAAGGAGCCGCAAGTTGGCCGTCGTCGCCTTGCGTCAAAATAGGTGGTAGCTGGTGGAGACAGCGCTCCCTGAAATCGTCGCAGCCATTGAAAAACGCGGCACCGGGAACGTACACGATTGTGGAAATTCGCCGTCTGTGAAATGTTACTGGACATTAAATCCTCTTGGGATAAGGATATGGGCCCAGGAGGAACCATGGATTCGAGGAAGATTGCTCAGCTTCTCGCAGGATTTTGTGCGGTCTCAGTTATATCAATCGCGGCCATAGTCGCTCACGCACAACAACCCCCGGCAGCTCCGCCGCAGGGCGCGCCACCCGCCGCGGGCGCACCGGGTGGTCGTGGTCCCGGCGGCCGCGGTCCGACCCGCCCGGTAGGAAGCTTCAACGCCCAGCAGATTGTGCCGGCCTGGCCTTGGGATATCGTCGCTATGGAAGACGCGCTGCCGACCAAAGCCATCGCGACACCCAAGCAGCCACGCAAAATTCTCGTGCTCTGCAAAGCGGCCGGATTCGTTCACTCCAATATTCCGCTCGCCGCTGAGACTCTCAAGGAAATGGGCGAGAAGACAGGCGCCTGGACCGCAACGATCACCTACGATCCGGCTGACATCAACGCCGACAACCTGAAGCAGTACGACTTGGTGTTCCTTGACAACACCACCGGCCAGTACCTGGACGATCCGAACGACACAACAGCAACCGCGGCGCGCCGGCAGGCATTACTTGACTTCGTCCGCAGCGGCAAAGGCCTCGCCGGTTTGCACGCAGCCGTCGACTCCTACCACACCAATGGTGGCCCGGGTCGCGGCGCTCGAGGGCCGGCAGGCTCGCCCGGTAATCCAGGTGCAACCGATACCGCCCAGACTCCGGCGACCCCGCCAATGGCACCCGCTGCAGGGCCAGCGATGATGGCTGCAGCGGAAGGTTCGGTCCAGCCGCAAGGCACGTGGCCCGAGTACAACAAGATGATCGGCGGGTTCTTCAAATTCCACTGGACGTACCCGCAATTGATCACCGTGAAAATCGACGACCCCAAGAGCCCGCTCACCGCTATGTTCCACGGGCAGGAATTCGATATTCACGATGAAACGTACACGTTCGCGCAGGATTCCTGGTCGCGCAAAAATGTCCACGTCCTCACGAGCATCGACTATTCGAAGATGAGCGACGCTGACAAAGCCAAGGAGCCCGCCGCCACCAAGCGAACCGACGGCGATTACGGTCTCAGCTGGATCCGCCGGGAAGGGAAAGGCCGCGTCTTTATCGAAGTTCACGGCCACGATGAGCACATCTACCAGATGCCCGCCATGCTCGAACACATTCTGGCGGGCACCCAATACGCGCTCGGTGACCTGGCGGCCAACGACGCTCCCAGCGAAAAATAACTCCCCCTCAAGTTTGGGAGATGCTTGTTCAATATGCCCGCGGCGTTCGGACAAAAACCGAACGCCGCGTTTCTTTTTGCGTCGCCATCCCGAGCCAAGCGAGAGATTTGCAGTCGTCTTTGCCCCTGTCAGGAACGTAGCACTGCGCCTCTATTTCCCTCTGGACTCCCGCCCCGGACAATACTAATTTTGTCCGACGTCGGGGGCTCAATGAAATTCATCAATAAAACATGGCATCGTTTGTGCGCAGTGTGCGCCATCACGTTGCTTTCGGTCGCAGTCGCAAAAATTCACGCGCAACAGACCGCGGGGCCCATCACCGGCGCTTTCGGAGCCGCCGGCACGCCACGTCCCGCCGCTGTAATCAATGGAGTGCAGAATCAAACGCCCTCTCCGGACGACGTCGTCGCCATGGAAGACGCGCTTCCCCAAAAGGCGTTCGCTGCGCCGAAGCAACCGCGCGAGATTCTCATCTTCTCGGAAGCCGCCGGCTTCGTTCATCGTTCGATTCCGCTGGCCGCGGCCACCATCAAAGCGATGGGTGAAAAAACGGGCGCGTGGACGGCGACGATCAGTTACGATCCTTCGGTCTTCACGGCCGACAATCTCAAGCAGTACGATCTGATCTTCCTCGACAGCAACACCGGCTCATTTCTCGACGATCTGCGCGATCCACAACTGACCGCCTCGCGCCGCAAAGCATTCATCAATTTCGTCCGCAGCGGAAAGGGACTTGCGGCAATTCACGCAGGCGCCACCGATTCCTACCGTGCCGACGATCACAACGACCGCAACAGCCCGGGAGCCGCTGCAAATCTCTCGGCCCCACCGGGGTCATTTCCACCAATGGGCGCCGAAAAACCCACCAGCGCATGGCCCGATCTGGAAAAGGCCTCGGGTGCACTTTTCAAATGGCACTGGTCGTACCCGCAACTTGTCACTCTCAAAATTGACGATCCGAAAAGCCCACTCACTTCGATGTTTCACGGCGAGGAATTCGATATTCACGACGAGGTTTACACCTTCGCGCAGGATTCCCTCTCGCGCCAAGACATTCATGTTCTGACCAGCATCGATTACGCCAAAATGAGCGACGCCGACAAAGCCAAGGAGCCCGCTGCGACAAAACGCACCGACGGCGACTACCCGCTCAGCTGGATTCGCCGCGAAGGCAAAGGCCGCGTCTTCATCGAAGCGCTCGGTCACGACGAGCATTTCTATTTCATGCCCGCGATGCTCGAGCACCTTCTCGCCGGTACCCAATACGCCCTCGGTGACCTGGCGGCCGACGACTCCCCCAGCAGGAAGTGACGTCTAGTCATTTCGCGCTCTCATGCCGCTCGCCCAGACGCGGCAGCGAAGGACCTCTTTTCAGAGTCTTGCCGATCTGCCCGGTCCCGACTCTCGCCTTGACAGTCTAGGAGACCCATCATACATTCCTAGACGCGCTAGGGGAGGGCTTTCGTGGATAAGCAGCTCGATCTTCTGCAAGGCACGCTCGACATGTTGATTCTCAAAGCCGTCTCGCTCGGCCCTTTGCACGGCTACGGCGTACTGCTCCGCATCCAGCAGATTTCCAGAGACCGTCTCGAAATCCAGCAGGGCTCGCTCTACCCGGCGCTCTATCGCCTCGAACATCAGGGCTGGATCGCGAGCGAATGGGGCGAATCCGAAAATAAGCGAAAAGCCAAGTATTACCGGCTCACGGCCGCTGGCAAGCGCCGCCTGCAAACCGAGTCCGATCGCTGGAATCAGATGGCCGACGTGATCGCCGGCATTCTCAGCGCCCGCCCCGAGGAAGTGTGATGCTGCCGCGCCTGCGTTCCTGGCTTCGCGCTATCTTCCGGCGTCCGCGCGTCGATCGCGAACTCGACAGCGAATTGCAATTCCACATCGAGTTGCACGCCGACGATCTCGTTCTCCGGGGTATTCCCCGCGACCAAGCGCTCCGCCAGGCGCGCCTTGCTCTCGGCGGCGCCGAACGAGCCAAAGAAGAGTGCCGCGACGCCGTCGGTGTCAGTTTCATCGAAAGCGTCGCGCAAGATATTCGCTTCGGCCTTCGCATGCTGCGCAAAAATCCCGGCTTCACCGCCGTCGCCGTTCTCACTCTGGCCCTCGGCATCGGAGCCAACGGCGCAATTTTCAGCGTGGTCAATTCCGTGCTGCTTCATCCGCTCGCTTACAAAGATCCAGGCCGTCTCGTCACGGTCCTGCGTTACGGCAACTATCCGATCTCGGTCGCGAACTATCTCGACTACCGCAACCAGAACGGTTCATTCGAACAACTCGGTGCAGCCGAGTACTGGTCGCCCAATCTCACCGGTGTCGACTCACCCGAACATCTTCTCGGCCTGCACGTCACGCAAAACACACTGCCGCTTCTCGGCATCCAGCCCGCGCTCGGCCGCCTCTTTGTCGAGGGCGAAGACACAGCGGGCAACGACGGCGAAGTGATCCTTAGTTACGGCCTCTGGCAGCGCCGTTTCTCCGGCGACGCCAGCGTTCTCGGCAAAACGCTCCAGCTCGATGGCCGCTCCTACGCGATCATTGGCGTCATGCCCGCAGACTTCCACTTCGCACCCTTCTGGGCCACGCACGCCGAACTTTGGGCGCCTATCTCGTTCGGTGCGCGCGCGCAAAATCGTGACGGCAACAGCCTCCGCCTTTTTGCTCGGCTCAAGCAAAACGTTTCTCTCGCGCAGGCGCGCGCCGAAATGGCCACGATAACCGGGCGCCTCGAAAAGCTGTATCCCGGAACGAATAAAGGCATCGTCGTTCTTCCACTCAAGGAAAAAGTAGTCGGCAACGTCGAGACTCCGCTGCTCGTCCTTCTCGGCGCCGTCGGTTTCGTACTTCTCATCGCCTGCGCCAACGTCGCACACATGCTGCTTGCGCGCGCCGCCGCGCGACAAAAAGAAATCGCCGTGCGCACGGCTCTCGGTGCGCGCCGCTCTCGCGTCGTTCGCCAGGTGCTCACCGAAAATCTTCTGCTCGCGGGAATGGGAGGCGCGTTCGGCCTTCTCCTGGCGTACGCCGGTGCTCGAGCGCTGGTGGCACTGAGCCCTGCGGATATACCCCGCGTCGAATCCATCTCCATCGACACGGGCGTCATCCTCTTCCTGCTCGCGATCACCGCACTCACCAGCATCGCCTTCGGCGTCGTTCCCGCAATGCAGACTTCCGCCGTAAACCTCACCGACACGCTGAAAGAAAGTGGCCGCGGCGCAAGTGACGGCGTCCGCCGCAATCGTCTCCGCAGCTTCCTGGTCGGGTCCGAAGTTGCGCTTGCGCTCACTCTGCTGATCGCCGCCGGGCTCATGATCCGGAGCTTTTACGCGCTCGAGTCGGTCGATCCCGGCTTCCGTCCTCACGGCGTGCTAACGATGATCGTTCCCGTCGCCGGTTCGAAAGAAGCCGACACCGCGCATCGCGCAATCTTCTATCAACAAATGCTCGAGCGCGTCCGCGCGCTTCCCGGCGTTGAATCCGCGGCGGGGATCAATCACATTCCGCTGACCGGCGATATGTGGGACCGTACTTTCCTCATCGAGGGGCGCCCGAAGCCTGCACCCAGCGACACGCCGGATGCGGTCTATCGCATCGCCACGCCCGGATATTTCCAGACCATGGGCATCTCACTGATCCAGGGCCGTGACATCGCCGCCACCGACGATGCCACCGCCACGCCCGTTGTCGTGATCAACGAGCGGCTTGCGCAGCGCTATTGGTCCAGCGGAAGCCCGCTCGGCCAGCACATGGCCATTGACCCTGGCGACAGCGGCGGCCCTCTCATTTGGACGACGATCGTCGGCATCGTAAAGGATTCAAAGCAGAGGGGCTGGACGTCGGCCCCTGACCCGGAAATGTATCTTGCCGCGTTTCAGACGAAAGAATTCCTGGGCGGCGCGAGCACAGCAGCGGCTTCTTACATCACGCTCGTCGTCCGCGCGGCCGGCGATCCCGCCGCGCTCACGTCATCGGTTAAGAGTGCGATCTGGTCGCTCGATTCCGATTTGCCGATCTCCAGTGTCATCACCATGGACGAAGCCGTCGCCCAGGCCAACGCGCAGCCGCGGTTTGAAATGCTGCTGCTCGCCGTGTTCGCAGTGGTCGCGCTGGTGCTCGCCGCCGTCGGAATTTACGGCGTGATGAGCTACTCGGTCGCGCGACGCACCCACGAAATCGGCATTCGCGTTTCGCTCGGAGCGAGCCGCGCCGATGTCCTGCGCCTCATCATGCGGCAAGGACTCGTTCTCGCCGTCGCCGGATCGGCCGCCGGCCTCGTCGCCGCCCTTCTGCTCGCCCGTCTCATGACCAAACTTCTTTATGGCGTTCCGCCCACCGACCCGGTCACGTTCGTTTGCGTGGCGGGCCTTCTGATCCTCGTTGCGCTCGTTGCTTGCTACGTCCCGGCGCGCCGCGCCATGCGCGTCGACCCGGTCACTGCCATGCGCTGCGAATAGCGTGTTTCGATTTCGGACAAGTCAATCCACTGCCGGTTAGAAATGGTTTTTATTCAGTCCATAGGTGATAAGTGTGAATTCGAATCGGAGCACGTTCGATCGAGGGAGAAAAAATAGCACTTCCGACTTCGGGGCCAACCGGATGACGACAAAAAGGCTACGGCAACCGTTCGCAAAGAATGCTCAGAGCGAATCGTTCGCGTATTCGGCGACGGATTTACGACAAATGGATGTCGAAGAGGGCGACCCAATATTGCAAGGATTGCAGGGCGAAACCGACCAGGATGAGTCCGATGCCGAAGACTCCGAGCCAGCGGGCGGGCATATGGTCGGCGTAGTATTCGATGTAAGGGCTGATCGTCTGGATGAGGCCCGTGATCAGGCCGGTGACCAGACCGATTCGGATGGCGAGCGTCCAATCCACGTGGTGGACGAAAGCGCCGCAAATGAGTGCGGCCGTGCAATATCCGAAGGTGCGCACGATGGTTGACCAAAACTGGCGCCGCGTCAGGCGCGGGCGGCGAGCCGCGACGTAGTCCATCGTGGGGCTGATACCGCGCGAGTAGCCGACGACCTGCCCCGCGGCGATGAGCGCGCCGAACAGCGCGGCGAACGTCGCGCCGACCTGCCTGTGAAGTCCGATGCCGTACGCGATTCCCCGAAGCACAGAGAACAACGCCTGCCACGGCAAGGTGTATGGTGGCTTTCCGCGCGCGACGCGGTTGACTTCGATTGCCGCGGTGAAGCCGAACGCGATGCCGGACATGAGGCCGAAGAATGATCCGAGGCCGAGGCCGTAGCCAACGCCGTAAATGATGCCGTAGGTAACCCCGCGCGTGAGAATGCGGAGCGGGCCGTGTTGGCCGCCGAGCAGATCGTAGGCGAGGTAGAGGCTGCCGAGAACGTCGAGGCAGCTGCCGGCGATCGAGATGGCCGCGACCGTGTGGTGGTTCATGGAGAAAGGATTATAGCGGGCGATAAGAAGAGAGCAAAAAAGAGTGGCCGCGCATTCGACAATTCCCGTTCATGGCTTGTCTTTCAGATCAAGGCTCAAGGTTCGAAAGCAATTGCAATTTGAGACGTGACAGCGCGGTTCGCCTCCCTTCGACAGATCGCTCACGTCGTAAGCGATCACAAGGTGCGGTTCGAAGGGATGACCACGTTGTTTGCAGTTACCGTTTTCGTCGTCAAGCGCGTGGGGGGCAAAGGAAGTTGTCACCGGAGGGTTTGGCGCAAAGAGTCAAACGAGGGCAAAAGCGCGAGCGACTGCCCCCGACTGCACCAGAGCGCGGCGGTTACATGGACAATTTCAAAACCGAAGAGACTATTGCGTTTTCTTTTTGCCGAAGAGGCCGCCAAGGGCGCTGGCTGCGGCTCCGGCCGCCCCGCCGGCGTCGCCTGCGCCGTTTTTAGGTGCCGTGAGGAAGCCTTTGGCCATGCCGGACATATCCGGTTCGAAAATGGGCTTCGATGTCGTGCCCTTGATGGTGAAAGGAACGCCACTCTTCCCTCCCCCGAGGACCGAAGTAAGGGCGCCGCCCGCGCCGGAAAGCGCCGCGACCATTTTGCAATTCAGGTCGCCGTTCGCGGCAGCATCTCCGTTGCCGGTGACCGTGCCGATCGCGGGCACAACGAGATTGATATTTTGTGCGTGCTGCCCGGAGGGATCGACCTTCATGTCGGCATGGAGCGTCTGAATTTCGGTGTCTGAGCCGCCCGACTTGCCGAGTCCGCCAAACGAGCTGAGCGCGCCCAGCGCGCCGCTTAGACTGAAGCCCTTCATTTTCGCGCTGGAAAGAGTAATGGGCCCGGCGATCACGAGCTTATCGACCGGGCCCGTGATGTCGAGCGTCGTATCGAGCGTGCCACTCTCGAGCGACGCGCCCGAGGGTAGTTTCACGCCGACCGCGGGCAGGACGCCTTCGAGGTCGGGCACCGACATGCCTTGGCCTGCCATTTTCATATCCACCGAAGTGACGGCCCCCGCCGAGTTGAACGTGCCGTTGAGATTCGCGACCGCCTTGCCTACGTGGACCTGGCCGGATTTGAGGACGCCGTCCTGCTTTTTCTGGTCGTAGGTGGCGTCGTAGTCGATATTCACCGGGACGGTTGAGGGCTGCGAACCGGCAACCAGCTTGAGCGAAGTGCCGGTCAAGTTGCCCTTTGACGCGATCGATTTGCCGTCCGAAGTGACCGTGCCCTGGAAATCGACCAGGCCGCCGAGGCCGCTCGATGGGTCGACGAAGCCGGTCGAGGAAAGGTCGAAATGCGTGACGGTGATGGTGGCGTTGAACGGGGTGGCCGCGCTGTCGTTGGCATTCACCGGGCCGGCCGAGCCGGTCAGCTTGATCGTGCCTGAGCCAGGCGTATTGGCCGAGAACTGGAATGGGAATTGAGACGTATACGAGAGGTTTTGGGCCTGGAGATTGACGCCGTCGTAGGAGCGCATCTTGCCGCCGGGCTCGGCGACCGTCATTTTCCCATTGGAAAGCACTAGTTTCTGGACCGTGATGTCGGCGGGAGCGCTCGAGGCGGGCTGCTGCGTCTTGGCTGAGTTGCCGCCGAGGCTCGAAAAGTTCCAGGTGCCGGCCGTCGAGCGGATGAGCTGGACTTGGGGCTGGTCGATCGTGAACGAGAGGACGTTGAGCTTCTTGGACATGATCAGCGGCATCAGTTCGACGCCGGCGCTGAGCGACTTTGCCGTGAGGAACGGGTCGTGGCTGAAGGCCGGGTCGTCGGCGATAGCGACGTTGTCGACCGAGACCGAGCCGGACCATACGCTGAGCGAGATATTGCCGATATCGACTTTGCGGCCGAGGGCAGCGGAGAGGTCAGTCTCGAGGGTGGGCTTGAATTGGTTGGCGTCAATGAAAAACGGTATGGCGACCACGACAAGAATCAGAACGACGACGACAATTCCCAGGATGATCAGGATTTTTTTCATTGGGGACCTCCGGAGAGCCGATGGGCTGCCGAAAAGTGCTCTCGTTGAAGAAAGCCATCATACGCCCGCGCGGGCGAACCGAGCAACGGGCGAGGCGAACCCGGGCGAGCCTATAGGGTGCATGAATGGGCCGCATCGTAACAATTCATTAGGTTTAGGGCCGGGAATGGTGATACGCTCCACGATGCGTTTGCTGCTCTGTAACACCTGTACATCCGTTTGAAGGGAACGCGATCGTGATGTCGCGTCTTTTCAGTACCACGGCTGGAGGCTGTGAGGAGTCACAAATAGCTTACAGTAAAGTGAGTTAATCAGTGAGAGAACAAGGAACAGTGAAGTGGTTCAATGCCAGCAAAGGGTATGGATTCATCCAGCGCCAGTCCGGCGAAGACGTCTTCGTGCACTTTTCCGCGATTCAGGCGGAAGGGTACAAGTCGCTGAACGAAGGCCAGGCGGTTGAATTTGAAGTTACCCGTGGCCCGAAGGGCCTGCAGGCTGCGAACGTTACCAGCCTCTAGTTCAAGGAAGGCGGGCCGCAGGGAAACGGCCCGCCTTTTTTGCGTTTATGCGGCTTTTTGAGCGAGTTTTGGCAAGGGTTGGTACCGCAGTACTCCCTCCGGGCAGACCCTGGTTTACGACACTTTAAGTATTTCCACCGTCTTGACGATCCCTTGCCTATGGGGAAACACTAAAAGTTGCGGTTATAGCGGCGGGTGTACACTATTGTTTCGCGTGGGCGGGTAGGGCGGGTCGGACCGGCGCCAGGTTGCGCGCAAGA
>Ga0210401_10005660_pt1 | contig 12835 bp, 9 predicted proteins | sample IncBWH32MmetaG_FD_150866 | JGI IMG/M metagenome (GOLD analysis project Ga0210401, IMG submission 150866) | Forest soil microbial communities from Barre Woods Harvard Forest LTER site, Petersham, Massachusetts, United States - Inc-BW-H-32-M | ecosystem: Environmental > Terrestrial > Soil >... | reverse complement strand
CTCGTATCGAAAACCACGGTCCACCGTCACCAAAACGTCAAAACCTGCAGCTTCAGCGGCGTCCAGAAGCTCACCGTTCTTGAGCCCACCAAAGCCGGTGTACCGAGCCGATTGGCATTCGTGCCCAGGCAGGTAATTGCGCATTCTTTGATTGACACACTCGTCGAGCAAAATCTGCATGTAAGCGAGTGTTTAGCGGTCAGTGACAACAGGGTTAGACAGGAACTCTTTGGCCTGTTCGAAAGCGGCAATTGCCATGTCGCGCGTCACAGAAGGAAATCCTTCCAGGAACTCCTCGAGCGTTTCGCCGCTTTCGAGGGAGTCGAAAAGCGCCTGGACGGGTACTCGCGTTCTCCGAAACACAGGCGTCCCGCCGAGAATATCAGGGTCTTTCACGATGATGTTGTTCGAGGGACTTATGGTTGTCTCCTGTAGGGCGGAGTTATATCACCGTTGATTTCGCCGGCACTGCGACCATGCACGTCATGTGTACTCGCCAAAACTTGCTGGTGATGCTGGTGGCCATTTCTAGGTAACAGCAGGAAAGCCCGAAGTTGAACGGCCACACGGAACTTTTGCGAACTTTTGCGACCGCATTGGACCAGATTCTCCAGCCGCTTGTTCAAATGCCTCAGGGTCGGGGATTGCTACGAGGCCTGTGACGTCCGGCTTGGTTAGTGGCGTTGTTCGCCAAAACTCCCGCCCGCCGTGAAATCAATAACATAGCTGCTGCCATCTCACCACCATTTTGTCATAAATCGTGACCATGGTGCGCTTCCTCAAGCTCTGCTTCGGCATGCTGGTCCGCCTCTTTTTCAGGCGGCAAAGTCTCCTTCTCGAGGAGATAGCGTCAATAGTTTCGACAGCCGAATCCGAATTTAGGCATGTTATTTTGGGTGACGTGCGCGGGAAACCGATCTTCCTGTATTGGTCGTCTTCCCGTTCTCGCATAGGCTGCACGATTCACTGATTTACTCTCGAACAACGCAAGATCGAACTGGAAACGCTGCCACGGATTTGGATTTCCTTATCAACTCTCGGTCAGTTTGAATGTATAGATCAAGGGAAGAGCGGTCTCGTGTTACTTTGAGTTGCAGAGGTTCCCTTCAGCAAAATTGAAGATTGCATCTTCGGTATGTTAGAAGTCTCTTGTGATGCGTTGCAAAGAAACGAAGGCTTTGGAGGCGACCACTTGCGTTACATTCGGAACGTTTTCCTGCTCGGCCTGACATTGCTGATCCCGGGAGGTTTTGCACCCGCGCAGGAACCGCAGCCAGCAAATTCTCTGACGATACCGGCACCTCACGTTAAGCAAGTCCACCTCAAGCACATTCTGGTGATCGCTCAAACCAAAGGATTCGAGCACGATTCGATCCCGGATGGGATGGCGGCGATCTTCAACATGGGGCACGACAGTGGTTTGTGGGACACGACGCTGCGCACAGATACGGAACTGCTCACGAAGAAGGACCTGGGAAGAAATGCGAAAAACCTGGACTACTTCGACGCCGTGGTCTTCATGAGCACGACGGGCGAACTGGACCTGGATGACAGCCAGAAGACTGACTTTCTTTCGTTCATCAAGGATGACGGCAAGGGTTTTGTGGGCGTGCATGCGGCCCTGGATACGAATTACAAGTGGCCTGAATACGGTGAGATGATTGGTGGATGGTTTGACCAGCACCCCTGGATGACCTTCAACGCTCCGATTATTAATGAGGACCCGAGTTTTCCCGCGGTTCGACACTTTCCTAAAGCGTTCATAAAATATGACGAGATCTATCAGCCGAAAGAGTGGTCGCGCGACAAGGTGAACGTCCTGCTGAGTCTCGACCCGAACAAACTCAATTATGAAAACAACCCGCGCATCCACCGGGCGGATCACGATTTCGCAGTCGCGTGGGACAAAATGTACGGAAAAGGACGCGTTTTCTACTCGACGCTAGGCCACACGGAAGAGGCATGGAGCGACCCGGACATCCGCAAGATGTATTTTGAGGCGATCAAGTGGGTGCTGGACATGACGGAAGGCAACACTGCTTCACATCCTCGACCATGAGCGTGGAGGAATCGTTTACAGAATGAATTCTCTTTGTTCGATATTGCTTGGGTGGACCTTGTGGACGGGTTTATTGGCGATGAGCCTCGCCATCTCGGTGGCACCGACGCCAACCCGCAGTCCGCAAGCTCCGAGTGCGGCCAAACAAAACGGCAAAGTTGAGAACGAATCGTTCTCACCAGCGGCGGTTGCTACCGGAAGATTGCTCTTCCGGCAAGCCTGTGCATTTTGTCACGGGACCGATGCGGGAGGCGGAGAGAGCGGGCCGGATCTCACGCGTTCGAAACTTGTGGCCGAGGATTCGGGCGGAAACGCGATCGGACCCGTTTTGCGCAACGGACGCATTGAGAAGGGGATGCCCCGGTTTGAGTACTCGGATGAACAGATCGCCGCCCTGGTGGCTTTCATCCACTCGCAACGGAACGATACGCTTTCGAAAAAAGGCGGACGCAAGGGCGTGGACGCCGCCGATCTGCAAACAGGGAACGTCGAGGCGGGTCGGCAGTTCTTTTACGGTGCGGGGGGATGCTCGTCCTGCCATTCACCGACCGGCGACCTTTCTAAAATTGCGTCGCGATTTGAGGGACTGAAGCTTGAAGAGCAGATGCTTTATCCCAGGCACGCGAAATCAAGCGTCGCGGTGACACTGGCTTCCGGCCAGACCATTATCGGCACGTTAGTCTATCTTGATGAGTTTACGGTGGGACTCCAGGACCCTTCTGGAGTGTATCGCTCTTGGAAGACTGGTGACGTGCAATACAAAGTGGATGCGCCGGTGGATGCCCACGCGGAACTGCTTCCGAAGTACACGGACGCCGACATTCACAATTTGATGGCGTATCTGCAAACTTTGCGTTGACTTATGAGATCAATCGACATGCGTTCTATGAGATTTGCATTTCTTTTCGCGGTGAACACATTAATCCTGATGGCATTGCCTAGGGCGATCCTTGCGCAGGGCGTTGATGATCAGATGCTTCTGCACCCGCCAGCCGACAGTTGGCCCGGTTATCACGGAGATTATTCGGGTAGACGCCATAGTCCGCTTACGCAGATTACGCCGGAGAACGTGAAAAATCTATCGCTGGCGTGGGCCTTCCAGACAAATCAGGCGGCGCAAATCAAATCTTCACCGCTGATGGTCGATGGCATTTTGTATTTCACCGTTCCCGACAACATTTGGGCCGTCGATGCGCGGTCCGGCCATCAGATCTGGCACTACACTTATCCGTCGAAGAAAGGTGAACGCATCGGACATCGCGGTGTGGCGATGTACAAGGAATGGCTGTACTTTACGACACCGGATGCTCACCTTGTCTCGTTAAATGCAAAAGATGGCACGGTGCGTTGGGACAAGGTGATTGCTGACGTCGAGAAGGGCTACTGGTCCACGATGGCCCCGCTGGTGATTCGAAACCACGTCATTGCTGGCGTGGGCGGTGACTTAGACAATCTTTCGGGCTATCTGCGTTCCTTCGACCCCGCAACTGGCGAGGTGCAGTGGCAATGGAACAGCACCCCGCCAACCGGAACTCCGGCCGGCACGACGGGAGGAACAACCTGGATGACCGGGACATATGACCCTGAACTGAACCTGCTCTTTTGGGGGACGGGAAATCCCACCCCGGTCCTCAACGGTGGTCCGCGGCCTGGAGACAACGAATGGACGTGCAGCATCGTTGCGCTCAATCCGGATACTGGCAAGTTCGTCTGGGGTTTTTCCGTTTCTCCGCATGACACGCACGACTGGGACGCTGTGGAGACGCCCGTGCTGGTGGACAGAGACTTCAATGGGCAACCGAAGAAAATGCTGATGCAGAGTTCACGCAATGGCTACTTTTTCGTTCTGGACCGCACCAACGGAAAAAATCTGCTGACCATTCCGTTTGGGCCGACGAATTGGACGCTGGGAATCGATAAGCAAGGGCGGCCGATTCCGAACCCCGACAAGGAGCCAAAACCGGATGGCCGATTGATTTCCCCAGACGAAGGCGGAATGACGAATTACCGCTCACCGAGCTTCGATCCAAAGACCGGCTTGTTTATTGTGGATGCGCGACAGAGCTGGAGTATTTATTTTGCGAAACCGGCCGATGGAGTCTACGGCTGGGCAGGCGCTGATTACGATATCTGGGGCAAAAGCGCGATTGAGGCGATTGACTATCAGACCGGCAAGTTTCGTTGGACCCATGAAGTGGGCGAGTACTCGGGCGCCGGCGTTCTGACGACCGACTCGGGATTGACGTTCACTGGGGACACTCACGGAAATATTCTGGCGCTCGAGACGAGCGACGGGAAAACTTTATGGCATTCGGGAACGGGCGCACCAATGCAGACTTCACCGATTACCTATGAACTGGACGGACGACAGTATGTGGTGACCGGTAGCGGTGGGGTGATGTTCGCGTGGGCGCTGCCGTAATCGTGGGGCTACTTGTCATAGCGGAATCGATTGCTGCGGTCAGGGGCGGATGTGAGGGCGTCAAAACTGGTGTTCTGGAGTTGGCTTCCGCTTGAGTTTTATCTAACAACACGGGCGCAAAGTTCAGCAACCTCAAGAAAAGCTGTTGAATTTGCTTGTTACTTTCGACTTCGCCATGCCATACCTCGCGTTGGGCAAAATCATAAATTCTTTGAACTTGATCGTTCTAGGGGTGCTCTTGCTCTTCCGACGAAAGAGTGATCGTGTGTTAGCCAGCGCTTGGTGTGGACTAATTCTTTCGCTCGTTCGTAGGTCGATTATTACCGCGGGTCCAGACGAACCAGCAGCCAACCAGAATCGTCGCATGATAACATCGAGTCGTCTCCAGACGATCAAACGCATCTTCAAAAGTGGTGGCGATTGTGGTGCGCAAAAACTTCGTCGATCGGAAATTCATCCATGTAACAACGTGACACAGCCTCACCGTATCTTGTTGATTTTTAAGTCGGCCGGAGTTTTCAGGAACCACAAATAAGCCGAATGCGCTCTGACATTTCGAGATTTTCGGGAGGCTATTTTGCCGCCGCACTTGCCGGAGCCTTCAGAATTGTGTAGGCCCGCTCGTCATCCGCAATCTCACGGAAAAACGTCTTGAGGTCCTGTAACCGCTCCACCGGCATCCGAACGTCTCTGAGTTCATAGGAGCGTTTGTAGTGCAGCACGTGCCCCTCGACATGGGTTTCGCCTTTGTAAGAAGCAAACGGATATTCGTACTTGACTGTCTGAGGCATCTCAACGATGGCGTACTCATCGGGAAGAGAGATGTCAAAGGCGTCGTTTTCAAGGGTTGCATAGGAGAACACGATGGGCTGCTTGCGAGGTTTGCCCTCTAGCAGATCGCTGCTCTTCTGGCCCAGCGCGCAGGGACGGAACAGGAAGATCTCGCCAGGGTGCTGGGCGTACGCAAGCGCGGTCAGCCCGTAGGTGAGTGTCAGCGACCCATCGAACACCACCAAGCCTGAGACCTCGGCGCTCGTGAGGACTGCACCGTCGAGCAGGTCTGCCAGCAGATTCTGGAAGACCTTCTGGCGCTGATTGTTCGGCAGGTTCAGCAAGCGCTCCCGTAGTGCCACGGCAGCTGGGCCGGTGCGGACTTCCTGAACAGTGCCTTTCAGGTTCCCAGACTTGTCGAGGCTGAGCGTGGCTGTCCGCGTCAAGCGATTCGTGGAAGGTGGCGACAAAGGCAGCTTCACAAGCTCCCCACCTGTATCGGTTACCAGCAAACCATAGTTCGACTGCAAACTCGGGGGTAGAAAGCCGAGCGGCGTGGAGCTGTCAGTAGGATCGAAGAGAAGGAGCGGCCCCAGCTTTTCGTGTGGAAGTATCGGATACGTCCCCTGCGCGAGAACCTCGCGAGGCAGGCGTATTGCGAGGATGACGTGATTGAAGCCGAGTGGACTGGGAAAGTCCGGCGCCAGGAAGTCGCGGTCGTCATTGATCAGCAGGTAATAGGAATCAACGCCGACCTCCCGCAACATGGCGTTGAGGAGCGTGGCCTTATCCTTGCAATCGCCGTATCCACTCGCCAGCACGTCTTGAGCAGCATGCGGCTGATATCCGCCGATGCCAATCTCGATAGCGACATAGCGAATGCCGTGTTGCACGTAGTTTGCCAAGCGGCGGACCTTCATCAACGGATCCGTAACGCCGGCTGCAATCGCGTCCGCTTTGTCGCGGATGGACGGAGTAATCTCGCGCCGCCCCAAAGTCAATTCCGAATACCAGCGGCCGATCTGCGCCCACGTGCTGTTGTTAATATCCGCGGATGTGGACGCCTTGGGAGCAAACGACAGGCCGAACTGTCCGGCGACCGATCTCCAAGCGGGCATCTGTAGTTCTGGTTCGATGGGCTCAATGTTGACCAGCTCCCACGTCCAACGGTTCCCGCTGGTCTGTTGCGGGCTCAGAGGTGCATGGTTACGCCAATATGCGGTATAGCTCCAGGTTGGCGGTAGCTCCAAGGTAAAGCGCGCGCGTTGTACGGGAATCTCGTCCTGGAACGACCAGACCGCCTGAAGCACCGACGGTCTCTGTCGCTGCTCATATTCATAGCCGATCACGTTCCCGGGCTGAGAGGCCGGGATTTGAAGCACTTTGTAGCGGGTATCTGCGTAGAGACCCTCCGAGTATGCCGCCGTCTCGACCGCGTCGCGTTCATTGACCTCGTATTCTTCGTTTCGCGAGCTGATGCTCCAAGCTTTTAGCGACGTAAGTCTGGTCTCACTGTCGAAATAGACATACACGATGCCTCTGGAATGCCCTTCAGGCCGCAGGATCTTGAACGCCTTTCGATAGGTGGTACGAACTTCACCTGCAGGCGACACCGCGGTGAGCCTCTCGTCCAACAAAACCACGGCATTGGTGTCCTGGGGAAAGGTGGGTAGCGGCGCTTGTGCAACCTGCTTCAGCCACTCAGGCGTGCCGGCAAACGCACGAGCGTCTGGGAAAGCAAGGGCGATGACCAGCGCAAGCTGCGAAGCGTTAATGAGCCTGCGATGATTCCACTTGATGGAGTACCACGTTTTCTGCATCACTTTGCCGTAGCTTTTCAAAGTATCCTCTCAGAGAGCCGTAGGATTCGATTGGGAAGTAGTATCCGTTCATCACCGCGTGACGCTCGAGCTGCACGACGCCAGCTTCGCTGGTTCGCTTGACCTTGAACGTCGCAAATGGCGTCTTGTAGTCGGTTTCCGAGGGCATGGCCTCCAGGCGGTAGCTGGCCGGCAAAGAGATGACTACCTTATCCAGTTCACTGTAGCGGTGCCTGAAGTACACCGGCTGAACCCTTCTCGAGTGGATGAACGGACTCTTGCGGCTCGCTTGAAACACCGCCGAGGGAAATAGCATCCGTTCGGGCGTCAAGACGGCAAATTGTGATGCATGGAATCGGCATTTGATTCTCAGTGGCTGCTCGGAGTCCTGCCAGCCGGTTACAGAATCGAGATCGATGGTTGCGCCACGAGGCGTCATCTCCTTGATTTCGTCTTCCAGCAACTTTCGACGGCCAGCCTCGTCCTCATCGGCCGCTAACAATCGCCAGTCCAGCGCCTCCTGCCCGGTGAACACCACCTCCAGCGTGCCTTCAAGACCTCCATCCGCCTGAAGTTTGAGCTCGGCAGTGCGCTCGATCGCCGAGGATTCGTTGGCCGGGGCGTGAATCTCCTCAAGATCACCGCCAACCTTAGCCCACCTGACTCCTTTGGTGTCGGACTCGAACCACGGCACCACGCCATAGGGGCAAAACCGGCTGGCTGGATCAAAGTAGAGGTTCTCCCCCTTCAGGCGTACGAGCACTACGATCGCATTCAGTTGCGAGCCGTCTAATACTTGCGGCTCAAAGACTCCAGAAGCTCGGCTAACCACCTCCACAATCGACGCGTCGAAACCAACAGCGCGGGCCAGAGCGGCGAACAGGAAGTTGATTTCATTGGCATGGGCGTAATTGTGACGGAAGATGTCTTCCGCGCTCTTGTTTTCGGCCAGGTGTTCGCGCTTCTCTTCCTTCTCCGTTTTAGAGAGTTCATAGCTTAGGTAGCGAACCTGCTGCACGCGGGCGTAAAGCTTGCGTAACCTGGTCTCTGGGGGGTCACCCGGTGGAGCAATATCGTTTGCCGCTGCTTCCAGGAAGTGTGTCGCAGCAATGAACTTTTCGGCTCTTTCCGTCTGAAGCCTGCTGTAGCTCCGCCAGTAGTCCCCGACGTAGCCCGCCGTGTAATAAAAATGCACTCGGCTGTTCAACATGGACTCAGGCGGCATACGCGCCTCTTCTTCAATCGCCGCGATATTGTTCACCTCCATGCGAATAGTTCCGTCGGACTGCACGAAAGGCGAATTGTCAGGTAAGCGGACCTTGGCAAAGTCGAGTCGCCCGCCCTTCACTGGGCGAATGACAAAAACGGCATGGCGCGTGAACAGATCCTGCTGAATGGTCCAGGTGGTGGTCGGAATTGTCCACCCTTCTTGAAAGCTGTAATGGCTGGGATTGCGTATGTAATCGGGCCAGTGGTCCTTCCACCGCATCGCGTACGAGTACTCGATGACGGAGCCAACTACCACACCTGGCAGCGTGAAGGTCTTGGCATCGTAGCGGAGCTTCTTGTACTTGACGATGACCTTATCGAAGACGGCCCCGCCAAAGAGGATCTCGGTGCCGTCGGGCCGAACCGTACGTCCGCGGATGGCCTCAATTGAAGTACTCTTTTCAACGTAAGGAATCTCCACATCTGCATAGGTTCTACCCCTTTCCGTGAGAACCTTGATGCGGATCCATTCCGTCTGAATGCGCTTCTCGTCATCTGTGTAGACCTGTCGTTCAAGGATCATGGCCGAGGAGCCGAGATCGGTGGGATTGTCCTTGAGTGCTAAATCGTCTTTTGGAACTGGCTGCCAGGCATCAGGCACCTGCCCGTGCAGTTCCGGCACGATCGGTAGTAAGCAGATATAAAACCAGAGAATCTGTGCCAAACTCCGCGGACGCGCCATGGGTTCCTCCCACGTAACTGGTCGTGCGCCTCGGGACAAAAGAATCCGGAGTATTCATTCCGAGGGACTAGTTCCTCATCCAAGCCGTCCCATCAGCGAGGCCTCGACCAGTAGTGTCGTCCGAGTGAGCATCGCCTTTCGGATTTCTATCTGTTATAGAGGGTGAACTAGCTGTGATATTACATCCGCAGGACGAACTCACACAGTTCACCCGAGAAAATCAAAAGCAAACTGTTGCCAGCATTGACGCGGCTGGCATTGCGCCGAGGCATAAAAACTGAATCCTTGTCAGGCCTCGCTGTGGGCCCATGACTGCTCCTTTCGCGACTCGAAATGGAATAATCACGACTCGCCGCGGACCGTTCGTTCCCAGATCAGTCCGGAGCTCTTATGTGTCACATTTACATCTGACCGGGGGAACGGCGCAACCGAAAAAGTACGACATTGTTACGTATTGGTCCTGGTATCGGACTTTGTCGTAACACACCCAACTTCTAATGGCCGCGGTATTTCTGCAGGAGGCACGCGTCGAGCGCGTCCGCCGCTGCAGCAACTCATTGCCCCATTCACAATTCCTTACTCCCAACATCCAAGCATGTGGCGGTGGTCGTCTTTATTAATGACCCTTTGCAGCGCACGCACCCAACTGCAGCAGCATTGCAGATGATCTACAGACTGACGCCCAGCCGAGTGCCGTGTCGCGCTGTTGCTATGCGATGGCCGCGCGCCACGAGAGATTGCGGACACCGGTGTGACAGAGAATACGGTGCGCTGCAGGGTAAGACAATATTTTCCAAGACAGGCGTCAGGCGACAAGGCGAATTAATTCGCCTCCTACTTACCAATGCGAGACCGACACCTTGAGGTCGTTCACGACAAGCGAATCCATTCGTCGGAAGAACACATACCTCTCCATGAAATCCTGACGAGAGAAAAAAATGATCGCAGCGATTGTGACCGACTATTTGAGCTTCACGACAAAGAGCAGCAACAGTAGCCGAGAGCCACAAGGCGTCTAACGAATTAATAAATCGTGCAGCAATCGGCGTTTCGTATAAGCCTCCACAATGCTGCTGCCATCGATAACAACTGAGATTTGCTGGAACTCTCGCGATGGAGTTCGCAACGTTTCGGATCGTCCCTATTGCCTAGATTGGCTTGCCCGGATTTTGGTATTTCATGGTGGGCCTGGATGGACTTGAACCACCGCCCTCGCCGTTATCAGGGTAGCGTTTTTAGGTTTTACAAGAACTTACAAGACCGCGGGGACTGCCAAAGTACGCGGAAGTTCATATAAGACATACTTTTTGTGGGTTGGGTTGTGGATTGGAAATCCGAGAACGGAATGTGCGGCAATTCGACATCACGCGGCTGCCGGGTACGACTTCGCGATCTGACTGCTCAAGTGTGAGCCAAAGATGGGGCGCTTCGATCTTCTGACTCACTTCCTTCGTCAGCTCGGGAAAAAGCCTCCCAATCACATTGTTCGGCGTGAATCGGTCGGTGTACTTCGCTTCGAAATACTTTTCACGAATAACGGCAATTTTTGGCCAGGTGCCGCCTCAGTTTCTTGCTCACGCATTATTACTCCACCCGTCTATCGCTTTGGGCGTGTTCCACCCGCAAATTTCCACTTCCGCGAAGCTCCACCTTTCGCGACAGGATGGTGTGTCTATGCGCAATACGTTTCGCTTTCTCCTCGCAATTTGTCTCGGCCTCGCTGTCTGCATCGGCAGCGCGCGGGCGCAATTCAAAAATGGCAGCCAGGCTACGGAGCTGAATCTTCCCCGCATCAGCCAGCACGGCGACACCACGCAAACCATCGGCATCAGCACTATCAGCATCAGTTACAGCCGTCCCCTCGCCAGCAACCGCGAAGTCTGGGGCAAGACCGTGCCTTACGGAAAAGTCTGGCGCGCCGGCGCAAACGAAAACACCACCATCACATTTTCTGATGACGTCTCCATCGAAGGCAAGCCGCTCGCGGCCGGCACCTACGGCTTGCACATGATCCCCGGCAAGGATCAGTGGACCATCATCTTCTCTAAAAACTCCACCTCCTGGGGCAGCTTCAGCTACGACGAAAAGGAAGACGCCCTGCGCGTCACCGTCACGCCCACGACCGATCAAAACTTCGACACCCTCACCTACACCTTCGACGACGTGAAGCCCGATTCCGCCCTGGCCACCCTGCGCTGGGAAAAGCTCGCCGTGCCCTTCCGCGTCTCCGTGGACGTGAAAGCTGTCACTTTCAAAAGTATTCGCAACCAGTTGCGCAGCGTCGGCGGCTTCACGTGGGCCGGCTATGACGAAGCCGCAAACTGGTGCCTCGACAACAACTACAATCTCGAAGAAGCGATGAAGTGGGAAGACACTTCCATTCAGAACGAAGACCGCTTTGAAAATCTCGAAACCAAGTCGCGCATCCTCGACGCTACGGGCAAGAAAGAAGAAGCCGCCAAAGTGCTCGCCGCCGCCCTCGCCAAGGCCAACGCCACGCAGCTCTACGTTTATGCGCGCGGCCTGCAGCGCGCCGGCGACGCCAAGCGCGCCTTCGAAATCTATCCGCAAGTCGCCAAGCGCGATCCCAACCACTGGCTAAGCCATCTGGCGCAAGCCCGCCTCGCGTCCCACAGCGGCGATTTCACCGTCGCCTCCAAGGAGATGAAGCTTGCCATCGCCGGCGCCCCCGAGGCCAATAAGCCCTTTCTCGAGCCCATGCTCGCCAAGCTAGAAACCAAAACCGACATCAACAATTAATCCGCATCCCGAATCCGTCCACCCCGCAGGGGCACGATAAATCGCGCCCCTCGTGGGTTTCTCTCGCTCTCATAGGGCTCGCTCTTCATTCTTCAATGTAGCGCTGGCTCTTATGCTAGCCCTCTTGGGTTTGTAGGGCCCGCCTTCCGAGGCGGGCCGTCCGTCCGCAGCTAAACAATGATTTTGTCCCGCAACCCGACATATGCGATCGCGCTCACAAAATCTTTTGCATACATGTCCATCGCGAATCCCAGCTCAATCCGGCTGGCCTCCTCCAGCGTCTTCAGTTGCTCCGCTGCGCCGATTTTCTGGTATTCCTATCCCGGCCAAGAGCACCGTCCACGCGGTACTGGATCGCTGCGGCCTGGTGGAGCGCCGCGGTCGCTTGCGTCGTCGCGCCCAAGGGACGCCGCTCTCGTTAGGCCAGCGACCCAATGAGCTGTGGTGCACCGATTACAAAGGCGAGTTCTTGCTGGGAAATCACCAATACTGCTATCCGCTGACGGTCACCGACCACGCCAGCCGGTTTCTGCTCACCGGTGAAGCCCTTTCTTCTACTCGGGAACAGTACGCTTTCACTGTGTTGGAGCGGCTTTTTAAGGAGCGTGGCCTGCCCGCCAACATCCGCAGCGATAACGGCGTGCCGTTCGCTTCCGCTCACGCCTTGTTTAATTTGAGCAAACTCGCAGTCTGGTGGCTGCGCCTAGGTATTGGTATTGAACGCATCAAGCCGGGCCATCCGCAGCAAAATGGTCGTCATGAGCGCATGCATCTGACCTTGAAGAAAGAAGCCACCAAGCCGGCCGCCGGCAATTTTCTTCAGCAGCAGGCGCGCTTCGACAAATTTATCGAGGTCTTCAACAACCAACGTCCCCACGCTGGACATGAAGTGTCCCGCGGAGGTCTACCAACCTTCCCCGCGTCCCTACACCGGTTTGCCGGACATCGACTATCCCCTCCACGATAAAACTATCGTGGTCACCCGGTGCGGGCGCATCTGTCTGGGCAAGAAAAAAATCAATTTCAACCAGGTCTTTGCCGGCCAAGCGGTC
>Ga0210401_10005659_pt1 | contig 12835 bp, 9 predicted proteins | sample IncBWH32MmetaG_FD_150866 | JGI IMG/M metagenome (GOLD analysis project Ga0210401, IMG submission 150866) | Forest soil microbial communities from Barre Woods Harvard Forest LTER site, Petersham, Massachusetts, United States - Inc-BW-H-32-M | ecosystem: Environmental > Terrestrial > Soil >... | reverse complement strand
AAGATAGCGGTTCGCCGGCCAAATCGACGCCGAACCCGCGATAGTTCTCCTCAAGTCCCTTCAGCAGATACGCCGAGTCGTGATACTCCGGCGCCTTCACCAGCTTTCGCCAATCGGGCCGCGTCTTCATGTAGTCCCACGCGAGATCGCCGAGCGGCTTGCTGCTCGCGCGCGTAAAACCCTGGGGCGTGAGGAGGTACAGATGGAGCGTGGAGGTGCCCGAGCCGATCTTTTGCACGCGAACGATCCATTTCAGATCGTTGGTGAAGATGAAATCCGCGGGATAGAGGGCCGGCTCCGCATCAAGCAGCGTGAATGTGTTCTGCCAGCGCGCCCAGAACTGCCATTTCCACTCGTCCGTATCCTTGTTCACATATTGCTCGATCGTTACCGAGCCGTCCGGCGACTTCTGGGTGTATTTCTCCTCGATCGTGTAGCCCGCGGGCGGAGCCGCCGGCTGCACGGCGGCCGCGGCGCTGCAGACGCCGATGCTGCAGACAACGAGCAGGGCGATCCAGGATGTCCTGGCCTTCATGTTCTGGCTCCTTTGATCCGATCACGCGATTAGTCGCGCCTGTCCGGCTCAAGTTCATCGTGCCGGGGGAGGCACGAGCTGAGCCGCGCATCGCTCAGCCCAATGCCGCGTGTCGTGCTAACGGACCTGTGATCGGGCCGTCTGGCAGCCCTTTGCCCCTGCAATCGCTGCGCTTTTCAAGTTCCGAGCATCTGCACTCCAGAATCTTGCGGGGTGCGATGGAATAGGACGGGCCGCACTACGTCACACCCTCAACGCAACCAAACTTTGGAGTTCATAATGTACCGTCCTTCATTTCGCGGGGTCGCCACGGCGCTCGTTGTTGCGTGTCTGCCCCTTGTGTTTGCTCCTGAAGCGCACTCTGCCGTGCTTCGGCCGGCGACGACTGCCGTCTTCGCGCATGGCAATCTCGATACGTGGTGTCTGCGAAGCGACACCGCCGGTGTTGATTGTTCGTTCAGCAATCGCAGTCAATGCGAGGCGACCGCGGCGGGTGGCCTCGGCGAATGCGTGCCCATGATGCCGGGCATGCGCGAGCGGGATTAACCGCTCTGACGGAGGAGGGCGCCTGCCAGTCCTCATCGCAAGCACCAAGAGGTCAAACATGTACCAGACATCCATTCGCAGGATCCTGGCGATCCTTCCAAGCAAGCTGCCGAGACCTGGTCTCGGCACTGCGCTCCTCGGGGCGCGCCTTCTGATCGCCTTTGCCGTTCCGTCGCATCTGATGGCGCAGGAAGCTCATCCCGCCGCGCCGCCGGTGGCGGCCGCAGCCGTCGATGAGACGGCGTTCCTGAAAGAGAACGATGATGCGATGACGAAGATGATGAACGACATGACGATCAAGCCGTCCGGCGACATCGACCGCGACTTCGTCGCCATGATGAATCCTCACCATCAAGGCGCGATCGACATGGCGGTCATCGAGCTGCGCTACGGCAAGAACGAGCAGCTGCGGCGCATCGCGCAGGAGATCATCGTCGACCAGATGCAGGAAATCGCAGCCATGAAGCTCGCCATTGGCGAGCCGGCAACGGAGACCGCGCCCGCTCCGACGCAACAGCAACCAGCCTCTACTCAATCAGCCTCGGCTCCGGTCGAGCATCACCACTCCGGCATGCAGATGGACATGTCGCCGGGAATGAAACACTAGGAGCAACCAATGACGATCTGGAAGAGCACTCTTCTCGCGGGCACGATCCTTGCGACCTGCACCAGTGCGTGGGCCGGCCAGGCGCCCGGCGCGTTGTCCGCACCCGACGTTGCGATCAGCCATCACGACCGGGTTTACGCGGCCGAGCAGTTCTCGAACACGCTCTCGGTGACGGACCCTGTCGACAACAAGCTGCTCGGCGTCATCAAGCTCGGCGATCCGCAGCCCGCCAACTTCAGCCCGCTCTACAAGGGCCAGGTTCTCGTCCATGGACTCGGCTATTCGCCCGATCATCGGACGCTGTCGGTGGTTTCGATCGGATCGAATTCCGTGACCTTCATCGACACGGCCACGAATGCCGTGAAGCACGTGACCTATGTCGGCCGCTCGCCGCATGAGGCATTCTTCACGCCGGATGGCCGGGAAGTCTGGGTCACCGTGCGTGGCGAGAACTACATCTCGGTGATCGACAGCAAGACGTTCATGGAGAAGACCCGCATCATCACGCCGAGCGGACCGGGGATGCAGATCTTCTCGCCCGACGGCAAATACGGCTACATCTGCTCGTCCTTCAACCCGGAGACCGACGTCGTTTCCGTTGCCGATCACAAGATCATCGCCAAGGTGAAGCAGGAGAGCCCGTTCTGTCCCAACATCGCCGCGTCCCCGGACGGCAAGCAGGTGTGGTTCACGCTCAAGGACACCGGCAAGACGCAGGTGTTCGATGCAAAGCCGCCGTTCAACCTGATCAAGACCATCGACACCGGTCCGATCACCAACCACGTCAATTTCGCCCATACCGCGAAGGGCACGTTTGCCTATGTCACGATCGGCGGGTTGAACCAGGTCAAGGTGTTCCGCACCGATGATTTCTCGGAAGTCGCGACCATCCCGGTCGGCAATCTTCCGCACGGTGTGTGGCCGTCGGGCGATGGCAGCCGGGTCTATGTCGGGCTCGAGAATGATGACGCGCTTGCGGCGATCGATACCGCGACCGACACGGTGATCGCCAATATCCCGATCGGGCAGGCGCCACAGGCGATCGCCTATGTCCCGAACGCCGCCCCGGATCCGGACGATCGTCAAAACCTGCAGGCGCTCGGTATTGCGGGCCAGGCCGCGCACCTTGTGCTCAGGGCGACGGGCGGATCAGGGGAAGGGCAGGCGCCGACCAGCGTCTCGCTGTTCGATCAGGGCCTGATCCAGGTCGTGCAGGCGTCGGTGACGGGTCTGGAGCCGAAGCAAAAATACGTGCTGGCGCTGGCCGATCACGCTGACGGCAGCGGTTCGCTCGAGCCACTCGCCGCGTTCATGACCAATCCGGCGGGATCGGCAATCGTCAATGCCACCGGTCCCATCAGGCAAATTGTCAGCGCTCCAGAAGGCACCGCGCGGCGCTACCTGGTCATTGCCCCCGGCGATCCAACGAAGCTCGAACAGGCGGTACAGGTGCAGGCCCAGTGATGATAGAGTAGGGCAAGCTGCAGGCGGAGCGCGCGATGAAGGACATGCTGCTGCAGGTCGAACCGCTGATTCCCGCGCTCCGCCGTTATGCTCGCGCGCTTGTGCGCAATCGGGCGGCCGCAGATGATCTGGTGCAGGATTGCCTGGAGCGGGCCGTCAGCCGGTGGCAGCAGCGAGGCGACGGCAGCGTTCGCGCGTGGCTGTTTGCCATCCTTCACAACCTCGCGGTCGATCAGTTTCGCAAAAATGCCGCGCGCGGCAGGCATGTGACGATCGATGAGACCAGCGAGGGCCATTTTGGCGAGGCCGCCTCTCAGGAGCACCGGGTGATGTACCAGGACGTTCTGAACAAGCTCGCGAAACTGCCGGAGGAGCAACGAACCGTGCTGCTGCTGGTTGCGGTAGAGGATCTTTCCTATGCGGACGCTGCCAAGGTGCTGCGCGTCCCCGTCGGAACAGTGATGTCGCGTCTTTCGCGCGCGCGCGAAAGGTTGCAGCAGGAAATCGAGGGTGTCACAGGGACGAGCGGAAACGTCGTGCCACTGCGGAGTATGAAATGAACCATCGGCCGATCACGGAAGACGATCTCCACGCCTATGTCGATGGTGCGCTCGAGCCGGAGCGGCGGACGGAGGTGGCCGCCTATCTCGACGAACATCCCGACGTCGCCAAGCGCATCGGTGCCTTCACCGATCAGCGCGAAGCGTTGCGCGCGGCACTGGCGCCGATCGCCGACGAGCCCCTGCCGGCGGAGCTCATCCTGTCGCGCATCATCGAACAGCGCGCGCGGCGGCCTTCGATGGTCCGATGGGCGATGGCGGCGATGCTGTTCCTGAGCATCGGCGGCCTCGGTGGCTGGACCATGCGCGGCGAGCTGCAGACTTCGCCGGAAGGGCTGGTCGCACTCGCCCAGGAGGCCAACGCTTCCTACAACGTCTACGCACCGGACCGGGTCCGGCCTGTCGAGGTTCGCGCCTCCGACAGTGCTGAGCTCGTGCAATGGGTGTCCGACCGGCTGCATCATCAGGTGAAAGTGCCGGACCTGGCCACCTCGGGCTACCGGCTGATGGGAGGGCGCCTCGTTGCTACCCAGCACGGTCCGGCGGCGATGTTCATGTATGACGATGACCATGGCAGCCGGCTGGTCGTCATGACGCGCCCGATGAGCAGCGTCGACCAGAACGCACCCATGACGCCGCAATCGCAGGGCGATGTCGCCGGCTTCGCCTGGGCAGATGACGGCTTGGGTTACAGCCTGGTCGGCCATGCCGCTCCGGAAGCCTTAAGGCCGATCGCAAACGAGGTTCGCAAGCAGGCCCGTCAGATTTGACGGACGCGGCTGCGCGCCGGGTATCCGCCGCGACGCGCGCTCGTCAATTCCGGCGCGAAGCGTTGGTCGGTGGCCCGCCGGATGACCTCACCAATTTCGGAGAGGTAATGTCCTGGATGAAATCCCTCAGGGCCTCGGTGTCGAACGGCTTGCGAAGTATTCGTAAGTTCGAGGGGGCCGCCTTGGCCGCATCGCTGTAACCGGTCGTCAGCGCGATCGGCAGAGTCGGATATCGCGACCGGATCTCTCTCGCCAGCCCCACGCCATCGATGGTGCCTGGCATGACGATATCGCTGAAGACGAGATCGACCTTTGTGCCGCTCTCGATCAGTTGCAATGCGGCCTCGGCCGAATCCCGATAGATGGTCTCATAGCCGAGCTGCTCGAACAGCGACGATGTCACATCCGCCACATCGGCGTTGTCGTCGACAACGAGGACCATTCGCCGCTGCGACTGCCGTGCCTTTGTTCTGGCCGCGGAAGGGTCATCGGCGATTTTTTGCTCGTCTGCACAGGCCGGCAAATAGATGGTGATCGTCGTTCCCTGTCCGACCTTGCTGTCCGCGTTCACCGTTCCGCCGGCCTGGTGCGCAAAGCCGTAGACCTGGGACAGACCGAGCCCGGTCCCTTTGCCGACTTCCTTGGTCGTGAAGAACGGATCGAACATCTTGGACAGAAGATGCGGCGGAATGCCGGTGCCGGTATCGCTGAACGCAATCGCAAAGAAAGCGTCGCCGGGGCGGTGTTCGCCGGTTTGCTGGTCCACGGTCACACCGTTGACGGTAACCGTGAAGGTGCCGCCGTTTTCCATGGCGTCACGGGCATTGACGGCGATGTTGACGATCGCAAGCTCGAGTTCGGCGAGGTCCACCCTGATTTGCGCGACACCCTCGCCGATGTTCTCGTTGTACACGATGTTCCCGCGCAGCGAGCTCTCGATCATGGTCCGCATATTCTTGATCGACGCATTCAGATCGACAATCGTGGGGCTGAGATGCTGACGGCGAGAGAATGTCAGCAATTGGCGCGTGAGGCTTTCTCCGCGTTTGGCCGCGTTCTGTATCGCCTCGATCGCTCTTGGCAGTTTTGGATCGAGCAGGCGCGCGAAGATCTGGGCGCTGCCTCCGATGATCATCAGCAGATTGTTGAAGTCGTGCGCGATGCCGCCGGTCAGCTTGCCGATCGCTTCCATCTTCTGGGACATCGCGAGCTGCTCGCGCGCCTCGACCAGCTTCTCCTCCGCATCGCGTCGCTCGGTGGCGTCCCGCAATACGTTGATGAACCCGATCAGGTTTCCGCTGTCATCGTGGCTCGAAGAGACCGAGCCGGTGGTGAAGAACGGCGTGCCGTTCTTCTTGATGCGCCAGCCCTCAACCTCGTGCTTGCCGCGTTGGACCGCCGACTCCAAGGCGCGCATTGGTGCGCCCGCGCGGCGTTCATCGGGTCGGTAAAATATTCCGAAATGCTTGCCGACGATCTCTTCCCTGGTATAGCCGGTGATTTTCTGTGCGGTGCTGTTCCAGCTGGTAATGTGTCCCTCTTTGTCGAGCGCAAAGATCGCATAATCGACGACGCCCTCGATCAGAATGTGGAAGTGGCGTCTGATGCTTTCCAGCGCCAGGGTTTTCCGTTCAAGCTGACGGTTCAGCTGATCCTGAACGGAAAGCAGATGCGCCTCGGTGTCCTGGCGTGTCGCCATTGCGGCAGCCACAGCCAGGGGCGGCACCGAGACGCTGACCGCAAGGACGAACAGCGATAGCAGGGCTCCGCTCAGATCCGCTTTCGGAAATGGATCGTTGCCTGCGCAAAAGCCCCACACGGCCATGCCGACGAAAATGAGCGCGGCCGTGGCGACGCTGCGGCGATGGCCGCGCAAGCCGGCCCACATCAAGGGCAGAAAGACCAGAAAGCCCAGGAGGCTTCGATACGGCAGGTGCACGTTGAGATCGTTGCTGATCAGGTCGCTGCCGATGAGCGGGCTGTAAGCCACGATCCCGATCATGCCGGCGAGGGCCGACACTGCGATCGATTCCAAAACGTGCCATTTGGAAGAACCGGCCAGGGGCATGATCCCCCAAAGCAGGAAGGCCGGGGCAATCAGCAAGGTCCCGGCCGCGTCCGCAAGCCACCAGGTCGACCAGGTGACGACGGGGTTGGGCAAATCCGGCTCGCCCGCGAGAATGAATCCTGCGAGCGCGATGCCTGAACTGATCATCGTGGTCGGCGCCAGGCAAATGCCGGCAAACTTTGCGACGGTCCTGGGGGTTCCAAACACCTGGTGGTCGTTCGCCCGCCGACTGATCAGCCACGCTCCGGCTAACGCTGCGAGGAGCGCGCCGAGCCCGACGGAACCAAACTCCAGAACCGATCGGCCGGCGAGGAGGTGAGGGAACGCGGCGCCCGCCAGGACCGCAGGCCAAATCCGGTAGCCGCGCAGCAACACCAGCGCGAGTGCAAACCCGGTGGGCGGCCAACACGGCGTAACGGCGGGATTCATGGCGGGGAGCAATCGCGCGGACTCGGCCACACCAACATAGATCGCGGCGACCAGCAGAAGTTCGACCAAGTAGGTGGCCGCACTTTGGGCGCTGCCAAACGCTGGGAACCTGGCCTTCCCGAACCCTGCGCTTTCCATCACAAGCCTTTGCGTGGGCGCTTGAAAACGCGGCTGGGGAACCTTGCTCGCCGAGCAATTTCCCCAAGAAGAGGGCGATTCGCATTCGACTGCGTCGACGCCTCCACCAAACACCCAATGCAGTTTGGCTAAAGCGTGGCCGTTCGACGAGGAACGCGCAATTTTCAAGGCGGTCGGGTAAGACTTCGAGCGAGAAAACCGGTTCCACTTGTCGCGTCGAGTCCGGCTGTGAAGAACCGGAAGGGCTACGGCAGCAGCTCGTAAAGGCCATTGCGCAACCCTGCGCTGTATGCGACGCTGTGTAGCGTTACAAGACCGGACTACAACGACCGCAAGGAGCCGACATGGACGATCGCCTTCCCGAGCTGGGCGACCTCGAGCGCGAGGTTATGCAATTGGTGTGGGCCCAGGGTCCGGTGACGGCGGAAGTCGTCCGCGAGGGACTTTCGCGCAAGCTCAAGGAGTCGACCGTTCGCACCGTGCTGCGGCGGCTGGAGGAGAAGGGCTACACGACGCACACGGTGGACGGGCGCACCTATGTCTACCGCGCCGCCGAGGCGCGCGGGCGCGTCGCGGCGAAAGCCGTGCAGCGCGTCGTCGACTGGTTCTGCAACGGCTCGATCGAGGAAGTGCTGGTCGGCATGGTCGACACCGCCATGCTCGATCAGAAGCAACTGCGCATGCTGGCCGACAAGGTGGCGAAGAGCAAATCCAGGGGAGCGAAAAAATGATGCTGTCGATCCTGGCGGAATCGGCGTTGCGCGCCTTTGTGCTGGGGGGCGCGGTGTGGCTGGGGCTCCAGCTCTTCCGGGTGCGAATTCCGAGCGCGCACATGACCGCATGGATCATGGTGCTGCTGGCATCGCTGTCGATGCCGCTGCTGATGCATTGGACGACGGTAACTTTCACCGTGCAGGCGCCGCCGATGCCGCCGCTGGAAGCCCTGCCGTCCGCCGAGCTGCTGCGGCCGGAAGCGCTTCCTGCGTTGCCTGCGCTTGAGGGCGGCGTGAGCGTGGCAACGAGCCACCCCGGCCACCATGGCACCGCCGTCAGTTGGTGGATGGTCGCCACCGTCCTGTACGTGCTCGTCGCCGCTTTCATGCTGTTGCGACTGGCGCTCGGCCTGCACCTGACCTGGCGCATCGTTCGCGCGTCGCGGCCGCTCCACGAGAAATGGACTGATGATTGGGACGTGCGCGCGAGCTCCGGTATCACCGGGCCGGTCACGGTCGGATCCACGATCCTGGTCCCGCCCGATTACATCGATTGGGATGCGACCAAGCGGCAGGCGGTGCTCGCGCATGAGGGCGCGCATGTCGCCAATGGCGACTTCTACCTTCTGCTGCTGGCCTCGCTCAATCGCGTGCTGTTCTGGTTCAGCCCCTTCGCGTGGTGGCAGCTCGCGCGGCTTGCGGAACTTGCCGAAATCATCAGCGACGACCGCGCCATCGAGGCGCTTTCCGACCGGGTATCTTACGCGGAAGTGCTACTCGAACTGGTGCAGGGCGCGCAGGGAAAAGCCCAAGGAAATTCCCTGGCGCTGGAAATGGCGCGTGGCTTTACGGTCCCGACCCGCATCGAGATCATCCTCGCCGCCGCGACCTTGCCGCCGCGGCTCGGCTGGCGGAAGCGCTTCTCGATCGTCGCGGTGATCCTGCCGTTCGTTATCGTCTCTGCAGGATCGATCGCGTATCGGACCGTGCCGGCTGCCGCGCATGCCGTCGATGCCGCCACCGATGGTGCGGCGACAGCACACCGGCCGCTGCACACGGCGTTCTATGGAATGGGCTCGGGCGCGGTGTTCGCGATCTCGGGCGAGGGCGATGAATTGTTCGGGCAGGTGACAGGCGCGCGGCGGCTGCGTTTGGCCGCGATGAAGGATGGGACTTATTCCTATTCGGCGGCGGCCGGCGAGATCACCTTCGCCGGCGGCTATGACCCGCAATCGAAAGAGCTCGCGCTGCGCCAGCATGGCCACGAAGCGCGCGCGGTTCGCATCGCCGAGCTGTCCGGTGAAACGGTCGCCTCCGACAAGTCGCGGCCCGATCAATATGTCGGCTGGTACCGGCTGACGCCGACCCGGGTGCTTGCGGTGACGCGAGAGGGCGATCATGTGCTGGCGCAAGACACCGGCCGTGCGCCCGGCGAGCTCGCTGCAAGCGGCACCGATGCATTTGTCGGGGAGAATGGCGAGGTCGTCATTTTCCTGCGCGACGATAAAGCTGAAATCAATCGCATCCTGTTCCAGGATCCCGTATACGGACCGCGGATTGCGCCACGCGTCGATGCCGAGCAGGCGAGGGGGGCGGAAGCGGCCTTTGCACGTCGCGTCGCCGAAGTCTCTAGCCGCTTTGCGGAGCAGACGCCGGCGCCGGGCAGTCGTGAAGCCGTCCTGCGCGGGATTGAGGACATCAAGCGCGGTACGCCAAACTATGATCGCATGAGCGAAGGCCTTGCCGCCATTATCCGCCGGCAGTTGCCGGATCTGCAGGCGATGCTCGTTTCATTCGGCGCGGTTGACCAGATCTTCTTCCGCGGCGTCGGTGGGGCCGGTTATGACATCTACGGCGTGAAGTTCGCCAATGGCTCGGCGGAGTTCCGCGTGTTGCTGGCGGGCGACGGCAAGGTCAGAGATGTCGTTATACATGCCGACGGCAACGACGAGCCAGGTGGTGCCGTGGAATGCGGCAAGGAAGCAAGCCTGAAGCCGCCGAGCGACAACATCCCGATTCACATCACGCTGTTCAATAATACCGGGAGCGATATCCAGATTTACAATCTGGACCGCAACGGGGGCCGCACCGAGCATGGCACCATCGCGGACAGCAAGTGGTCGGTGATCCTGACTTCCGTGAACAGTCCGTGGGTCGTCACGGATCGTTCGGGGCAATGCCTTCAGGTCGTGCTGCCGGGGCAGGACACGCGCTACCACCCGATCGAAGCTGGCGGAACGGACATGCCGGTGCGCTCGAATAAGCCCTCGCGTAACGCGCCGCAAGCCGGCAGCGAGGAAGGCCTGCGCGAATACATCATCGGGCTCAGCCAGGGGCAGCCGAACTACGAGCACATGACGCCGGAGCTTGCGGACTGGACGAGGCTGCAGCTTCCCTATGATCAGGCGGTCGTGCGCAAGCTCGGCGAGTTGCGGGCGCTGTCGTTCCGGGGTCTCACCCGTACCGGTATGAACATCTACATGGCGAGCTTCGCCAACGGCACGGCGGAGTGGCGGATCGGCCTTGCTCGCAACGGCGCGGTCGCCCGCATCGCGCTCGGCCCGCAATACTAGCATCCGCGTTCACCTCTCCCGCGATCCGCTTTCGGCGGACAAGAGGGCGGGAGAGGGGAACAACCCACCGCGGAATCCGGCTTGCCGACGTGAACTCGTAATGCTACAAACCGTAGCACTACGTTCAGTAACGCGGAAGAACCAAGCCATGATGGTCCGGCAGCAGGATTCCACGATCGGCAACGAGGCCGCCGCCAAGGCCGTGCTGGCGCTCAACCGTTTCGGCATGGGGCCGCGGCTGGGATCGGTCGAGGCGATCGTGGCCGATCCGCGCGAGGCGCTGCTCGCCGAGCTCGATCATCCGCCGGCGTATCCGGCCGCCGCTGCGGCGCTGCCGTCGAGCGCGAAGGCGTACCACACGGTGACCGACGCCAACGCCAGGCGGCAGTCCAAGATCGTGCTTGCCAAGCGCGCATCGGAGCAGGCGAAACAGCAAATGGCTATGATGGAGGGGACTGCGGCAGGGACGGCGGAAGGCGCCGGCGACGCAGCGATGAAGGCAGCCGCCGAGGCGGTGCCCGACCCCGGCCGGCAGATCTATCTCGATGAAGCCAAGCTGCGCGCCGAGGCGGCGCTGTCAGCCAATATCGGATTCACCGAGCGGCTGGTCTGGTTCTGGTCCAACCATTTCTGCATCTCGGCGGACAAGATCCGCAGCATGTCCGGCGCCTATGAGCGCGAGGCGATCCGCCCCCACGTGCTCGGCCGTTTCGCCGACATGCTGCTTGCCGTCGAGGGCCATCCGGCAATGCTGTTCTTTCTCGACAATCTCGGCTCGATGGGCGCGAATTCGGTCGCCGGCATCAACCGCAGCCGCGGCCTCAACGAGAACCTCGCGCGCGAGACGCTCGAGCTGCACACGCTCGGCGTCCGCTCGGGCTACACCCAGGACGACGTCATCGCCTTCGCCAACGCTTACACCGGCTGGACGCTGGTGCCGCCGGGCGACAATCCCGAGCATGGCGGCGAGTTCAGCTTCAATCCACGCCTGCATGAACCGGGTCCGCAGAAGGTGCTGGGCAAGCTCTATGAGGCCGAAGGGGTCGAACAGGCGAAGGACGTGCTTCGGGATCTCGCGGTCAACCCTGCCACCGCGACACATCTCGCGACCAAGCTTGCGACCTACTTCGTCGCCGACACGCCGCCGCCGGCGCTGGTCGAGCGGATGGCGAAAGCGTTTCTGGACTCTTCGGGCGACCTCAAGGAAGTCGCGCGGACGATGGTGCTGTCGTCTGAGGCCTGGGCCGGCCCGCCGACCAAGCTGAAGCGCCCGAGCGAATGGGTCATCGGCATGGTGCGCGCCACCGGCATCACGGAAGTGGATGCCAAGCGGTACACCGGCGGGCAGGCTGTGCTCGGCGAGCCCTTGTGGCGACCGTCTTCACCGAAGGGTTTTCCTGACGACGAAGCCAGCTGGATCGACGGCATCGGACGCCGGCTCGACGTCGCCAATATTTTCGCCGAGCGCGTCGCGGGCAAGGCCGACCCCGATGAGATCATCCGCAACGTGTTCGCTTGGTCCGTATCGCCGCAATTGAGCGAAGCCGTGAGCCGCGCCGAAAGCCGCCAGCAGGCGCTGGCGCTGCTGTTCATGTCGGCGGATTTCCAGAGGAGGTGAGTATGGCGCATCTGGTCACCCGGCGTGAAATGCTGCTCGGCTCCGGCGCGCTGTTTGCCTGGTCGCAGATGCCACGGCTCGCGCGCGCCGAGGGGCGCGACCCGCGGCTGCTCGTCATCATCCTGCGCGGCGCGCTCGACGGCCTCGGCGCGGTCGCGCCAGTGGGCGATCCCGACTGGATCGGCCTGCGCGGCGACCGTGCACTGGTGCTGGACGGCAAGACGCCGGCGCTGCCGCTCGATTCCTTCTTCGCGCTCAATCCGGCGATGCCGAATTTTCACCGCCTCTACCAGGCCAAGCAGGCCGCGATCGTGCACGCCACCGCCACGCCCTATCGCGAGCGCTCGCATTTCGACGGCCAGGACGTGCTCGAGAGCGGCATCAACCGTCCCGGCGCGGTCGATTCCGGCTGGCTCAATCGCGCGCTTCTCGCCCTCGAGCCGAACGGATCAGTCAATCCCGGCGGCAGCCGCGCCATCGGCATCGGCACGATCACGCCGCTGATGGTGCGCGGCCAGGCCCCGATCCTGTCCTGGGCGCCGCAAAGACTGCTGCCGGCCAGTGAAGACACGCAGGCGCGCCTGCTCGATCTCTATCAGCACACGGATGCCAAGCTCGCATCCGTGCTCGCCGAGCGGCAGCGTCTCGCCGGGCTCGGCGGTACGGCTGTGGTTGTCGATCCCATGACAGAAGAAGCATCGCTGGGCACGCCGATCGCCGCGCGCATCCGCACCTATTTTGCCGAGACCGCCGGCGCCGCCGCGCGCTTTCTCGCCAAGCCCGACGGACCGCGCGTCGGTGCACTCGGCTATGT
>Ga0210401_10005658_pt1 | contig 12836 bp, 8 predicted proteins | sample IncBWH32MmetaG_FD_150866 | JGI IMG/M metagenome (GOLD analysis project Ga0210401, IMG submission 150866) | Forest soil microbial communities from Barre Woods Harvard Forest LTER site, Petersham, Massachusetts, United States - Inc-BW-H-32-M | ecosystem: Environmental > Terrestrial > Soil >... | reverse complement strand
GGCAAGACCATTAAAACGGTTGGGATCAATCTTCATGGACTTCTCGTATTCCGCTAGGGCTAGCTCCGGCTGGTTGAGTTCGAGCAACATATCAGCCAGCATCTCGCGCGCCGGGATGTCGACCTCCGCCTTCCCCACTTTGTCTTGAGTCTCAGCGACCTGGCGCATCTGCCTCAGCGCTTCGTCGTTTTTCTTCTCAGCAAGAGCCAGCCAGGCGTGAACTTCTCCGCGTGACGAATTCGGGCCATCCAGCATATAGGCGTACTTGGACTTGCGAGTGGCTTCCTCTGCATCGTCGAATCTCTTTGCATTTTGGCGGGTGGCTTCCACGTCGCCCATGTGCGCGGAGGCAACGGTTCGCGCCCAATAGGTGATCATCTGCAAATGCGGCGATGCGTTGGCCGCGGGCTGAAGTACGGCGGCATCCGCCCAATGCCGCATCTCCAAGTTATACAGCGCGGGGAAATGCGCCGCGGCAAAGCCGTAGTACTCTAGCATTCCCGTATCATCACCGTTCTTTGGCGCAGTCGCCAGAATCTGCTTCGCTTGCTCCACCATCTGCCTGGCCGCTTCATCCTGGCCAGTCTGAAGGTAAGCGTAAAGCAGGAAGTGCATGGCATGTAGCTGGTGGCCATGCATGTACATCGCGTCCGACTGCTGCACCAAGGCCACGGACTTCAGGTTCGACTGGATGTCCTCTTGCCATAACCCCAGCCGGGCGAAAATGTGCGAAGGCATGTGGACGGCGTGAGCTGACGAGGAAGCAATTTCCGCGTAGCGGCGGGCAGCGTCAAGCCCCAGCGGCGCCAATTGTGGCGAATCGCAGGAATGAATAATGTAATGCGCCAGGCCGGGGTGATCAGGTTCTTTCTCAAACAGCGGCGTTAGCACCGCAACCGCTTTTCTTTCCGCAGTGAGCGACGGGTCGTTTGGGGGCGCGGCTGCCAACAACGACAGCGCATAGAATGCTCCCGCCTCCAGATCTGCGGGGTATTGCTGATAAAGTTTGGCCATCGCATCCGAGTATGCGGCGGCCCGCTTCAAGTAGTCATTCTTTGCCGGATCGCCGTAAAACACAGCCAAAGCGGCGATATAGCCGCGTTCCCGTTCCGTCTTGGCTCCCAGTTTCTGAGCTTTCTCAATTTCCTGCTGGCCTCGCGCGAGAGTTGACTCCTGTGGCCGCTCCCATATCTGATGGAATAAGCTCATCGCAATACCCCAATGAGGCATAGCGCAGGCGGTGTCCTTCTGGGAGATTTCGACAAACTGCTGCTCCGCTTCTTCATAGCCGAAGGAATGCAGCAAAGCCACGCCACGCTCGAAGGCCTTCTGCGAAGCAGGCTCACAGAAGATCGGGAAAAAAACCTTGCCGAGTTGCTCAGCCCCATCGTGATGATGGGCCATTTCATCATCGAGAGCTGGCGCTGGAACGGTACAAAGGACGCACAGCCAAACTAGCAGGCAAATAAGTAATTTTGCGCGCAACACGTCTCACCCCCACGAATTCGTCATTACTTTATCGAAGTCTCTTAACTTTAGCCAGTAGACTCCGGCAACTCGGAAGCAATCCATGATCTTAGAGCCTTGACTTCTGATGCCGCTCACTGCGCCGAGGGAGAACAAATCGGTTGGACGGTGATGGGTTCCGGGCTGGGGAAAAAATGACGCTGAAAGTAGAAGGCCACGTTGACAAGCGCGACCATCACGGGCACTTCTACCAGCGGCCCGATGACAGCCGCGAACGCGGCCCCGGAGTTGATGCCAAAGACCGAGACGGCAACCGCAATTGCCAGTTCAAAATTGTTGGATGCGGCGGTAAATGCCAGGGTTGTGGTCTTGGAATAGTCCGCACCCAGTTTCTTGCCCATATAAAAGGACGCTAGAAACATCAGCACGAAGTAGATCAGGAGTGGTACCGCGATGCGCAGCACGTCCAATGGCAAGCGAACAATATAGCCGCCTTTAAGGGAGAACATCACCACGATCGTGAACAGCAGGGCAAGCAGAGTCAACGGGCTTACTCGCGGAACAAAATACCGGTTATACCAATCGTTCCCTCTGGCACGAACCAGCCAGACACGAGTTAGAAATCCGGCGAGGAACGGAATTCCCAGATAAATAAAGACGCTCTTGGCAATCTCTGCAATAGATACGTTGACGACGGTGCTCCGCAGACCGAGTCTGGCGGGAACGACTGTGATAAAGACCCAGGCGTAGAGTGAGTAGAAAAACACCTGGAAGAGAGAATTAAAGGCCACCAAGCCAGCTGCGTATTCGGTATCGCCGCGTGCCAGTTCGTTCCAAACGATGACCATGGCGATGCAGCGAGCGAGACCGATCATAATCAGCCCAGCCATGTATTCCGGGTATCCGCGCAGAAACACAATGGCCAGAATAAACATCAGAATCGGGCCCACCACCCAGTTCTGGACGAGTGAAAGGCCGAGCACTTTCTTGTTGCGAAAAACCTCATGCAGATTCTCATATCGCACCTTCGTGAAAGGTGGATACATCATTAAAATCAATCCCGCCGCAATTGGAACGGAAGTCGTACCGACGTTAAACCGATTCAGGAAGGGTACGACTCCGGGCACAAGCCAACCCATCACGACGCCCGCGACCATAGCAGCAAAGATCCAGGCAGTCAGATAGCGATCGAGAAAACTGAGACGACCAGTGGTCTTCATGAATAATCCCTACATTGCTCTAAAACTGACCGAAATCGGCTTGCCAAAACAATTCACTACTCCTGGGCGACGGGCAACATTGACTGGCCGATGCGGTCGAGTTCTCTCTTGAGCGCCAGGCCGTCCAAGGCCTTCAGAGGGAGGCAGAGGAACAAACTGATTCTGCGGTCCAAGATAAAGAACGCTTCACGAAATGCTCGTTCAATCTCGGGTTTGCTTTCTCGAACCGCTGGCGGGTCGGGGACGCCCCAATGGGCGGTCATCGGCTGACCGGGCCACACCGGGCACACCTCTTTCGCAGCGTTGTCACAGACCGTGAAGACGAAATCAAGCTTGGGAGAGTGGGGCAGCGAGAATTCGTCCCAGGGCTTGCTGCGCAATCCATGGGTTGGTATGTGAGCCGCCGCGAGTTGTCGCAAGGCTTCTGGACGAACTGTTCCTGAGGGGTGGCTTCCAGCACTATAGGCTGTGAACCTGGGCCTGCCCTTGAAGTTCAGAATTGCTTCGGCCATGATGGAACGGGCTGAATTGCCCGTGCACAGAAACAGGACGTTGTAGTGCCCTTGCATAGTCTTTCCCTCCTAGTTGCAGCAGGTAGGCCCGCAACATGGCTTCGCTCCGACGCCCGGCTTCAGGGCGCGCACGAAAGCGCTCATGAACTTGCCATCCACTTGCGCGGCCAGCGCATCCACATCAATGTTCTGGCCGGCGAGGAATTCTCTGGCGTCTTCGACGTGATAGACCCGTGTGGGCTCAAGCTCAATTTGTTCGAATCCAGCCGCTGCCAATTTGCTGCGGTACTCGGTTTCTTCGAGCGCGCCTGCGACGCAGCCTACCCACAGAAGCACGTTCTTGCGAATCTCGGGAAGCATTGCGCCGCGCGTCACCACGTCCGATACCGCAAAGCGTCCTCCTGGCTTGAGAACGCGAAAGGCTTCCCGTAAGACCTGGTCTTTGTCTGCCGAGAGATTGATGACGCAGTTGGAAATAACGACATCGACAGAATTATCGGGGAGTGGAATGTGCTCGATTTCACCTTTCAGAAATTCAACGTTGTTGACCCCGGCCTTGCGCTTGTTTTCCATTGCCAGAGCCAGCATCTCATCGGTCATATCGAGACCATACGCCTTTCCGGTGGGGCCGACGCGCTTGGCAGACAGGAGAACATCGATGCCGCCGCCGGAGCCGAGATCAAGCACCACATCGCCGGGGTTCAGTTTAGCGAGCGCCGTCGGATTGCCGCAGCCCAAGGATGCGAGCAGAGCTTCTTCGGGTAGCTCCCCGGCCTGCTCGGAGCCGTAAAAGGTTCGAGGTGATGGGGTCGCCACAGCCGCTGCCTGTCGAGGGACTGCTTCCGCAGCAAGAACTGCCTCCACTGGTAACCCGCAACGCCGCCTCCGCATATTTTTCTCTCACCACCTGCTTTATATTCTGCTTGCTCATCGTTTTTCTCCTATCGACAAACTTGAACAATTGATTCCGGCCGGAGTGCTTTGTTCCGGGTGCAACATTCGGCGTACAAGAACTGCAACAACTCTTGCAGCGCCTCAGTATTTGCCTTATAGCGGAGGAATGTACTTTCGCGTTGCACCAGCACGAGGTTTTCCGCTTTGAGCTTGTCAAGATGATGAGAGAGTGTGGAGTTGGGAATGTCTAACTCTTGCTGAATCTCGCCGACGACCAGGCCGTCCGGATGGGCACACAGAAGCAACTGCATGATGCGCAGCCGCGCTTCCGTCCCCATTGCCGAGAACATGTCCGCGAACTTCACCACCTGCTCAATGGATTTTCGGGATTGGGCGCTGACCATGTTTCTATATTTGCAGAAATATGGATTCGTTGTCAACTCGGGATCGTGGACGCCCCCATTTCCCCGACCCGACCGGCAGTGTTCGAGGAGTCCTCGCGTCTTGAGGATCGTAGATCGGCCCGATGGAGAGTTTAACTTCCTAAAGTCCAGCCCATCCCTGGCCGATATCCAAGAGGGCGGGCGTTCGAAGAACAGACATGCCTTCCCATTGGCGAAGGGCTGAGTAATACCTCATGACCAGCATACCGGTGTAGCAAGGAAAACCATGAAGTCTGCGAACGAACTGCTCGCCGCCAACGGCCGCCATGAAGACTGGGTACCGCTGCTCGATATGGCAGCGCGGGAAGTCTTCGAACTCATGCTCGCTAGTCATCTGACGGAGTCGGCCACGGCTGAGGATGCTGGTCTCGACATCACGTCCATGGTGGGATTGGCGGGACAGTTGTGCGGCATACTCAGCGTCCGTTGCAGTGCGAAAGCAGCGGCACTTATGGCCTCGAAGATGCTCGGCATGGAACTGGATAAGGTCGGCCCAGAGGTGGCGGACGCGATCGGCGAGGTCTGCAATATGGTGGCAGGTAACTTTAAGAATAAGGTTTCCGGTCTGGCGGAGGGCTGTATGCTCTCGCCACCCACGGTAATAACCGGCAGCGACTACAGCTTGCACTCGCTGGCCGACTCTCCGCTTGAGACCCGGCTGCTGTTCGAGAATATGCCCATTGTCATTTCGTTGCAGACCTACGGATGAAGTTTTTGTGCACTATTTCTCCAACCCTTACGGACTTGAGGCTACCCGGAGCCGCTTGCTTTTTGTGCAGCTTGGCGTGGCGTGGAGCGGCCGGATCTTCCAACTACTGGCTGACTGTTCCCGGTAACGGACCTCTTCCCGTCAAGTTCCATTGCTGGCGGATAAAGTTGAGCAGCCCGCTACGGTCGCGAAAGGCCTCGGTGCCTCCCTCCTTGGTCACCGAGTATGCTGCCGCAATATTGGCATAGGCCAGGCAGTCCTCCAGTTTTGCCCCGAGCAGGTACAGATGAACGAAGCCGGCGTCGAAGCTGTCGCCGGCGCCGATATCGTCAACCGCCCTTACCGCCGGCGGCGCCAGGCTCCACTGCTCCTCGCCCGAGCGGCAGATGGCGGCGCTCGAGCCGCGTTTCACAACCACAATCTTACAGAGACCAGCCAGAAAATTAAGCGCTTGTGAAAGGTCCTCGGTGTGCGCGATTTTCTTCGCCTCACGATCGTTAGGGAAGAAAATATCGACGTGTTTCAGGACCTCGATCAGGTCCTGCCCCCACTTGTTCTCCGGATCGTCATTGGTGTCGAGCGAGGTGGTAAGACCGGCGTTCTTGGCCTGCCGGAACAAGTCCGGGATTCGCGGACGGAGTGCACGGTGCAGAAAGAACGAGGAAAGATGAAAGTGGCGAGCCCGGCAGACATACTCCATATCAATATCGGAAGATTGCATTTCAAACATAGTTCCGGGATAGGTCAAAATGTAGCGATGCCGGGGATGAGGCAGCACCACCGTGAGTCCCGTCGGCGTCTTGCTGGCTCCCTGTTTCATGCGGCTGACGTCAACACCCACTGCGGAGAGCCGCTCCGCCGCAATCTTCCCCAAAGGATCCGCTCCGATTTTCGACACAAAACCAACCTGCGTGCCCAGCGCGCACAAGTTGTGGGCAAAGATCGCGGATGAACTCCCCAGGGTCAAAGAGAGGCCGCTCGCCAGGTGCTCGCGGTCGAGCTCCAGGTTTTTGGGCAGCCCGTATAGGATGAGATCCAGGTTAAGCTCACCGACGACGCAGACCTCAATCATCCGAAAGTCCTCTCGCAAGGTACTGTACGCCGCGGGCCAGTCTCGTGTCAGGAATGAATTACAACATTCTGCACCACGCGGCTGATGGCGCCGTTGGGGCTGGGACAGTCGGGCCGCAAGTTCCTGCGCAGCGAGAAGAACAGGCCAAGCAGTTGCCCGAAAATCACGTCCAACGGAGGACGGTAGTGATCGGCAACCGGAGATTGTGTCGAGGGCGCGAGGTATTGTTCGGTGAAAGACTCTATCACGGAGGCTCCGCTGCCGGCGACGACGACCCGCCTCTTGACCAGCCGCTTGTTGCCAATCTCTTCGAGCAAATCTCGCTCGTACTCCCGAACTCTCTGATCGGAAGAAAGAAAACACACCAAGAGGGTGTCCTGGTCCAAAGCAGCCATGGGGCCGTGGCGCAGGCCCAATGCCGACTCGGACATAGTCAGGACCTTACCGGCGCTCAACTCCAGCACCTTGAGCGCGGATTCCCTGGCTACGGCTCTGAGCGGTCCTGATCCGACAAAGCAGGCCTTGGTGTACGGTTCCTTGGCCAGTGCAGCGGCGCAATCGGCGGCGGTTGGCAGAAGACTATTTGCCGATTGAACCAGTTGCATCAGGATCGGTTCGTACTTGGCGGGCTCAGCCGCGTGCGCCAGGCATTGACCGAAGACGACCATATTGGAAAATGAACTGGTCATGGCCAGCCCGCGATCGTTCACAGCGTCGTCCAGGCAGACGCTTAGAACCTGCGACTTGCGCGCGCTTTCGCCGACCATGCGTCCCTTTGCATTACACGAGATTACAAGGTGATGAATATCCGGCCGCTTCCGCCAGGCGGCTTGCAGAACCGCAACTCCCTCCGCACTATCGCCCGAACGCGAGAATGAAACCCAGAGATATTTCTGCCGAGGCCTGACCAATTCGTCGAAATGGGTCAGGAGATCTGTACTCGGAATCGCAGTAACATCGCACTCCCAGGCTTTGCGCAGCAAGTGGACCAGCGACTGCCCAATATAGTCTGAGGTTCCCGCACCCACCAAGAAAACCGTTGGTCTCACGCCGGCAATGCCGCGTGGCCCCGATGCCGTCAGAAAATCGTTGATCTCTGCGCTTCTATTCCTGAAAAGCGCAAAAGTGGACAGCCAGGTCTCAGGTTGCTGCGCGATTTCTGCAGGAGTATGTACCAAACCCCGGGTGGTTTTCTCAGCGTCCGGCAGATTCAGCAATGCGGAAAGAGCATTCACCTTCAGTAACTCCTCGCCGACGTAGCAGAGGTTGCGTTGTTTTGCCCCAGTTCGCCATTACCGCTCATACCAAAACACCGCTCCCTTCTCTATTGTGGGCAGCGCGTATGTGACCCTGCCATCGATAACGGTCCCTTCAAGCGGCCGCACCTCCCCCAGGAAAGGCAGAAAGAATCCACGGTGCATGGCGGTGCCCGCAAAGCTGACTTGCACGCGATTCTGTGGGCTCTGAACTGGATTCCTCCCCCCCCGTAGTCCCGCGAAGTTGGCAAAAAAAACATGCGGCTGTCCGTCAACCCGGGCGATTGATGTGGCAAGCAGCGGAGAGGCGACCACGCGGATCGCAGAATCGGCTTTCAGATTCTCCAGGAATTCATGTTCCTGATCAGGGCTTGAGTCTTCAAAGTCTTTTTCCAGAGCCGCGCTGTAGTCCTTCCCCGGACACCTGCTGAACCGGACCACGTTTGCCCGCTCTCCCAGCCCGCTGACATCTTCCCCCGTGATGAGCAGGACCTTTTTGCTGTCGACGTACCCACGCAGCCAGGCCTTTTCGCTGTCGCTTAGGACACGCACGTCCGGCAGGACCAACGTGCTGCCTTGAAAACCAGAGAGCGTGCGCGGAGTCACGACCTGAAACTCCATGTGCTTCTGCATCAGCAGAATCAGAATTCCGCGGTACGAGGCTACGAAATCGTGCGCATAATAGTTTCTGGTCTCCGGCGAAAAGTAAACGCCGATCGGTGCGATGGGAGCGCGCGGCCGATAAAATGTTTCTTCATGGGCCTTAATCCAGGCGAAAATCGTCTTCCGCGTCGCCAAGTCGTTCGATCCAGCCATCTCGTGTCCCGGAGCATCCCAAAAATTAGCTCCTGCCATGACCTCGGACATCGCCAGATTCATCATGGACTGACGGGCATCCACGTTTTTATCGCCGTCCCATGAATAATTCAGGATCCATGTGGCCCTCCCTTCCGCGAATGCGCGGAAGGAATACATCCCTGCCTGATAGCAGAACCAGTCCAGTGGGTTTCGGGACGACGCCATATGGTCGCCCTCACCGAACTCGTATTCGTGGGCAATGGCATCCGAAACCTGATAGAGGCTATAAACATCAGCCCCAACCCGTACTGATTCCTCTTCGATTCCTGGATATATTTCTGGAATGGTCTTGATTGCGGGATTTACTGATTTTGCATTTCGGTCAATTTCCTGCACGAAATCCGTAATGGCCTGAATTCTAAAGTCGACCCAAGTTCGAAAATTGAGATTAGAAAAATCTTCGAGTTTCAAATCCGTTCTGGCATCCAGGCCGGTTTGCTTCTTGAACGCGGCGACGGTGTAGTCGTCGAAGCTGGCCCAACTATGCTCCCAGCCGTCGAAATGGGTCATCCAGTAAGGGATATCCACGTAGATTCCGTCAATCCCGGTAGCGGCGATCTGCCGCACCCGCTCCATGTAGGTCTTGCGCCACTCGGCGGCAAAGGGAGTCACCCACACGTCCTCGTCGCCCTTCTTAATCCAGAATGCGTCTCCGCCTCCGAAGATGGCAGGTTCACCGGTACGCTTCCGCTGCAGCCAATCAGGATGATCTTTGGCCAGTGTATGGACAGTTTTATCGGCGTTTGCCGTAATACATTCGGTTCCCGCAATGTACACGAACGCCCGGTTGCCCACCGCGTGAGCTCTCTCCGCTACGGCACGAATCGCTTGCAGCTTCTCTTCGGGATGCAGGAAGCTCTCATAGCGGCCGGGGATGTCGTTGTCGACCTCAATGCCGAATACACCGCTCTCCTGCGCGCTGCGCACGATTTCGTCCGCGTTGTGGCCCTCCAGGCCGTATGCTCCGATGCGGACGTAATGGGTCCAATCTGGCCCAGAGGAGCCTGGAGCGTCGCCCGAGATGGAACCAAGAAGCAGATAAGCAAGAAGCGCCGTGGCCAGGCTTCTCATCAGGTTTCGACAAGCGCGAGTGACCCAAATACGGGTGTGGCTAGAACTCAAAGCGCACTCCTACCTGCCCGTGGCGTGGCGTGCTCCCCATCGCGGTGGATGTAATCTGCCCGAAAGTCGAATCTCCATAAAGTGTGTCTGGCGGAGCGAAGCGTGGCGTATTGAAAAAATTGAAAAACTCTCCGCGCAGTTCCAGCTTCATACCTTCATGCGGAACGAAACTCTTGGCAAAAGCTACATCGATGTTGTGAATGCCGTCGGTGCGCAGATTGGAGAAGTAGCGCGGCGCATTGCCGGGCTGTTCATACCCAGGATTGGCGAAGCAGTTGGTATTGAAAGTGCTCAGAGGATTGGCGGATGACTGGCTGATTGCAGACTCATGCGCAGTCACGTTGCTGCCTGGGTTACAAACCACATTGGGCCGCTGGTTGCCATCATCCAGCGTCGGCTGCGACATGCCGATATCAATCGGCTGCCCGCTTTGCAGAGTCAGAATGCTGGAGACCGTCCAGCCTCCGACTACACCATCCAGGGCCCGGTTCATGCCGCTTCCAATCCACCGCCCCCTTCCGATCGGTAAGTCGGTGATGATCGCCAGGGCCAGACGGTGCGTGGCATCGTTGGCGCTGATTGAGTGCTCGGCCTTCAAATTATCCAGTTCCTGAGGATTGTCGGAAGCGAGAGAGCCAATAAAAGCATTGCGCCCGACTGAGGAATCGTCGGTCGACTTCGACAAAGTGTACCCACCCACAAAACTGATGTAGTGGCTGGCACGTTTCTCGACACGAATCTGAAGAGCGTTATAGTAGGATTGCGCTTCCAACAGCGGCAATCCTTCAAAATTTCCATCGAACTGCGGATAAGGCCGCAGCAGGTTGATCAATGGGATCTGTGGGTTGTTGTATAACGAGTCCGGCTCGTTGAAGGTCGCTCCGGGGCCCTGGAACAGAGGCTCGAACGGATTGTTCACAGTGTTGTGCAACTCGTTGTATAGGGCGAGCGTGTTGTACTGTTCGCGAATCGACGAGGGTATGAAGTTGCGGTCCCTGGTGCTCACTCCACAACCGCAGATTCCGCCTTCCCCACCCCAAGGCAGGTGCGTGCTGCGATTGGCTGAGTAATCAGCAGAAACGACAAACTGCCCGGGCAGTAGGCGCTGCACTCCGAGACTCCATTGATAAATGTCAGCATTCTGCGCCTGAGTCGTCCCCAGATCGTTCAGGTTGGCAAATCCCCACATCGCCAAGGGCCCGTACTTGGTTCCCTGGGCCGCTGGAAGGCCTGCGGGAAACGGGTTCTCCAGGGTCGCATACTGGGTTGCAAAGTTGTCCTGCGTGAAGTAGACCACTCCGTCTTTGCGGAATGCGGATCCTGGATATTGGAAATTGGTGGCAACGTTCATGCCGTAATAGACGCCGGCGCCGCCGCGGACAACTGTGTTCGGTGTGAGTTGATACGCGAACCCCAGGCGCGGCCCCCAATTATTGCGGTCGACGGGAACGTGCCGATCGCTGGGCGAGGCGAATATGGTCGTGCCCGGCAGCGGCCCTGAGATCAACGGCAAGCCGGGAACGGTGACGCCGCTATTGCCGGTAAAGTTGCTGAACTCAAGCAGGTTGTTACGTTCGTTATAGGGCGTGCTCCACTCGTAGCGCAGGCCGAGGTTCAGGGTCAGCTTGGGCGTGATTCGCCAGTCATCCTGCGCGTAAAAGCCGGTTTCCTTCGACTTATTCTCGACCGCCGGATAAATGGCAATGCCGCCGTAGTCGCCGTATCCCACCAGAATATCGGCAAAGGGATTTCCCTGGTCCGGATTATTGGCGCCGATCACATTTTCCGTCACGTTCTGGGCGAAGTGGAAGTAGCCGGTCGGATAGCTGGGCTGCTGAAAGTTGTTAAAGAACAGGCGTTGCTCTCCGCCGAACTTGAAGTTGTGTTTGCCGTGCGTCCACACCAGGGATGAGGAGTACGAGTACAAGGTGTGCGCAAACTTGGTGTCCACACAGCACTGGTCATAGAGAGAAGTCCAGGGCGAATCCACCAATATCCCCGGCATGCGGGCAATCCCGGGGTTGGCGTTATCCAGGAGCGAGGGGAATCCGGCGCTGCTCGCAGTCGGATAGTCACTGAACCCCGGCGCGTAGACACGGTCCACGGCGAACCGGCTGGCAAGAAGCAGATTGGGCTTGAGCGTCCAGTCGTACTGCAATCCTCCGTTATTGACGCTGGTAATAAAGTTGATGCCGTCGTTAAATTCCCCGTCCCCAAAGACCGTGGGTGTGGCATTCGAGGAATGCGCGTGACTGTATCGCCCGGCGAGATGCATGGCTTCATTGAGCTGCTCGTCGATCTTCACATCGAACTGCAACGACTTGGTGTATGAGTTGGTATTGTCGCGGAAATTGTTGGTGCCGTCCGGATTGCCTGGTTGGTTAGGTTGGGGATAAAGCGCCAGAATGTTCTTGCCGATTGGATTCTGCCACTGCGTGCTGATCATGTTGTTGGGGAAAGCGGTGCGAATTCCGTTGCTGACCTGCAGCGGATTGAAGATAAGATTTGGCACGATGTTTCCGCTGTTGGGGTCGGTAATGAGGGCTTGTGAGAAGTCGCCGCCCCGCTCCGCGAGGGTAGGCACGGTGGCAACGATATTAACCGGATCGGTCTCCAGTACGCGTTCGATATCCACGAAGAAGAAAGTCTTGTTCTTACGTATGGGGCCTCCAAGCGAGGCCCCGTACTGATTGCGCGAGTGGTCTGGCCGCGGCAGGCCGGCTTGGTTACTGAAGAAATCATTGGCGTCGAATACGCCCTGCTGGCCAAACCACCAGGCACTGCCGTGAAAGGCATTGGTGCCACTCTTCAGCGCCATATTCACCACGGTGCCACCATTGCTGCCAAATTCTGCGGCAAAGCCATTGTTCTGGACTTTGAATTCCTGCACAGCCTCTACCGAGGGCTCGTAGTAAACGTTGGAGTTTCCACCTTCGCCCTGTTCCGGAGCGCTGATCAGCGCTCCGTCCATTCGAACCTCCGCCGTAGCGTTGCGCTGTCCGTTGGAGACGAAATTGGTTCCGGCGGGATAGCCGTCGGCAGTTCCGGAGCCGGCCGTCTCACTGACGCCGGCGTTCAGAAACACCAGGCCGAAGAAGTTGCGGTTTAACAGCGGAATTTCTTTCACGTACTGGTTGTTCACGTCAGTGCCCAGCCCGGCATTGTCGGTGTCCAGCAGTGGCGCGGTTTCCGTTATCTGCACCTCGGTGGAAGAACCGGCAGGGTGCATCGTGAAGTTCAGGCTGGTTTCTTGACCAACGGCCAGCACCACATCTTTCTTCTC